>MTLC01002865.1_pt1 | contig 38187 bp, 29 predicted proteins | sample 1982451 | NCBI WGS metagenome assembly MTLC01 (sample SAMN05710165, study PRJNA340218) | biofilm metagenome | isolation source: sample SPH anode biofilm adapted to +100 mV | place: USA | collected 2012-02-03 | reverse complement strand
TAAGTACTGTTTTGAGAAACCAATTTTGATACTTTATTTTTTAAACTTTACTCAATGGTTTTCTGTTTTTCTGGAATGTAAAAATAGTGTAATAAAAAGTATATGATGGACTAAAAAAGGACGAAAAACAGGGCAAAAACGTTCAAAAATTCAGATTTGGGATTTGGGATTTGGGATGGGGGAAATCAAAAGCAAAGCAAAACTTCTCTCCTCAAATATCCTCTCCCGAAACCTTCCGGACTACTCCGGAAAGACGCCAACACCTTCCAGAAACCTTCCGGACTACTCCGGAAAGTCGCCAACACCTTTCAGGAACCTTCCGGACTACTCCCCAATCCCAATTCCCAATTCCGAAATCCCAAATTAATCCTCTTATTCGCCGGATATTTTTTTACGATAAGCGGTGGGTGAAATACCAAACTGGTCTCTGAAACATTTGGTGAAATACTTGGGTGAGTTAAAACCCAGCATATACGTAATGTCCGAGATATTGTATTCCGGGTGGTTTGCCAATAAATCGGTGGCTTTTTTCATCTTTACCGTAAGCACAAAATCATTGGGGGTTTGTCCCGTGATGCCTTTTATTTTACTGAAAAGTTTGGTACGCCCCAGCGCCATTTCACCGGAAAACAGCACCACATCAAAATCAGGATTATCCAAATGGTTTTCAATAACGGCGTACGCTTTTTCCAAAAATTTACGGTCAATATCGTTGGTAGCAATTACGTTTGCCGAGAAATCGGCTTGCTTACTGAATTTTTCTTGAAGCATTTTTCGTCCGTTTACCAGATTATTACATCTTGTAATGAGCACTTTCACGTTAAAGGGCTTGGTGATATAGTCATCAGCGCCCAAACGCAATCCTTCAATGTTGTATTCCATAGCTGTTTGCGCGGTGAGCAATACCACAGGTATGTGGCACACCGAAAAATTACTTTTTATTTTGGAACACATTTCACTGCCGGACATTTTGGGCATCATCAAATCACTTAAAATGATATTAGGTTGATGTTCAATGGCTTTATTCAGTCCATCTTCGCCATCTACCGCCGTGTATATGTTATAAAGCGGCTCAAAAATACGCTCCAACATTTCGCGCAGTTCCGTATTATCTTCCACTATCAGCATAGAGTACTTATTTTCATCCGTCTGAATGTGATTATCCATCATTTCCTGCATAAATGCTTCGTCCGGAATATCGGTGTATTCCTGAGGCTTAATTCCTTGGCTTTTCCCGTCCGCTTTTTGTTCCGAAGTAAAATGCGCGGCGCCTTTTTTCAGCGTTACCAAAAAAACGCTTCCCTCGTTGGGCGTGCTTTGTACGTGGATTTCTCCGGAATGTAGTTCCAATATGCTTTTAGTCAGCGCTAACCCTATCCCCGTGCCCACACGTGTGCCGTTGGCGGTTTCCAGTCCGTTTTCCGCTTGGTAAAAACGGTCAAATATTTTTTCCAGCGCCTCTGCCTGAATGCCCGTTCCCGTGTCCGTTACCTGTACTTGCACCTCCGTATCGGTTTGATGTACCGCTATGTGAATGGAATTATTTTCAGGCGTATATTTAAAGGCATTGGAAATAAGATTATAAAACACCTTTTGCATCTGTACGGCGTCAAACCACAAGGAAATTTCCTGCTCAGCGCATTCAAACCCAAAAGTGATGTTGCGGTGTTTAGCATAATCATAAAACGAAAGATAAATTTCTTGTAAGAATTGCACAAAATCTTGTTCTTGTACTTTTATTTTCAGAAATCCCTGTTCGGTTTTTCGGAATTCAAGCAGTTCATTAATCAGATTTTGCATATTGCGCGTATTTCGCTTGATGCTCATTATTTTATTGTAAACAGCGGGCGAAATGCCGTGTGTCTGTAAAAGCATATCCACTTGTCCGCTGATAAGGGTAAGCGGCGTACGGAACTCATGCGATATGTTGGTGAAAAAGCGCAGTTTGGATTGGTTTACCGCTTCGATGTGTTCTTTTTCCTTTTTTTCATACGCCAACGAGGTTTTCAGCAAAAGGCGCGAGCGGCTGAACGCCACATAACGCCACACCACAAAGGATATGAGCGCCACATAAAGCAAATACGCCAGCCACGAGCGGTAAAACGGCGGCGACATACGGATTTTCAGTTCAGTGCGGTCAATCACGGAACCATCCGCCTGTGATACGGCTTCTAAAACAAGGTTATATTTCCCCGGCGAAAGGTTCATGAAATTCAGTTTATTGACACCCAACGGCAACAATATCCATCCGCCGCCGGAAAGCCCTTCCATTTTATAACGGTAAAGCGGTTCATTGGCGGTAATGTAGTTATTAGACGCAAAATCAATAGAGACCAAAGACTGACGATAACTTAACCGAACGGCATCGGTATAAGGCAGGTTTTTATCTAAAATCCCGGTTTCATCGCCCGGGGTTACCCGCTTGTTATTTATCCATAAGTCCGTAAGTTTTATATTGAAAAACCGCTGCGGAATAGAGAGTTTATCTTCATAAAAGGAAACCATACCGTTCATTCCCGCCATGTAAATCTCGCCATTGCGCGTCAAACACATACCGCCGTTATAGAGCGAATTTAGCGGCAGTCCGTTTTCCGTGCCGTAATTATAGATTTTATTTGTTTTGGTATCCAACACAGAGAAACCTTGCGTGGTAGCGATGAGGATATTTCCCAGGCGGGATTCCATAATGTTGCTTACATAGTTGTTTTTCAGTCCGGAAGTGGATTTATCGTAACGGATAAAATCATCCGTTTTTTCATCGTACAAATTAATGCCGCCGCCGTTGGTTGCCGCCCAAATACGGTCTTTGCTGTCTATAAGCAGTTTTACCACATTGTTATTGCTTAAACTACGCGTTTCGGAAGAATTGTAAAAATAAGCTTTGCTTTTCCCCGTATTTATGTTGTATTTATATAAACCGCGGCTGGCTATCCATAAATTATTTTTCTTATCTATTTTAACATCTACAAAATAACTTACCATTTTGTGCAGCTTTTCTGAAAAAAAGGTGAAACGCTCCGTATTCCTATCAAAAAGAAAAAGTCCGTTATAGGTAGCTATCAAGAGTTTACCTTGGTAGGGAAGTATGGTTCTTACAATGTCGGATTGCTCTAATTCGGGCTTTATGACACCGTATTGAGTAAATTTTAAGGTATTTAATTGTAATTTGTTCAATCCGCCTAAATGCAATCCGATCCACAACTCTTTTTGGTCCGCATCATAATAAGCGGTTTTTATATTGTTATTGCCCAAAGCGGCGCTGTTGCCGGGCTGTGCAAGAAATGCACGATAAGTTTTGTCTTTCGTATTGTAAAAAATGAGTCCGTTGCCTTCGGTGCAAAGAAACAGGCGCTCATCATCCACCTCTACGATGTTACTGATTACCGGAAACGGCTTATTCTGAAAAAATCCTTTCCGCAAATTGTGAAAAGTATAAAAATTAGCATCGGGATGAAAATAATTTACCCCGCCAAAATAAGTTCCTACCCAAATGGCGCCTTGCTTGTCCTTTTTTAGCGCCCAAACGGATTCATTAGAAAGTTGCTGGCTGCTCAGTTCCTCCGCGCCGTAATGCTTAAACGTTTCATCAGCAGGCATTAGCTTGTCCAATCCCCTATTCGTACCTATCCAGATAACACCGTTATTGTCCTCACAGACATCACGTACAAAATCAGAAGAAATACCGGACCTGTTTTTACCTGAATTTGAGTAATTTATAATATTTCCATTACGCTCTATTTTATAAAGTCCGCGATGCCACGTGCCTATCCAGATGTTTTTGCGGCTGTCCTCAAAAATACAGGACACCTGACTGGTATTGGGTATCACCTGTCGTATATCTTTATTTTGGTTAATCACAAAAACGCCGGATGATAATGTACCGATAAAAATACGGTCATTTTCAGTCTGATAAATGACGCGTATCGGCGAATAGCTTTGGCTTATTTGAGCAAAAAATGTCTTTTTATTATCTTTATACTGATAAAGTTTTACGCCATCAGCCATCAAAAGCGCATGATTTCCGTAAGCGATGGCATCCACTTGATTGTGTTCCATGTGACGGATATTGCTTGTGCGTAAATCATACTCGTCCACGCCGTTTTGCGTATGGATATATACCACGCCGCTTTTATTACCGCAAATATTCTTTATCAAGCTTCCCGAAACGGAATTGCTGTCATTTGCCAACGGTTGAAGCACAGTCATGGAATTTCCACCGTTGTAGCGGTTCACACCTTCGCGCGTGGCAAACCACATAGCGCCTAATTCGTCCTGATAAATGCGTGATACGGACAGCTGGGACAAGCCGTTTTCCATCGTTACGCGGGAAAAGTAAATGTCGTTATCCGAAAAACTTTTATTGGATAATAACAGCAGAATAATTATAAAAAAGTGTTTCAGGTATTTCATTGGACTTTCAGAGACGTATAAATAGGGTATAAAAATAGTAAAATTATCCTCAACGAAAAAATCTTCTTTCTTTGCCTAAGTAAAGTTTAAAAAATCCAAGTATCAAAGTTCTATTTTTCAAAAATTAACGGAAGTTGAATACGAACTCGTTTCGACTTTTAAAGCATAGTAAGCAATAGTATTTTTTTTCCATTTCTCTTATATTTCGACCACATAGAGAAAAATATCCTCGATATTTTTAAATTATGTTTCCGAAAACCATATGAGAAGTAAGAAATAAACTATGTTTTCTATTGTTTTTAGAAAAGTCAAGATAACCTCTACGTTATTTTTTGAGTTTTACGAAGCGGATTAAACTCTTAAAACTGTTTTTTATCCGGAAAATAATAAATATCTTTGTGGATAAACTTTTAAAATTAACCATTATGTCATTTATTTCATTGCCCATTATCCTGTTAGTAATCATTCTTTTGATTATTTTTTCGGGACTTTTTACTGTTAATCAAGGGTATGTTGCTGTTATTACGATGTTTGGAAAATACCAACGCATTGTAGGTCCGGGACTACACCTTAAAATCCCGTTTCTTGAAAATGTACACCGCCGTATTTCTTACCAAAATCGCTCTATTGAGCTTGAATTTCAGGCAATTACGCAAGATCAAGCCAATGTATATTTCAAAGCGATGCTGCTTTATTCCGTCTTAAACCAATCGGAAGAAGTGATTAAAAACGTGGCTTTTAAGTTTGTGGACGACCGTAACCTGATGCAGGCGCTTAATCGTACCATCGAGGGAACTATCCGTAGTTTTGTAGCCACTAAAAAACAAGCGGAAATTCTCGGACTTCGCACCGAAATTGTGCAGGAAGTAAAGATGCACATGGATGAAACGCTGGAATCCTGGGGCTATCACATGATTGATATTCAACTTAATGACATTACTTTTGACGAAGAAATCATCAAATCCATGGCAAAAGTAGTAGCTTCAAATAACTTGAAAGCCGCCGCGGAAAACGAAGGACAAGCCTTGCTCATTACCAAAACCAAAGGCGCCGAAGCGGATGGTAACGCCATCAAAATATCGGCATTGGCTGAAAAAGAAGCTGCTATGCAACGCGGACAAGGGATCGCCCTTTTCCGTCAGGAAGTTGCCAAAGGGATGGCAAACGCCGCAAAAGAAATGACCGACGCAGACTTGGACGCCTCGTTCCTGCTATTCAGCATGTGGACGGAAGCCATTAAAAACTTTGCTGAAAACGGCAGAGGAAACGTGATTTTCTTGGACGGATCCACCGAGGGGATGCAAAAAACCGTAAAACAACTGATGGGAACCATGCAAATGCAGTTACGGTCAGAAGAAACCCCCAAGAAGAAATAAATACCTTCAAAACAGAAAATCAAGAGGGCGTCACGATTCAAAAAAGGTGTGATGCCCTCATTTTTTTTTATAGTTTATCATTATATCAAATATTTTAAGTCCAAAAAGCGATGCTCTACAAATATTTTTTAACTTTGTAGAACTAATCACTTTTAAAACATATCATTTCCCAATGAAAAAATATTTTATACTCGGACTAACTTTCTTGTTCATGGCAAGTTGTACGCCTAAAAAGTGGGTATTGACAGAAAGTAAGAGTTACAAAATCCCCATTGATTCTACCCTTAACGGTATTGCCGACAAAGGAATGAAAACCTACATCGCGCCTATAAAACAACGTTTGGATAAGGAAATGAATCGGGTAATAGGTGAATCAGCGGAAGAAATGAAATCCGGCAAACCGGAAAGCCTGCTGTCTAATTGGAATGCCGATGTGTACCGTGAAACCGGCGCTGATTTTCTGAAACAACCCGTAGATTTGGCGGTGGTAAATATGGGCAGTCTGCGTTCATCACTACCCAAGGGCAAACTGACCGTGGGACATATTTTTGAACAAATGCCGTTTGAAAACGAATTGGTCATTCTTTGGCTGAAAGGCTCAGATGTGTATAAATTGCTGCAAATTTTCGCGTTGGAAGGCGGACAAGGTGTTTCGGGCGTGCGTTTTGAAATCAAGGATAAAAAGCCTGTAAATATCATCGTTGGCGGACAGCCGCTGGACACGGAAAAAACATACACCGTTGCCACGAACGATTATCTCGCGGCAGGAAACGACCGTATGACACCACTCACCAACCACACAAAACGAGTAGAAACCGGATGGAAAATCCGAAATATACTGATGGAAAAAGTAATACGCGAAAACCGCAACGGCAATAAAATCCAGTCCGCATTGGACGGAAGAATTAAAATAACAATGTGAGAATGTGCCAATATGCCAATGTGAAAATGTGAAAATGTGAGAATGCGGTAATAATTCGTTATAATTCTTCTAAATTCGTAAATATGAAAACAAAAAACTTTATATCCTTATTTATACTATTCTTATTTTCCACGTCAATTTATGCGGAAAAAACAGAAAAAATAGTGATTCTGCATACCAACGACACACACAGTCAGGTAGAACCAAATAAAGCCGATATGGGCGGATATGCCCGCCGGTTGGGCAAAATCAATAAAATCCGAGGTGAAGAAACCAATGTGCTGCTGGTGGATGCGGGCGATTTTTCACAGGGCTCACCTTTTTTTAATTTTTATAACGGACGTGTGGAAATAGAAGCTATGAATAAAATGAGCTATGATGCCGTAACACTTGGCAATCACGAGTTTGATAACGGGCTGGACACATTGGCAGTAGTAATGCGCATGGCAAAATTTCCCTTTGTGGTGGCTAATTATGACGTAAATGCTACACCGCTTCAAGGCTTGGTAAAGCCCTATATTATTTTGAATAAATCCGGAGTGAAAATAGGCATTTTTGGTATCGGCGTACAACCCGAAGGACTGATTTTTCAGAAAAATTACAAAGGATTGATTTACACCGACCCTGTAAAAAAAGCGGTGGAAACATCTGACTACTTAAAAAACATGGAAAAATGTGATTTGGTTATCTGCCTATCACACCTCGGCGCAAGCAATGACAACGGAAATCCCACCGACTGGGACGTAGCCAAAGCCTCTACAAACTTAGACATTATCATTGGCGGACACTCGCATTCACTGATAGAAAACCGCACCGAGCCAAATGCCGTCGGGAAACCGGTTATCGTGGCACAAATGGCTAAAAGTGGCGTGTTTTTGGGAAGAATTGATTTAACCTTTGAGAAGAAATAAGGCTTTTATGAGGTATCATATTTATTTAATCGTATAAAACCACACGGGCTCATTACCTCTTTACCTACAAAAGCATAATAATGAAAATCATTATCCGCAATTAACGCAAATTCTATTATTAGATACCTATGCCCCCTAAATCCCCCAAGGGGGACTTGCGGTGCTTCGGCACAAGAGAGAAAATACTCGTATTTTGCTGTTTTTAAAAGTCCCCTTTGGGGGATTTAGGGGGCATTAAGAAAAAACTGAGTTAAATCCAGATAATCATTAATCAAAGTTTTCACCATAAGAAATGTATAATTACTAGTCCTTTTATGAAGAAATTTTTAGCGGTTATTTTTTCGTTGCTTACAGCATCACAACTCATCAGCCAAACAATGTACGTACCCATAGATACGGCTAACTTGGAAGTCAGGAAAAAAGCAAGTGAGCGTTACTTGGAAGACAATAAAAAATTTTTAGAGGAAATTCATTCCAATTACAAGGGGGGCGAAAGAACATTTCTCAAAAAACACTTTGAAAACTTGCATAAAGAGTTCAACGAAGAATTGTTAGCAGGAAATTACCTGTTTGATGAGCGTTTTTCAGGAACGGTTAATAAAGTTGTGGATGAAATCAAATCTAAAAATAGTCAAGTACCCGAAAAAATAAAGTTTTTTATTTCCAAAGGGCAGACCTTAAACGCTGCCAGCATGGGCGATAATAACTTTTTCGTGAACATGGGTTGTTTTTGTTATTTGGATAATGAAGGTCAGTTAGCCGCCATCATCTCGCACGAAATTGCCCACCTGATGCTTAAACATCAGATAGATATGCTTCGGCGCCATTATGCAACAGATAAATATGATTCTAAAAAGCAAGTAAGAGACATACGAAGTGTAGGGAACAACAAAAGTGAAAGAGCTTGGGATAAAATAAAAGAAATCATATACGCCTACGGAAAATACAACCGTAAAAGTGAGTTTGAAGCCGATTCTTTGGGATTTTTGCTATTTAAAAACACTGTTTATAATTCTACGGATTATTTAAGCACTTTGAAGTTAACAGACAAGTATGACTCTATAAAACCACAAGGTCTAATCATAGAAACATACAAAAAACTCTTTAATCTACCCGCGCAACCTTTTAAAGAAGAATGGCTTAAAAATGAGGATTTTCAGAATTACAATTATTCTTATAAGGAAAAAATCAATTCGGATTCTGTCAAGTCCCATCCCGAAATTGCGCATAGAATAGCTAATCTTAAACGGATTTATCCGGAGCTGCGAGAAGAAAAAACAACCACACCGCGCACAGAAACTTTTTCTGAACTTCAAAAGATAGCTATTGCTGAAAGACCTTCCAGTTTATGCACATTGGAAGAATACGGGGTAGGGATTTACCTCTGTTTGCTGCATCTTCAAGCAGATGAAAATGATGCCTACTACAAAAAATGGTTGGGGGATTTTTTCACAAAAATCTACGATGCCCGAAAAGCATATACGCTTAATCGGTATTTAGAAAGGGTAAACCCAAAAGAACAGTCTGAGAGCTACCAACAATTCCTTAATTTTATGTGGAACTTACGACTTACTGAAATTAAAAACATAGCTGACTACTACACAAAAAAAGGCTCTTAAAAGAACCTTTTTTTATTTTTTCATAGATTGACTTTTTCCAATCGTATTTGATCATACTTGTCTTTCTTATTGTATTCACGTAAGAGAATATATCCTTCCTTTGCCGGAAGCGGCTGAATAACATAATTTTTTTTCGATGAAATTGGTATTTTTTCTTCGGTCAATTCGCCGTTTATAATAGAATTAATCCCCAATATCCATTGGTCTTCTTTTTGTTCCGGCGCATCTTTTTTCTTTACAAAATCTTTATAAAAGAATACAGCGCCATTGTCATTATTTATATATTGGGCAAATAGGTAATCATAAGCATAATTGTACGTTTCTGAAAACTTCTTATCAATCGTTTTTACATTGTTGGAAGCAAAATCTTTATTCATATTAAACAAAACAAAGTCAGTGGTTTTTTCGCCCGATGAGGTAGCCGCTTCTACAATATCACCTACAAGGGGAATGGGAATCCACCACACACCAGCCGATCTCGGTTTAAATTTTTCCGTTAATATAGAAATCGTTCCATCCTCAAAAAAGAAAAACTTCGTGGGACGCAATCTAAAATCCTTCTCCACCCTACCTCTTTCATCAATATTTATTTCACCCCGAAAATCATTCCATTTGCCATATGTATGTACGAGTTCTTTGCCTAATGTATCTAATACAATTTTATAAAAACCAAGATTCTTATCCAACTCAAATTCCTTATCTTTATTATATTCACTATAATTTCCCGCCAAAACCAATTGTCCTTTCACTTCCTTTACACGAAGCGTATGGCTAAACTTACTCTCTTCATTTTCAAACAAATAATCATATTTCTTTCTGCCGGTTTGGAAATCCAAACAAACAATATGGTATTCTTTGGCTTTGCGCTTTCTTTGCCAAGTCTCTAAGAAGTAAATATTGTTGTTATTCGAATGAAGGATTAAGGATGTCTTGTAATCCTTATTTGTTCCATCAGGATTATAGGTGTACGTCCATTTCAGATTTCTATTTTCATCAAAAAACTTCAAGTCTTTTTCTTTAAAATCCTCTCCGGATACATTTGCTTGTGTAATAAAAAAACCCTTATTTTCACCTTGGTTGCAAGCGCTTATCAAGTACTTAGTCTCTATTTTTTTGTTTTCCTTTTTCAATAGCGAAGCATCTAATGGAAGTTCTGTAAATACGCCGTCCTCATACTTGAATTCTGCTGAGACCGTTTTATCTTTTAAAGAAATCATCTGAAAAGAACTTACCAAAGGTACAAAGGTGTTTGTAAAAGCTGTATAATAGTAGAAAAATTTACTCAAAATAACATGATCCCCCATCAATGTACAGTCTACGTATTTGTTTTTTATACCCAAGTATTGAGAATTGGACTCATTGTATGAATTACAAGTAAACGTATTATTAGAAGTCTTATTCAAGTTTTTGTCCAAAAACACATATTCCATCGTTTTCTTTTCCTTATCCTTATCTCTTTCAAAAAGATAAAAGTAGCCGTATACTTTGCTATTAGAGTCATAAAGAATGGAGACGTACACCATTTTTCCTTCGGCTAAATTTTCCAAATCCTGTATTTGCCCAAAGGCAAAAGTGGAACATACCAGACATAAAAATAATAGTTTGATTTTCATAATGGTAAAAAACTAATTAATAAGTTTAAATAAAATTCACAGAAGCAAAGATATTGAAAATAATTAAAAAATACTATAAATAAAGCAAATCATTCAGCCTGTTTATTATCTTTCACCATCCACAGTGTTCCGGCTACCATCGGAAGGATAAAATTTATCATCCAAATTAAAATGCCTGTAAGCAAAATCCCGATTTCATTACTAGAAAAAACACTTAAAACAAGCACCGCCGCCGAACCTCTTACTGCCGCTTCCGAAGCCGCCAATGTAGGCGTATAAGTGATGATTAAATACATGGTGGGGATACCTGCCAAAGCTTGTGCCGGCGTGAGTTCAATGCTAAAAAAACAGAGAAGCAAATAATACTGAAAACAGAACAACCCGTATCGAACAACCGAAATTGCCAAAACATACAGCAATGTCTTGATTTTTAATTCCGATAAAGATTTTAATGTTTCTTGAAACCTCACTGTCCAAGAGCGATTTTTTATTTTTCCAAAAATGCCGGGGAAAAGAAAAAAAAGTGCCAAAATCAAAACCAACGCCCAGGTTACGATAAGAAAGTAGGAAGTGTAATCGCCTGCGGGTCGGTATAACTTAAAATAAAGAAACGCCGCCGGAAGTCCGCAAACAGTAATTACCACCGTTTGTGTAATACCACTCACAAACGCAAGAACAGTTCCCGCGCCTCGCTTTTTTTCAGGCAGATAAAGCACGCGTCCGGCAAACTCACCAACCCGTGAAGGGGTAATAAAACCTGTGGTAAGCCCTGCGAGGACGGATTTCGCAGCTATTTTAAAAGGGATTTTTACTACGTTTGCTGTGAGCGTTTGCCATTTTTTGATTTCTATCGCCCAGTTAAGAGGCATCAACACAAAAACTAACACCAAAGGGAATACTTGACGGGGGTTTACAGAAATAAAAGATTGTTTCAGCTCTTCCCAATAAGAGATATTGGCTAATTTATATACCAAATAGGCATACGCAATCAGCATTACCAACCATTTTGCAAGGCGGAAAAATTTATTTTTGTTCCGCGTCATTTTTTATACGGAAAGTATATTTTGTTTGCAGAAAATAACTTAAAATAGTAATAATAATGGAAACAATGGCATTAGAAATAGAGGGGAAAACCCCCATGACTTCCACCATCAATTTTAATCCCACATAGCTTAAAAACAAATTAAGCAATCCTACTTCTATATAACGCGCCAGCTGTTTTTTACCTTTCAATTCCGATGCCGTAAACGTAACATATTTTTGAAGAAAAAATCCGGTCAAAAGTATCAGCACAAAATTTACAGCCATAGAAGCCGTATGCGCGCTCAATGTTACAAATCCTAAATTTACCATCCTTTTTCGTATAATAATCTGATAAATAAAGAAATAAGAGAACCACGAGAATACAAGATTAAGACTTCCGGTAGCGCCATAACGGAAAAACTGCAAGCTGAAATAACGTTTAAAAGGGGGATAGAAAAAATCTATCACATTGCCTATAAAACGACCCATTAAGACAAATAATTTTCTGAAAACGTACATTAAATTTTCCCTTTGTTAGGATTTATGAACTATTATAACTACTTTTGCACCTGCAAAGATACGAAAATTAGTGAATTGGTTGAGTGGTGGATTAGTTGATTGTGAATTTGTTGGTTTTCATATAGAACTGACTTTGTTTTCTAAACATCTAACTACAACCGGCAAACTATAAACTGCAAACTAAACAAAAAAAATGCCCGACGATTATCACCAGCGCAATGCAACAAGTACGAGCCAAAAAACACTTGGGGCAGCATTTCCTTCGCGACAAGGAAATAGCTCGTCGTATCGCGGAGAGTTTATCTCTTTGTGAAAGTACGCGTGTGCTTGAAATCGGTCCCGGAACGGGCGTTCTTACCCAATATCTACTTGAAAATCCCCGGATAAATCTTACCGCCGTAGAAATTGACCGCGAGTCAGTGGCTTATCTTGCCGCGCATTATCCGCAACTCAAAGTCATTGAAGGCGATTTTCTAAAAATGGATTTGCAGGATATTTATCCGGACAAATTCAGCATCATCGGTAATTTTCCTTACAATATTTCCAGTCAAATTTTTTTCAAAGTCCTTGACAACCGTCACCGCGTGCCCGAAGTGGTATGTATGATACAAAAAGAGGTGGCGGAACGCATTGCTTCGCGTCCCGGAAACAAAACGTACGGCATTCTCAGCGTGTTGATGCAGGCTTTTTATACCACCGATTACCTTTTCACAGTACACGAACACGTGTTTGACCCTCCGCCCAAGGTCAAATCGGCTGTTATTCGCTTCACACGGAACGAGGTTCAGAAGCTTGATTGCGACGAAAAGCTCTTCCGAACGGTAGTGAAAACAGCCTTCAACCAGCGCCGAAAAACATTACGAAATTCACTCAAACCATTGGTAGAAAAAGAAAATCCGATGTTTGCCGACCCGCTTTTCGATAAAAGACCCGAGCAACTTGACGTACAGTCATTTATTGAACTGACCAATAGGGTGGAAAACGCCTTGAAATAATGCCCCCAAACCCCCAAAAGGGGGCTTAAATCTTCGGAAAGACTTTTCTTTGAGTGAGTAAGAACACAATCTTGTTATGCTATCCACCAAAGTCCCCTTTGGGGCTTGCCTCGCCGGCAGGCATAGATTTAGGAGGCATTAATTAAAGAAAGGAAGAAAAGGATATGACCAAACTTGCATCCGAAGATATAATCAACAAACACCCCAATGACATTGCCGAGCGCATTGCCGAACTGGAAGAAAACGAGCAAGCGATAGCCTTTATTACCCTACCGGGCAAAATAAAAGGCGAGGTTTTCAGCTATCTGGAACGAGACTTGCAAGAAATCATTCTCACATCGCTGGGCACCAAAGAAATTGCCGACATCCTCAAAACCATGTCGCCGGACGACCGTACCGCCATTTTTGAAGATTTTCCGGACACCATGGTCAAGGAAGCGGTAAATCTCTTACCTGCCGAAGAACGCCGAGTAGCTCTTCAATTGATTGGATATGAAGAAGATACCGTAGGCAGAATGATGACGCCTTATTACATTCAAGTGCGCCCGGACTGGACGGTAAAAAAAACCTTGCAGCACATCAAAAAAAACGGTCAGAAAGCGGAAACGCTGAATTTTATCTATGTAGTGGACAAGGACCAGCGCCTCATAGACGATATCCGCATCGGACTTATTTTGATGGCGGACGAGGAAGATTTGGTGTCGAAAATTATGGATCAGGAATTTGCCGCTTTGCGCACCACGCAGAGTTGCGAAGACGCCATCGAGGTATTCCAGAAATACGACCGAGCCGCGTTGCCCGTAATTACTGAGGCGGGCGTGCTGGTGGGAATCGTTACCGCCGACGATATTTTGGATGAAGTAGAAAAACGGGATACGGAAGACATTCAGAAATTCGGGGGATTAGAAGCGTTAGACCTTCCGTATATGAGTACGGGAATTTTTGAAATGGTAAAAAAACGCGCCGGCTGGCTTGTTCTTCTTTTCTTGGGCGAAATGCTTACCGCCTCAGCAATGAGCCATTTTGACGCCGAAATAAGCAAAGCCGTAGTGCTGGCGCTTTTCCTGCCGCTTATCATTTCCAGCGGCGGAAATTCCGGCTCACAAGCTGCCACGCTTATTATACGCGCCTTAGCCATTCAGGAAATCAAATTGAAAGATTGGTGGTATGTGATGCGGCGCGAAATTCTCTCGGGCTTGATGCTCGGCGGCATTCTGGCGATAGTGGGTTTTACCCGCATTCTTATTTGGCAGGAAACAGGACTGTATGATTACGGACAGTACTGGATTTGGGTAGCCTTGGCGGTTTCCACTTCGTTGGTTTTCATTGTGCTGTGGGGAACGCTTTCCGGCTCTATGATACCGTTTATACTCAAAGGATTAAAACGGGACCCTGCCACCTCGTCAGCGCCCTTTGTGGCTACGCTGGTGGACGTTACCGGACTGATTATTTATTTTTCCATTGCCGCTATTTTCTTGTCGGGAAAATTATTGTAATTTGCCAGCCCTGCCACCTAAATCCCCCAGAAGGGGGACTTAAATTGTTTACTGCGGATTTATTAAATCATCGGTTAAATATTAAAAGGGGGCTTGATAAATAAATGCTATTCCTGAACTTCTAAACTCTTGAACCTGCCTCGCCGGCAGTCAGGCTTTTGAACTCTTAAACTTCTAAACTCTTGAACTTCTAAACTCTTGAACTTCTAAACTTCTAAAAATATGTCAGAATTAAGACTTTTTTATCACGAAGATGGTAAAATTAAAATCGCGAAATCCTTGGATATTCTTCCTAAAATTAATCAAGAAGACATTCTTTGGATTGACCTGAACGACGTGGCGCTGGATGTGGAAACGCGTTTGGAACAGTTTCTGAAAATATACATTCAGGAAGATGAAGAAATGGAAGAAATCGAGATGAGTTCCCGATATATCCAAACCGATGACAGTATTGTGGCAAACGCCAATTTCTTATTGGATAATTTTACGGCAGAACCGGTCTCTTTTATCCTGAAAAAAGGAATTTTGGTGTCGGTACGCGATGTGGAACTGCGCTCGTTTAATGAAACGGTAAAGAAAATCTTTGCCAATCCCCGCACCTTCCCGACCGGCTATCACGTATTCGCGGCATTGCTGGAAACCCGGGTGGAATATGACGCGGACGTGATAGAAGATACCACCGAACTTATTACCAGTTTAAGTAAAGATTTGAATGCCGACGAAAGATTGGATGAAGATATTTTAATACAAATCAAAGACTTACAGGAAAAAATGATGATACTTCGTCAGAATATCATCGACAAGCAACGCATTGTTTCTAACTTGCTGAAATCCAACCTATTTCCGAATGATTTATTACCCCGCCTCACAATGATCATCAAGGACATCAATTCGCTGTTTGAGTACACGCGTTTCGGTGTAGACAGGCTTGATTATCTGCAAGATACATTCCTCGGATTGGTTAACTTACAGCAAAATAAAATCATTAAGATATTCACGGTGGTATCGGTAATATTCCTTCCGCCCACACTTATTGCCAGCATGTACGGCATGAACTTCAGAAATATGCCAGAGTTGGAATGGGAACATGGATATTTGTTTTCTATTGTGCTGATGATAGCGTTCTCCGGGGCAGTACTTTGGTATTTCCGACGAAAAAGATGGCTGTAAATGATTGCTAAAAACATATCGGACACCTTAAACACTTCTCTTAATTTTTTGTTATAATTACACAGCAAATATTATTGTAAAATCATTAACTAAAGACAGAAATATTATGGAAGAAAAAAAAGCGTATCAGCAAAAAATGGAAGCTCAATTAGATGAGTGGAAAAAAGAAGTAGAAGTATTAAAGGTGAAAGCTGAAAAAGCCACGGAAGATCTGAAAGCCAAATACAACGAACAAATCCGAGAGTTAGAACCTCAAATTGAAAAAGGAAAATCTAAAATAAAAGAATTGGCAGATAGTGCCGATGATGCTTGGGAGGAAATTAAAGACGGCGCTGAATCAATTTGGGAACAAATGAAAACTACTTTCAAAAACGCACGTGAAAAATTTGACAAAGATTAATCTCTAAAAAAAACAAAAATAAAAGCCAACTAATTAAAAATAAATTAGTTGGCTTTTGTTTACATCGGTATTTTTATTTTACTCAATAGCTATTTCAAAAGGCATCAATGCATAAATGCCATTCATATTTTGGGTTTGTCGAATTTGCTTAAAGATGGTATAATTCTCATTTCCCAATTGCTTTTTAAGCAAGCGAGTTTCAGCGGACGTGTTAAAATCTTTCATAAATCGGGTAAAAAAACTCTCTTTTTCAGGATATGTTCTTACGTTATATTTGTCTAATTTGGCTTTTTTAGCTGCGATGGCTATTGCATCGTCAATAGTTCCCAACTTATCTACTAAGCCTAATCTTAGCGCGTCTTCACCTGTCCACACACGTCCTTCCGCAATGGCTTTGATTTGTTCCGGCGTTCTTTTGCGCCCTTCGGCACAGCGTTTCACAAAGAGTTCATAGCCTCGATTCACATAATTTTGCATCAGCGCGCGTTCTTCGGGACGGAACGGACGGTTGATGGAAATCATATCGCTCATTTTATTGGTTTTTACGCCATCAGTACTTAATCCTAATTTATCATATAATCCTTTCACATTCGGTATAGTGCCGAAAATACCGATGGAGCCGGTGAGCGTATTGGGTTGCGCCAGAATGGTATCAGCTTCGCAAGAAATATAGTATCCGCCGGATGCGGCATAATCGCCCATAGAAACGATTACAGGTTTCACTTTTTTCAGTTCTTTCACGGCATTTAAAATTTGCTCCGAACCATACGCACTTCCCCCCGGCGAGTTTACGCGGAAAACCACGGCTTTTACGGATTTGTCTTCGCGGACATCATTAAGCGTTTTTACTAACTCTTCGGAAACAATACCATCGCTTTCATTGGGCATATCAATGCCCCCAAAAGCGTACACTACGGCTATTTTTTCTTTTTCTAATTTCTTATTATCGGAAACTTTTGTAAAGTCGGAATGAGAAACGTACTTTATTTTTTTGTCTTTTTCTAATTTTAAATATTGTTTGCTGATAAGCGAATCCACCTCGTTTGGAAACATCAGAGCATCTACCATTTTAGAGGAAAGCGCTTTTTCTGTCGGTTGAAACATCATCATTTGGTCAGCATAAGCATTTAGCGAGTCCGCTGAAATTTTCCGGGACGCGGAAACTTCATTTAATAAATTTCTCCAAATAGAAGTAATAAATACCGTAACCTGCTCTTTATTGGCATCACTCATTTTGTCCATAATATAAGGCTCTACCGCTGATTTAAACGTGCCTACCTTTACTATTTGCATTTCCACACCGAGTTTGTCCAGCGCTTTTTTGAAAAACATAATTTCCGAGGAAAGCCCTTTGAATTCTATCATTCCTTGCGGATTAAGGAGTACTTTATCGGCTATGGAAGCGAGATAATACATTTTTTGAGTGTACACGTCGGCGTAAGCCACTATAAATTTGCCTGATTTCTTAAAATCAGCGAGCGCGTCTCGGATTTCTTTGACTGAGGCAAAGCCACCGGAAAGCATTCCGGCATGCAAGTAAATGCCTTTAATATTATCGTCATTTTTAGCTTTTTTGATATTGGCAAGCACATCATCCAGCCCGATGGTAGATTCCTTGGATTGACCGATGGACTTTGCAAAAAGTCCGGAAAATGGGTCGTCCTTAGAGCGTTCCAGCAATTGACCACTTAATTCTAATTTATAAACTGAATTGGACTCCAATTTTACTTCTTTGTCGGAAGAGCTTGCTAAGGCGCCTATAAATCCGAAGAGCAATAGCATACCCAGAAAACCGGAAATAATAATGCCCACAATAGTAGCAAGGGTGAATTTAAGAAATTGTTTCATATTTTTTTATTTTTGAAAATATTTTTTACAAAGGAAATAAAATATTTTGAAAAAGGTGTTATGTGAATGATAAAAGTTTGGTTAAAAGTGCCGGCTTATCCATTCCGCCGGCTTGTTTCCAAACAATTTTGCCATCTTTAAAAATTGCCAACGTAGGTACCGATTGAATTTGTAAAGCCGCAGCGATAGCCTGATTTTTATCTACATCTACTTTCAATACGCGGGCTCTTCCCTGTACTTCTTTTCCAATGCTTTCAATAACGGGCGACATGGCTTTGCAGGGGCCGCACCATGTAGCGAAAAAGTCCACCAGTACGGGCTGACCGGAATTGATTATTTCTTGAAAACTATTCATAATAAATGGAGGTTTGAGGATTGATTTAATTCTTTAAACAAAAAAAGAGGACAGATGTTTCTGTCCTCAATAAATGAAGAACTATTTATTGTATTTCAATGGTACGAGGTAATTTTGGCTTAGCTTCTTCTTTTTTGGGGATAATTACATTCAAAATACCTTTATCGTAATTTGCTGAAACCTTATCTCCATCCGCCGTTTGGGGTAACGAGAATGAACGGCAGAATGATTGATAGCTAAATTCTCGTTTCGTATAATGCCCATTTTCATCTTTTTCTTCCTGCTTATCTTGTTTTTCGGATGAAACAGACAATACCTCATTGTGAACTTCTATTTTAAAGTCTGTTTTTTCAAATCCGGGCACTGCTAGCTCTATTTTATACTCATTTTCACTTTCTTTTACATTTACAGACGGCAATGTAGTATTTGTTGTTGAGTAGTTTTTATTTGACCAATCCATTAACTCTGAATTGTCAAAAAAGCGGTCAAACCAAGGGGTTTGTGAGAATCTTACCAATGACATAATAAATCCCTTTCTATAATTAAGTAAACATTTTATAAATTCTTTTACTTTAATTATTCAAAAGGAATACCAATCTAAAATTTAAGACAAAATGACTGATTTTGAAAAATCAAAAAGAAGCAAAAACACAAACACCTATAATTCAACGACAAGTAAAACTTAAAGCACGCCAATTTGACACACCCATAATTAGTGCAGTGTACTACAATTACATCTTTGCACACCTGTCCACTCAGGTATATGGAATGAAACTGTAAATTTTATCTCATTGGAATAGTCGTTATTTTTTGACCATTTGGGAATATGAATGCCGTCTATTTGATCTGACAAAAAATAAGTGCCTCTAAACTCCACACCGAGTCCCCAAACGTCTGTGATGCGGTAATGATAGCCGATTCCGGCAAAGATACTGGGCGCTATGACAAATTCTTTTACTTTGTCCGTGGGTCTGTAATTTAGAACTTTTGAATTGGAGAAAGCCATCCCTGCGCCACTAATAACGTAGAGACGATGAGGAAGATAGTTCTCGAAATAGCCTCCACCTATGATTGAATATTCAAATTGGGTGTTTATTTCCCATTCGGAAGATTGGTAGTTCATGGGTATCTTGGTTCTACCATCATTGTGCGTGGTAGAGTCGTTACCGGAAAATGAATTTTGGGCTATACTAATAGCAAACCCGTATCCAACAGGAGAAATATACCTAAATCCCAAAGAAAAAGTGGGATGCGCGTCTGTATAAAGAGGTTTTTCTTTTACATAACCACCAAGATCACCTTGTAATTTTGACGCTCCTACGCCGGCGTAAAATGACATATCACCCGTTAGAGTTGACCTGAAAACCTTTTGTGAGTAACTGTGAGATAAAGGCAGAACCAAAAAACAAAAAAATAAAATTGCTTTTGATGCCGTGTGATTTTGTAACATAAGTTGTTTTCTTAAAACTCAAAGAGTATTGAATTTCTGCGACATATTAAGTAAATCACAAAAATTCAATGCCTAAATTAATAATTAAGCAAAAGACAGAGAAACAAACAACTTTTTCAGTTTTACAAGAAATAGGTTAAACAAACATATTTCACAAATTAAAAATTTGTGAAAACAGTAAACAAGATAGCGCTTTAAACTAAAATCTTAATTAAAAGCACCAAGAAAGAGTTTTTTTGATTTTTGAAACAAATTCAGGTAAAAAAACAAAGCGTAAACAACAAAATGGAAGGTTTTAGGTCTGATATGATTTTAAAATAAACTTTATCAAAATAAAATAGATAAACTTATTTTCAGAGTATAAAGATATTCATTTAATAAATATCCATTCCTTTTTTTTTCTTTTTTTAATTATTTTTAGCTAAAAAACAACTGTATTTTTAACTGTTCATAACAGATCACTCTCCACCCTAGGAAAACATTCGGAGAAATCCATTATTCATCCAAGATATTTATGAATTCTCCATACTGTTTTTAATACCTGAAACTACTTCCACCCACAAACTCACGCAATAAGGATGTAGGCGGAATTTCCCGGTCGGGTATAGCTATAAAGTATTTGAGGAATTTCAGTAGCCGATGAGTTTCTGTGTATTCGTCGCAGAATTTGGGAACTTGCTCCAGAATGGGTTCCGCGTATTTTTTAAGTACGGCAAGTTCAAAAATAAGCGCTGAATTAAACATAATGTCCGCGTTTTCCTGATAGGGAAAAATCCATTTTTCTTCGCCGCGTCGTACGCTCGGATAGCGCGCTATGGTTTCGCGGGCGGAATAGCCACGGTAACGATAATCGCGGATGATGCGCCGCAACAATCGCGTATCGGCGGTAGGAATCCAGTTATGCTCGTCAATGGAAATGGTAGTCAGCGCCGAAACGTAGATTTTAAACATCGCCTCTGCCGGAATATGCGTTGTAAGTTCCGGATTAAGGGCGTGGATACCTTCCATAATAAGTATAGTATCCGATTCCAATTTCAGCTTTTCGCCTCTGAAATAACGTTTTCCGTCTTCAAAGTTAAATACAGGCATCTCCACTTCGTCTCCATTGAGCAGTTGCTGGAGCTGCTCATTAAAAAACGGTAAATCCAACGCGTGTAACGACTCAAAGTCATACTCACCATTATCCTCTTTGGGCGTTTGTTCCCTATCCACAAAGTAATTGTCCAGCGAGAGTGTTTTAGGTTTCAATCCGCTGACCATTAACTGTACCGCCAAACGCTTGCTAAATGTAGTTTTACCCGATGACGACGGACCTGAAATCAACACAATTTTTACACCCGGGCGCTGCTGAATCATATCGGCAATGGAACCTACCTTTTTTTCGTGAAGTGATTCCGCTATTTTTATCATGGTAAACACTTGTCCGTTTTGTGTAGTAAGGTTAAACTCGCCCACCGAACTCACGCCCATAATTTTGTTCCAATGCAGATATTCTTTAAAAATATCGAACATTTTTGGCTGGGCTACTGTATCTTCTAATACGGAAGGATTATCCCTATTGGGCACCTGTAAAAGCATGCCATCATAGTAAGGAGTAAGATCAAAAATATCCAAATAATCAGTGGAAGGAAGTAAAATGCTGGTGTAATAATCAATGAAATTCCCGATGCGGTAATAACGTAAATAAGGTTCACCAAAGGTTTCAAAAAGCGCGTCTTTGCTCGTATTGTTCACTGAGTTTCGGAACAATTCAATGACTTGGTCTTTCTGTTTTTCTTCACAAATTATCGGCTCAGCGCGGTCAATAATTTCCTGCACTTTTTCTTTTATTTTACCTATTATAGCCACGGAAAGCGACTCTTCTAAATTGTCTATCTGGCAATAATATCCTTTTGAAATGGGATGAGATATATGTAAAATAGCACGCGGATAAAGCTCGTTTACAGCCTTAGCCAGAGCCATAGAAAGCGTACGCACATACACACGCATACCGGAAGGAATGCTGGCGTCAATAAATTCAATATCTTTGGGTTTATAAATAAGAAAGTTCAGGTCTTCTACTTTGTAATTCACACGGGCAGCTACCACACGGAATTTGAGTTTTATATTGAGCTGATTATAGATTTCCAAAAGCGAAGTTCCCAGAGGAAACTTATGATATTTTTGCGTGTTTTTACAAAAGATTGTTACCTTTTTTTCCATATTTTTTAAGTTATTTTTTGTCATAAAAAGACACTAAGAACACGAAAAGTTTTATCCTTTTTCTTTGTGAACTTAGCGTCTTTATGGGAATAAAAATACTATTTATTTCGTCATTTTTTTAAGTTGTTTTTGAATTTTATTAATGGCGTTTTCTATAGATTTTTCTGGTTCAATGATGTTATTTTCGCCCCAAAAATCGGTATCGCTAAAACCGGAAATAGCATCCATCAGCACCACGTTCGGACGGATTAAAGTACGGCTTTTGAACTCTTTTTTATCCGGATTTTCCGTCCAATTGGTAGCCGCCATTTCGATGGTGGTATTATAATATGTATTAAAAAATCTTCTTTTCCAGTCTATTTTCAGTCCTAATTCCGCACGACTGTAAGCATATCGCCACTGATTATTCATCAAGTGATACGTGATTAAATAATGCGCTTTGGTGGCAAAAACACGCGCATTAAAAGGTTTTTTCCGGATAAAAAGCATTGCCGCCACCTCCGGCTGCTGCAAATCTATATCAAAATCCGCCTTGACTAAAGCTGCTGTTTGGGCATCTATATATAAGTTTCCGTATGGAAGTGGATCTTTCACATCCGGGTTTTGCTTGAAGCTGACTACGTAAATCAGTCGGTCGTCAATTTGTTCATTACTTTGATACTGAAACGTATAATCGTTCAAATTATTGGCATTGAGGAAATATTCCGGATATTTCATGGCGTCAATAAAAAGTGTATTAAACGGTCCGCCCATCAGTTTGAAAACTACGGTATCCAATCTGCTGTAATCGGTGCTTTTGCGGGATTTATAAATCGCTACTTTATCCTGCTGATAATTGTTATAGGATTCTTTAAACACATCTACAATGGCTTCCGAAATGGACACGGGCGTATTTTTTTTTCGGATGATTTCACGATAAAATGCCCGCATCATCATATCTTTTGAACTGTAATTCTTTTCGCGTTCCCCCAGCATTTTCCGTACCAAATCCGTAGGATCAGTAGGCAAAATTTTCACTTCCGGCAGCAAAATCCCCGACTGTCTCAACGAAATTTTATTGTTCTGCGTATTGAGCGAACGGATGGGGATTTTCACGCTCTCATATCCCATAAAACGCACCTCAACGTTGCCTTCCAGCATCGAAATTGGTATTTTCAACAAGAATTTTCCTTCTGAGTTGGTTACAGTGGAAATCTCTGACGATACTACTGATAGGTGTGCGAAAGCCAATTTCTCACCGCTTTTTTGGTCTGTTACAACGCCTGTATAAGCATTGTACAATGAATCTTGATTTTGTTTTACCGCGTAGTTTTCAGCAAATAAAGAAACGGACGCGAACAAAATCGACAAAAACAACCCATTTTTAATGGTTCGTTTAAGATAATAAGTTATTTTTATAGCATCCATAATTAGTTAGCAATTAGTAGTTTACAGATAGTTTTAAGTTAGCAGTTTGCAGTTTGCAGAACGTTAAGTGATATGTGAAAAATAAGTTGGTATAAATAGCTATCAGCAGTCAGCTATCAGCCAATTTTTATATGCCTGAATATAAGCTTATTACACCAAAAACTAACAGCTGGTAGTTAATAGCTGAAACAAAACCAAGTTATTTTTTACACGTTACTAAATTATCTATAACAAACAATTAAAGTCCCCCTATGGGGGGATTTAGGGGGCTAAATATATCATGTAACACTTCAACCGACTTTATTGTTTGAAAATCAGCTATATGTAATTTATAATAATCCATCATCGCGCTTAATAATTCTGCCCTGCGCGGTTTTGACAGCGGAAGCGTATGAAGCGTTCCAAAATTCATTTTTGTCAGGACTTTGAATGCCTCGGTATTTTCTTTTTGTAAAAAATAAGGATGATTCGGCTGAAAATATTCAAAGACACCGTTTTGTAAATCGAAGAAACGAGCGCTATCCACATTTTCACTGCTCGGATAAAAACCGAGATATTCAGAGAGTTGCACCAAGAAACAAAGATGAAAATTGGCGAGTCCTTCCTCGCATTTATCCAATTCAAATACCGATTTTTCTAAAAAACAGTATAGATATTCGTCCGGTTCCGTATGTTTAAGCGTTTTATGCAAAACTTCCGCCAGAAAAATAGCCAGCGAACTTCTCACCGGATGATACGGAATACCGACAAAAGGCTGCAAACTGCGCGCTTCTTTCAAAGGATGCACATCCCGTTTCGGTTGGTAACTGAAATTTATTTCCAACACCGAAAGAGGTTGAAACAAGCCTGCTCGGCACGCCGATTTCTTACTATTTGCGCCACGCACCATAAATGTCAACCTACCGAATTGACGTGTATAGATACTTACAATGTTGGAAGAATCGGAATATTTTAACTGATGAAGAACAATTCCTGTGGTTTTTGCGTGCATTTTTATTTAATCTCTCTACAAATGTACAATATTTTCAGATTTTCAAAGAAGATTTCTTTCAAATTTTATTAAAAACGTCATTTTCACTATCTTTGCACTCTTAAAAACAGAGGCAAGCCCCCTAAATCCCCCCATAGGGGGACTTTAATTGTTTGTATAGGTTTTTAATTTAACATTCTGTAAACTATAAACTGCAATCTGCACACTTAATAATATGGAACTTGCAAGCAAATACAACCCCACAGACATTGAAAATAAATGGTATCAGTATTGGATGGATAACGGATTTTTCCATTCCGAACCAGATGAGCGTGAACCTTATACCATTGTCATACCGCCGCCTAACGTTACGGGTGTGCTGCACATGGGGCACATGCTGAATAATACCATTCAGGATATTTTGGTGCGTCGCGCCCGTATGCTGGGTAAAAACGCGTGCTGGGTACCCGGTACTGACCACGCTTCCATTGCCACCGAAGCCAAGGTGGTGGCAAAATTAGCATCAGAAGGGATTAAAAAAACCGATTTAACCCGCGAAGAATTTTTGGCGCACGCGTGGGATTGGACACACAAACACGGCGGCATTATCCTTGAACAGCTGAAAAAATTGGGCGCCTCCTGCGACTGGGAACGCACTTGTTTTACGATGGACGAAATTCGCTCTGAAAGCGTGCTGAAAGTATTTTGTGATTTGTACGAAAAAGGATTGATTTATCGTGGCGTGCGTATGGTAAACTGGGATCCACAAGCGCTTACCGCCATTTCGGACGAAGAGGTGATACACAAAGAAGTAAACGGAAAACTCTATTACCTGAGATATAGAATAAGCCCCCCCACCCCCCAAGAGGGGTCTTACCTTGTAGTAGCTACCACGCGTCCGGAAACCATTATGGGTGATACGGCGATATGCATCAACCCGAACAATCCGAAAACGGCTTGGCTGAAAGGGAAAAAATGTTTTGTTCCACTTATTAATCGTGAAATTCCCGTGATTGAAGATGAATACGTGGATGTGGAATTTGGCACCGGATGCTTAAAAGTAACTCCTGCGCACGACGTAAACGACTACATGCTGGGCGAAAAATACAACCTGACTTCTATCGATATTTTTAACGACAATGGTACGCTGAATGAACACGGCGAGATGTATGCCGGAATGGATAGGTTTGAAGTACGTAAGCAGATAGAAAAAGACCTTGCGGCTGCGGGATTACTTGAAAAAGTGGAAGATTACACCAATAAAGTAGGCTATTCGGAACGCACCAACGTACCCATCGAACCAAAACTTTCGATGCAGTGGTTCCTGAAAATGGAAGGGCTTGCTAAACCCGCGCAAGATGCGGTGGAAAATGATACCATTAAATTTCATCCCGCTAAATACAAAAACACATACCGCCACTGGATGGAAAATATCAAGGATTGGAATATTTCCCGCCAACTTTGGTGGGGACATCAGATTCCCGCTTACTTCCTGCCCAAAGGTGGTTTTGTAGTGGCATTAAGCAAAGAAGAGGCTTATGAAAAAGCATTGAAAACTGTGGATTATCCACTTTCGATAGATGATTTGCATCAAGACGAAGACTGCTTGGATACGTGGTTTTCATCGTGGTTGTGGCCTATTTCCGTGTTTGACGGCATCAATCACCCCGAAAACAAAGAGATACAATACTATTATCCTACCAATGACTTAGTTACCGGACCCGATATTATTTTTTTCTGGGTGGCTCGCATGGTGATGGCGGGTTATGAGTATCGACAAAAAGAATGTTTTGAAAATGTGTATTTTACGGGCATCGTGCGTGATAAACTCGGACGCAAAATGTCCAAACAGCTTGGAAACTCGCCTGACCCCATTGAACTAATGGAAAAATATGGCGCCGACGGTGTGCGTATGGGGATGTTGCTCACTTCGGGCGCCGGAAACGATTTGCTTTTTGATGAATCACTGTGTGAACAAGGTAGGAATTTTAACAATAAAATATGGAACGCGTTCCGCTTGGTAAAAGGCTGGGAAATTGCCCCACAGTCCCAAAAAGAGGCCGAAATTCAGGCGGTAAATCAAGTGGCGATAAAATGGTTTGAAGCGCATTTGAATAAAACGTTATTGGAAATTGACGACTTATTCTCGAAATACCGCCTTTCAGAAGCGTTGATGACAGTGTATAAACTCTTCTGGGATGAGTTTTCATCCTGGTATCTCGAAATGATAAAACCCGCTTACGGACAACCTATTGACCGCGAAACCTATCAAGCTACCCTCGGATTTTTCGATAAATTATTGAAAATGTTGCATCCGTTTATGCCGTTTATTTCCGAAGAACTGTGGCAGGCATTGGAAGAAAGAAAAACGGGCGAAAGTATTATGGTAACCCAAATGCCCAGCAGCCCCCCAACACCCCAAGGGGGGAATTCCCCTTCGGATATAATTGTTGAATTTGAAAAAACGAAAGAAATCATCGCGGGTATTCGAACTATTCGAGTGCAAAAGAATATTCCTGTCAAGGAAAAGATCAGTTTAAATATTAATGGTCATCACAACGTCGATTTTGATGAAGTCATCATCAAATTATGTAATTTAGAACATATAAGCAACCTTTCTAAGGACACGCAAAGTCCCCCCGCGGGGGAAACAACGTTCGGCGGTAGCCAATTAGGGGGCTTTTCTTCCTCTTTCTTGGTAGGCACCACCGAATATTCTGTGCCTATGGGTAATTTGCTGAATGCCGAAGAAGAAATAAAGAAAATGGAGGCTGAAATCACGTATTTGGAAGGATTCTTGAATTCAGTAATGAAAAAACTGGGTAACGAAAAATTTGTAGCTAATGCAAAACCCGAAGTGGTAGAAGCTGAACGAAAAAAACAAGCGGACGCGGAAAGTAAAATCACATCGCTGAAAGAAAGTATAGCGGCTTTGAAATAAAAGGCAACAAACCGCAAATCGATTAATTGCCACACTGCCGACTAACCGCTTTAAGGCGGTTTGTCGGATGAAAACCACAATAATATGAAAAAGACTAACCTAATTCTACTTTTTCTGTTATTTTTTACAGGATTACACGCTGAAAAATACGTGGGTTACTATCGACGTTTCTACATTGATGCGCGGCAGTATCAGTTACGCACAGAAATCCCCATCTCGAAAGAAAAAGCCTTAAAGACAAATGCTTACAAGGTTACTTTTGATGAAAATGACCGCATTGTGGATGTACGTTTTTTGGAACAAAATTTCCAGCGATATGATAATTCGCGTTTCACAGGAATGACGGTATCATACGCTGATTCCATTGAAAAACGGACGTTTGTAGACTACAAGAACAAGTCTGTGAGAAATAGAGGCGTTTATTCATATTCGCTGGTATTGAATGATAAAAAGCAGCCTATAAAGTTAGTAAACTTTGACGCGAAAGGATATATTACAGAAGACACGGATGGCGTAGCGATTTATATCTGGACATTAGATGATAAGGGCAGACACGTTTCCGAAACTTATCTGGATAAAAACTATACTTCCGTTTGGAACAAGCAAGGTTTCTACGAAAAGAAATACACGTGGAATGAGGATAAAGAAAATTACATTGTAGGTCATCATTTTTTTGACAACAAAGGAAAGCCAATAAAGACAGATAGCCATTTTGCATCCATTATTGCCACTTTTGATAAAGCCACCGAAAGCCTGCAATCACAGCGTTATTTTGACGTGAAAAATCAGCCGACCATCCACAAGGACGGTTTTTCTACTGTAATATTCAGTTATGACACGGAAGGGAACGAAACGGAAAGACACTTTTTAGACCGAAAAGAACAACCTGCGGAAAACGAGGAAGGCATTGCTAAAATAAAACAACAGTTTGACACGCTTGGCAACATCGTAGAACAAAAGTTTTACGGTAAAAACAGCGCGTTAAAAGCGCCTAAAAGCACCGGAATTGCCCGGGTGAGTTACAACTACGATGCTCGCGGAAAACTTATTGAAACAAGCTTTTATGATGCCGATGGTCAATTAGCCGAAAACCACAAAAGAGAAGCCGTTATCCGCCGAACGTATGATGAGAATGGAAAACTTCAATCCATAAGAGGTTATAACGCTAAAAACCAATGGGTTTCAGAGCAGTATAGCGCACCAAATCGCCAGCCGTAAGTTCAAAATCTTTTCTTAACCAGTACATTTAACCCGCTCTCCACAATCTTTATTTTTATCTCTTCACCCTCTTCGTATGGCTCTCCGTCTAAATGAAACGGACCGGAAGCTTCTCTATACAGGGTGATTTCCTTGGTGCGGAATGTATTGACAAATAAGTCTTTATGGATATTTTTCGTAAACAATTGAAGTAAAACCGTGGGGATGGCAATATCCGGAAAATTACTCATTACGGAAACATCCAGCAATCCGTCCTGAACACTGGCTTGTGGCGCTATGTAAGCGTTATTACCCCATTGAGAGGCATTGGCAAAGGTTATCAGAAAGGCTTTATTGTTAAAGTCAATCTCCTCACCGTGAAGCCGATAAGTTTGCAATTTATAATTTCGGTAGCTCGTTACCATTTTTTCCAAGTAAGTCATCACCCCCCGTTTTTTAGCCTTGGCAAACTCCATGCTCACATACGCGTCAAAACCTGTTCCACACGTACAAAAAAACGGTCTTTCATTTACCAATCCGTAATCGATTTTTATAGCTTCCGAATGATTTAAGGCTTGTATGGCTTTTGTAACATTGATAGGAATGTTCAAGTGGCGCGCCAAGCCATTTCCTGAACCGGCAGGTATTAATCCAAGCGCCGTATCAGTATGTATAAGCGCTTTGGCTATTTCATTCATCGTTCCGTCGCCACCCACGGCTATCACGGCGTCAAGGCATTCTTCCACACACTGTTCTGCCAGTTTTGTGGCATCACCCGCACCTTTCGTAAAAAGAATACGATGCTCAAACTGAGATAAATCCAAATTTTTCTGAATAATGTCCGGCAATCGTTTACTATTCCCGGTTCCGGATATGGGATTGATTATAAATGCTATACGTTTTTTCATCACAAGAATTATTCCTGAAAAATTTCAGCTAAATTACGGATTATTTTTTGAAAAATAAAATTGTTAAAACTTAATATGTTTTTTCAGTGTTATATATAAACGTTATTTTTGCTTAATTTTTTAAATCATCGACGTACTATCCGCTTTTATAAAAAAGAAAGACATGAAAAAAACAAACAAGAAACCGCTTCGCAAGCAATTGAAGAAAAATGATTTAGCCCGCAGCATCACCAATATTTTCACTGAAAACCCGGGAAGAAACTATAACTATAAGCAAATATCAGCTTTATTGGAAATAAAATCAGACACACAGAGGGGATTGGTGAATCAATTACTGTACGATTTGCGAGAAGAAAATTTCTTAGTGGAAATTTCCAAAGGAAAGTTCAAACTCAACTCGCGTGGCGGGTACGTTACCGGCACGGTGGAACGTCAAGGCGTGAAAACATACGTGGTAGCTGATGAAACCAACGATATGATTTTTATTCCCGAAAAGAAAATAGGAACCGCGATGCTTAACGACAGAGTAAAAGTATTCCTTTACGCGGGCAGAAAAGGGCGTGAGCCGGAAGGCGAGATTGTAGAAGTGCTGAAACGTAATCAAGATACATTTGTGGGAACACTGGAAGTATCGCCTAATTTCGCTTTTCTGAATGTAAATAATAAGGCGCTGAATAGCGATATTCTCATCCCCAAAGATAAACTTAAAAACGGAAAAGACGGGCAAAAAGCGGTGGTAAAAATTGTGGAATGGAAACACACGATGAAAAGCCCCGTGGGTGAAGTAATTGATATTTTAGGCGATAAAGGCGACAATACTACCGAAATGCACGCTATTTTAGCGGAATTTGGATTGCCCTATAAATACCCCCAAAAGGTGGAAGAAGCCGCCAACAAGATAGAAGCGGGAATTACGCCCGAAGAGATAGCTAAAAGGGTGGATATGCGCGACGTAATCACCGTTACCATTGACCCGAAAGATGCGAAAGACTTTGATGATGCCGTATCTTTGCGTAAGCTGGATAACGGACTGTGGGAAGTAGGCGTTCACATTGCTGATGTTACTCATTACGTGCGCCCCGGCACCATTATTGACCGTGAAGGTGAAAGCCGCGCCACCTCGGTGTATTTGGTGGACAGAACCATTCCGATGTTGCCGGAACACCTCTCAAACGGCATTTGCTCGCTGCGTCCCGATGAGGAAAAACTCACCTATTCCGCTATTTTTGAAATGGACGATGACGCCAATGTAAAAGACTACCGGATAGCAAAAACAGTGATAAAAAGTAACCGCCGATTTACATACGAGGAAGCTCAAAACATTATAGAAACCGGCAAAGGCGATTATCAAGACGAAATCTTAACGTTGGACAAATTAGCGAAGAAACTGCGCGAAAAACGGTTTGAAAAAGGCGCCATCGCTTTTGACCGTGTGGAAGTTCGGTTTGAAATTGACGAAAAAGGCAAACCGATTAGTGTCTATTTTAAAGAACAAAAAGATGCCAATAAACTGATAGAGGAATTTATGTTGCTGGCAAACCGCACTGTGGCGCAACATATAGGCAAAACCAAACGCGGACAGAAAGCTAAAACCTTTGTATATCGCATTCACGATGTGCCCAATCCTGATAAATTGCAGAATTTCTCGGTATTTATCAAAAAGTTTGGTTATAACCTGAAAACCACGGGCAGCAAGGAAAAAATTTCATCGTCCATTAATAAATTGTTAGACGATGTGGAAGGCAAAAAAGAGCAAAACCTCATAGAGACGCTCGCCGTGCGTTCTATGGCAAAAGCTATTTATTCTACCGAAAATATCGGGCATTATGGGTTAGCGTTTGACTATTACGCACATTTCACTTCACCCATACGCCGTTATCCTGATATGATGGTGCATCGGTTGCTGGAAAGCTATGCGGAAGGAGGAAAATCCGTAGATAAAAACCAATACGAAGAAGCCTGCGATCATTGCTCAAAAATGGAACAAGTGGCTGCGAATGCCGAGCGCGCTTCCATTAAATACAAGCAAGTGGAATTTATGGCCGACAAACTGGGACAAGTATTTGATGGCGTTATTTCAGGTATCACCGAATGGGGTATTTATGTGGAACTGAACGAGAACAAATGCGAAGGAATGATTCCTATCCGCGATTTGGAAGATGATTACTACGAAATGGACGATAAGAACTACTGTCTGATAGGACGCAGACACCATAAAAAATACCAGTTAGGCGATGAACTGACTGTAAAAGTAGCCAAAGCTAATTTGGATAAAAAACAGTTGGATTTTGTACTGGCATAAAGAAATGTATTGAGTTTTACAACTTTTATATTTTTCAAAGATACATTTTGTGCTATCTTTGAAAAATATTCTTTTCTTAAAAATAAAAAACATACATATTATGTACACCACTTATCATCTACCATCAGCAGAAGACGCTGACAGCCGTATTATAGAAGCTATCAAAGCGGCTTTTAAATCCAAGCCCATTACCATAACGGTGGAAGAAGATGATGTTTTCCCAATACTTACGCAAGAAATGAAAAATGTCCTGGATGAACGTTTGCAGGAAGACACAGCAACTTATCTCACAAGCAAAAAATCTTTACACGAACTTAAACGCAAATATGGGATATAAAATAATTGTTTCCCCACGAGCCCAGAAAGAGATTGAAAACGCCATTGACTATTATGCTCTTTACAGTGACACTGCGTCAAAACATTTTTTGACTGAGTTGGAAAAAACTTATGATACCCTGACGGCAAACCCATTTTTCGCCGTGTGTTATAAACAGATAAGAGCTTTGAAAATAAAACGCTTTCCTTATTCCGTATTTTACACACTAAATGAAACCAATAAAACAGTTGTTATCCTTGCTTGCTTCCATAAATAGTAGAAATCCAAAAGATAATCCGCATAAAGGATAAAAAAATCCATTTTCTTTTTGTAGAATAAAATATTTACCGTATCTTTGCAGTCCCAAAACAAGGGAAAACGGCTCCGTGGCTCAACTGTATAGAGCATCTGACTACGGATCAGAAGGTTACAGGTTAGAATCCTGTCGGGGTCACAAAAAAGCAATAATTCTTAGAATTATTGCTTTTTTTATTTTCTTCCCTGCCCTAATCTGCAAAATCCAAGGCGTGAGTATGACAAAAAAGCCCTTTCTCATTAAGAGAAAGGGCTTCTGTATGTTTTCTCAGAAGCAATTAAGACAACTTATTTACCATCAAAGTCAGTTTTGACTTTAAGTTGCCCGCTTTGTTTTTGTGGATAATATTTTTCTTTGCCAATTTGTCAAGCATAGAACTCACTTTAGGCAACAGTTCTACCGCAACGGCTTTGTCTGTAGTAGTACGTAATTTACGCACAGCGTTACGAGCGGTTTTAGCATAATAACGATTATGCAGTTTTCTTCTTTGCGTTTGACGAATTCTTTTGATAGATGATTTATGATTTGCCATCTCTGAAAATATATTTTAAATCTGTAATTGTATTGGTAGCCCATAGGGGAGTCGAACCCCTCTTTCCAGAATGAAAATCTGGCGTCCTAACCGATAGACGAATGGGCCTTTTGAGGCGCAAAACTTAATGTATTGCATTACTCAATTGCGGGTGCAAATATACGACACTTTTTTGGATTGACAAAGAGATACGATAATATTTTTTAATTAAAATTTGAAGCATATCTACAACACGCTGATATTCAGAGATGTACTCATTTTTTAAGAAATAAAAAAAGTCATAATCACCCGCCGTAGTTACTTTCAAAACCCCAAAAGTTTAGCATCCACATTAAATACCGCGTCAGCCGTTAATGTATAAGGAGCATCGGTAGGTTTCGAGGTAGATAATGTGATGTGCATAACTATTTTTCCGGCTAAAACATATTCTTTCAGGTCTGTGGTTTTGTCTACATCCAATAATAATGTTTTGCCGGCATCAGCGGGTACCGATGTTTTATAAGCTATTTCCTTTACAGGAAGTCCTTTGGATGATATAGCCACTTTTATGGATTTAAGAAAACTAAAACTTCCGTTCTCTGGTGCGGAAACTTTAAGTGTAAGGCTCTTTAATGTTATTTTATCAATAAAGTCTCTGCTTACTTTGTTGGCGCTAAATGATGATTGATAATTGGTACTGATACTGTCTGTGTTTTTCTTAATTTCGGGAACTGCCATCGGCAATGCGGGAAGTTCCATCGAATTGCTTACGGGCATATCAAACTTCGTGAGTTTTGATATTTCACTGCAGCTTAAAAACAACAGGAACACCCCCACTACGGGAATAATTAATTTACCTTTTCTCATAATAATATATTTTATGTGTGTACTACTTAATTTCAATAAACAAATTCTACTCTTTGACCTCTTCTAACATAAAAAGTGCCCGAAAAGTTTCAGGCACTTTTGAGATTTATTTAACGTAACTTCTGATTATTTATTTTTCAATAAATCACGAATTTCGGCAAGAAGTACTTCTTCTTTTGTAGGCGCGGGTGGTGCAGCCGGTGCAGCTTCTTCTTTCCGCTTCATACGGTTCATAGCTTTCACCATCCAGAATATAACCAAAGCCAGTAGCAGGAAGTTAATGGCTATGGTAATAAAGTTACCATAAGCAAAAATAGAGGTATCCGCGATTTTGCGCGCTTCTTCTAATTTTGTACCCGGCGGAACAACACCTTTTAATACCACATACAGACTGCTGAAGTCCGGTTTGCCGATGACGGCTCCAACTACGGGCATAATCAAGTCATCGATAATACTGGTTACAATTTTCCCAAAAGCGCCACCAATGATGACACCGACTGCCAAATCTATGGCATTGCCTTTAATGGCAAATTCCTTAAATTCTTTTACTAATCCCATAACTTAAATTTTTATTGATTATTACGACACAAAAGTAACATTTTTTTATAAAAAACAAAAAACCTTGCAAAATTTATTATTTCGCAAGGTTTTCATTTATGAGATATTAAAAAATCTTATTTCTGCGTTATTTGTGATTCCATTTTTTCTTTGCGCTTTTTCCCAATCAGCCTATTTACTTCATAAGTTACCGGAGAAGCAATATATACGGAGGAATAAGTTCCGATGAAAATACCGAACAACATGGCAAAAATAAATCCGCGGATAGAATCCCCACCAAAGATAAACATAGTAAGAAGCACTAAGAACACGGTCATAGTAGTACTGAACGTACGTCCCAACATTTGGTTTACCGAGTCATTAATAATGGTTATTCTATCTCGTTTAGGATACAACTTGATATTTTCGCGCATACGGTCGTAGTTAATCACCGTGTCGTTGATGGAATATCCTAATACGGTTAATATAGCCGCTATAAAGGATTGGTCTATCTCCATAGAGAACGGCAGGATGCCCCAAAACGCAGAGAATAAACCTAAAGTAATCACTACGTCATGTATCAGAGATATGGCTGATCCGATAGCATAACCCCATTCACGGAACCGGATAAAAATGTATAAACTAATACCGAGCACCGCTAATACAATAGCCCAAATAGCGGAGGTTTTAATCTCATCAGCCACCGTGGGACCTACTTTGGATGAACTCTTTATATTGTCTTTTACAAATTGGTCAAGAGAGGTGTTTTGTTTGAGTAACGGCTTAAGACTATTGTAAAGTTTTGTTTCTATCTCTTCGTCGACATTGGGCGAATTGTCATTGATTTTGTACTTGGTAGCAATTCTTACCTGATTTACATTACCGATAGTAATTACCTGAGGAGCGTCACCTTCAAATGCGCCTTTAAGTATGGAACGCACATTGTCCGTTTTTACGGGTTGATCAAAACTTACCACATAATAGCGTCCGCCAGTAAAGTCGTTTCCTAAGCTAAATCCTTTTACACCAAATGAAACGAAACTAATTAAGAATAGTATAGCGGAGACAACATACATTTTCTTACGTATGCCCATAAAGTCAAACTTCGGGTTGATAAGCCAGTTTTTAGATATCGCCGTATGGAATGGTAATTCTTTTGCATTTTCTCTGCGTGCATATCCCTCAATCATATAACGTGTAAGGAATACGGCAGTGATAAAGGTAGTAATAATACCTATACTTAACGTTACTCCGAAACCTTTAATAGGTCCTTGTCCGAATACGGTAAGAATAATACCGGTCAACAAAGTGGTTACGTTAGCATCTATAATAGCGCTCAACGCGTGCTTAAACCCTTCATCAATGGCTTTACGCATGGACAATCCTTTACGCATTTCTTCCCGGATACGCTCATAAATAAGCACATTGGCATCCACCGCCATACCCATAGTGAGCACAATACCCGCTATACCGGGAAGTGTAAGTACCGATGAGAACGAAGCCAAGATACCAACCAAGAAGAACACATTAGCCAGCATAGCAATATCCGCAATGATACCCGGAATAAATCCGTAATAAAATATCATATACAGTATGATGATGATAAAAGCTATGATAAAGGAAATAAGACCACTCTGAATGGCTTCTTGACCCAGCGAAGGACCTACCACATCTTCCTGCACAATACGTGCAGGCGCGGGCATTTTACCGGATTTAAGTACGTTAGCTAAGTCTTTAGCTTCTTCCGTAGTAAATCTTCCTGTAATTTGTGAGTTACCACCACTGATTTCACCGTTCACGGTAGGATAAGAATAAATGTATCCGTCCAAAGCAATAGCAATAGATTTGCCCACATTGTCTTTAGTCATACGCGCCCACGTTTTAGCGCCTTCCGCGTTCATGCTCATACTTACTTCGGCAAAAGCGGAATTTTGACCAAAGTCATCGCGTGCGTCGGTAATTACTCCGCCTTCCAGTGGAGCGCGTCTGTCACGGTTTGTATATTTAATGGCGATAAGCTCGTATATTTGTTCTTTTTCTGAAAGTGGTTTCACAGACCAACGCAACCCCAAGTTTGGCGGAAGCACCTCCTGAACTTGCTTCATAGACAAATATCTATTCACGATAGAAGTATCCTTAGCGTGCGCATATCCTACTAATGGTCCTCTTCCTATCTGTCCGCCACGTTCATTTAGCATCAATACAGAGAATAGCGGATTTTCCTTACGGAATTTTTCCATCTGTTGAATAGAGTCCGTAGCGCTGGTGCTGGCGGCGCCTTTATTACCCAAAGCGGCTTTCAAACTATCTACCGTGCTGGTTTGAGCTTCTTCTTTTTTCCGTTCAGGCTTAGTTTCGGCAGGCACCGTTTTGGCACTGTCCTCGGGTTGGTCACTGGTTTTCAAATTAGCCAATATAGAGTTGGCGGCAATGATTTGGTTACGAATTTCGGCATAGTCGTATGTTTCCCAAAATTCCAAATTAGCGGAACCTTGGAGCAGTTTACGCACACGTTCCGGTTCTTTTACACCTGGAAGTGAGATAAGGATACGTCCGGTTCCTTCTATTTTTTGAATGTCCGGTTGTACTACCCCGAAACGGTCAATACGCGTACGAATCACGTTGAAAGAGTTACTGATGGCGCCGTCAATCTCTTTTTTCAACACTTTAAGAACCTCCTCGTTATTGGTACTCAGTGTGATGCGGTCTTTCATTTCCAACGTACTGAAAATGGTGGACAGTCTCACATTCTGGTCTATTTTTCTATATGCTTGATAGAATAAATCCAAATACGATTTTCCGCTGTTTGTTTTCTGAAGTTCAGAAGCATCCGCTAACGCTTTATTAAAATTCGGATTTGGGTTATTATCGGATAAAGCTCTGAGAATATCCGGTTCTGAAACTTCAAGCACTACATTCATCCCCCCTTTCAGGTCAAGTCCCAACCCTAATTGTTTTTCGCGTACTTGTCGCAACGTGTATCCCAAAAATACTTTTTCACTCGCTACGGAGTCTAAATAATTATAATACACTTTATTCTCTACCGAATCAATCACTCTGTTTTTATCAATAGAAGATAAAGAAGAGAATTGCGGAGTAGTTTTGAATTGTTCAACAGCCGTAGTGGCTAACGTTTTTGCTCTACTTTCATAAATGCTTGATACCACACTAAATGATAAATAAAACAAGCATATAAGCGTAAGTAAAACAGCAAAAACTCTTACAAGTCCTTTGTTCTGCATGGAGAAATTTATTTAAATTAAAACAATATATTATTTCAAATTTCAAAAATGAGTGCAAATATACGATTTTTTTTCATATTCACATAAAAAAATGAAAATCAGACAAGTATTTTTACTATGAAATGGGTATTTCATCCTTATTTCATGACTATATTTGGCGTATAAAGAGTTAAATTTGAAAATAAATTTGGCTGATAAAATAAAAAGCCGTATCTTTGCACTCATAAAACAAATCGCGGAGTGGAGCAGTGGTAGCTCGTTGGGCTCATAACCCAAAGGTCGTTCGTTCGAGTCGGGCCTCCGCAACTAAGGAAAAGAGGAAATTACAAAATACGTATTTTCCTCTTTTTTATTTTTCCTCTTT
>MTLC01001047.1_pt1 | contig 38206 bp, 35 predicted proteins | sample 1982451 | NCBI WGS metagenome assembly MTLC01 (sample SAMN05710165, study PRJNA340218) | biofilm metagenome | isolation source: sample SPH anode biofilm adapted to +100 mV | place: USA | collected 2012-02-03 | reverse complement strand
CCGCATCACACAAAACTATTGAAAAAATTTATGCAGTTCATCGTCAAAATATCATAAACTATCTAGCAAAAATAAATAATATTTCTTCCAATGAAGTGATTGAAGAAGAGGTCAAGAGTTTGTCTATAAATGTAAATAGTCTATCAAAAAGTCAATTTGAATTAGATGTAAACTATTTAAACAAAAAGGACAAAAACAAGAACATTTCCATGATTTTTACTTTAAGTAGGGAAAATTTATCGGATATATTTTTATCTATTCAAGGAAGAATAGGTAATGAAAAAGAACAGATTTCATTTTCAGCTCAAAAAGAGATACACGTAGAAGAAGAAATACGGAATATGCAAGAAGAAGTTGCGGCATATCAGGAATTGAAAGAAAAGGAAGAAAAAAAGCTTGCTAAAGAGAATGAAGTGGCAGAAAAAGAAATTTTCAAAAAGTATAAAGAAAAGTGTCAAGAGTTTATTACCCAAAAAATAACAACAGGTGAAAATGTATCAGGTAAAGGTACAACAGAGCTAAGATATAAAAAAGTTGAATACGAGGGAATTTACAAATTTTCTGTCTTTTATGAATCGTTTTTTATAATGGGAAATCAAAGTCGTAGTTTAGGTTTTATCTATGAAGTACAAGTGACATTAACGGATGAAAATCTTAAAAATACCGATATGCCAATTGAAGCGAAGATTGTTACTCATTACAATGGGCAGACTGTTGATGGATTGCCCTCAAAAATTTCTTTAGATTAGAGGTTATTAAATGAGAAAAGTAATTATCATTTTAATGACAGGCATACTACTTTTTACCTTAGGAGGTTGTCAAATGACAGATACGGAAAATGTTATAACAAAAGAAGAACAGATAGAATTTTTAAAGTCACACGAACAAGAGATAACGGATTATATTAAATCTCAGAATAAAAATATTAAATTTGTTCAGTATGAATGGGATACTGTAGACTTAGGAACGATTGGGAATGGAACACCTCAAGGAGCAGGAAATTTGTTGTCTGTTCAAGGAGTACTAAATAATACTAAGTCTATTACTTTTAAATTGGGAATATTGGTAAATGGGAATTTTATCAAAAATAACGACTATAAATATAGTTGGGTAACAGTATATGTTTCAGGTTTTGGAGAATCATTTGCGAAAGATGCCCCAATAAAATAACAATGGAGAAATAGAATGAGCGATTTAAAAAATTACGGAGACATTTTTGCAGATTTATCACAATCCGCTTATAACAAGAGACCAAATCAATTTCCATTGATAAACGAGGCTTTGAAATGAAAAAAAAATTTAGTGTTTTATTGATGGTGATATTACTTTTTATCTTAGGAGGTTGTAAAATGTCGACAGAAAAGACAGTAACGAAAGAAGAACAGATTGCTTTCCTTAAGGAACACGAAAAAGAAATGACGGATTATATTAAATCCCAAAATAAAAAAGTCACTAGTGTACAATGGGATTGGGACAGTGTTGTTGTGGGAAATATTGGGAATGGAACACCGCAAGGTGGTGGAACAATGTGGACAATAAGAGGGGGATTTAATGAAATAAAAGATTCAGATTTTATTTTATCAACTTCTAGTTGTGACGGTGAAAACTTTTCTGTAGGCTTATTAAGCTCATTAAGCATATTAAAGAATGGAGGGTGGTATATTTATGAGTAATTTAGAATCGTTTAATAATTTATATGCCTCACTTGCAGAAAGTGCGTATAACAATAGACCAAATCCGTTTCCCAACTATCAAAGTAAGGAAAATTTCAAAGAAATTGATTTTTCACAATCGGCAACAGTAATTTACAAAGATAAAGATACAAAGAAATGGATTTCCGAAACCACGCAAGGAGGAACCAACCTTCCAAATGACGGCAAAGTCTATCTCCAACCAGATCCAACACTTAAAATCACAGACAAAACCATTAGTACGACCATACCAAAGGCAAACGGTGGCTATGAAACACAACAACATAAAACAGGCGAAATAGCCAAAGGATTATTAACAGACTCAGAAGCAGGCTACAATTCATATTTTGTAACAGATAACCCCAGCGTAAAAGATTCTAAAGAAACCTACTTTGTCATTCGAGGTAGTGATGCTATATCTTTAAAAACTTTGAATGACTGGGTAAACAATAGTGCCAATTTCACGTTGTTCAATGCTTATATCCCACAAGCAAAATTAGCTGAAAAAGCAATGGAGGTAGTGTGAAGAAACAGTTATTTATTTTTAGTTTATTGATGTTAGTGATGGTTAATATATTAGGAGGGTGTAAAATGGCAGATAAAAAAAATGTCACAACGAAAGAAGAGCAGATTGAATTTTTGAAAGAACATGAACAAGAGATGACGGAGTATGTTAAATCTAAAAATACAAAAATCACTAGTGTGCAATGGGATTGGGAAAGTATAGAGATACAAATCGTTACTCCCAATGCTGGTGGGATACCAGCAGGTTCAAAATATAAGAAATTAAGCATTGACGGAGGGTTTAACGAAATTAATGACTCAAATTTTCTGTTAAGCTTTGTAATGAGCGATAATAACCAACCGGAAATAGAAAGTATGTATATCCAACAAACGTTTAGGGTAGGAGGGAAAATATTTAATGGCTAATTTGACAAAATTTAATGATATTTTTTCTAGTTTGGCTGAAAGTGCTTATAGTGGCAACAGACCCAATCCTTTTCCTATTGAAGATTTAAATAAAAAGCAGAAAGAAAATTTAAATAAAGGAAAATCAGTGGAGTTTGAATTTTCACAGGAAGCAACGGTATCTTATAAAGTTGATGGGAAATGGGTAACAGAGACTACTAAAGGCGGCACCAACCTACCAAATGGTGGCAAAGTTTACCTCCAACCAGATTCATCAGGAATTTTAACAGATGAAAAAGCAGGCTATAATTCGTATTTTGTGACGGATCAATCTACGGTAAGAGACTCTAAAGAAACTTACTTTGTCACTCGAGGGAGTGATGGTATGTCCGTAGAAAATCTAAATGACTGGGTAAACAATAATGCCAATTTTACGTTGTTCAATGCTTATATCCCACAAGCAAAATTAGCTGAAAAAGCAATGGAGGTAGTATGTGAAGAAACAGTTATTTATTATTAGTTTATTGATGTTAGTGATGGTTAATATATTAGGAGGTTGTCAAATGGAAACGAAATACAAAACTCAAGAAGAACAAATCGAATTTTTGAAAAAACATGAAAGTCAAATGACGGAGTATGTTAAATCATATAGTGAAAAAATAAAAACAGTAACGTATGTTTGGGATACTATCGACTCTGGAGTTGTAGGAAATGGAACACCTATGGGAGCAGGGGTGGTTATTGATGTGCATGGATATGTAAATAATGATTCTAAACTAGACTTTTCTATAGCTGTAAACTCTAAGTTAGAGTCAGTAGACACCTTTGAACCAGAACAAGATATATATTTTCTTAGCGATTTAAGTAATTTAGCTGTGTTAAAAGAGGGAGAGTAGTATGTCAGATTTAAAACAATATAGCGATTTATTTGCCGATTTAGCACAAAGCGCATATACAAAAAGACCAAATAATTTTGAGGAGTACACGGGATGGAATTATACTCAAAGAGAACAAGAACACTATGGTTCAGCAATTCTTTTTGACTTTTCAAAGCGGTCTGGAGGTTCTAACCTAGGAGAAAAAGGGAAGGTCTATCTCCAACAAGACCCAGCAGAGATTTTAACAGATGAAAAAGCAGGCTATAATTCGTATTTTGTGACGGATCAATCCACGGTAAAAGACTCTAAAGAAACCTACTTTGTCACTCGGGGAAGTGATGGTATGTCCGTAGAAAATCTAAATGATTGGGTAAACAATAATGCCAATTTTACGTTGTTTAATGATTATATCCCACAAGCAAAACTAGCTGAAAAAGCAATGGAGGCTAAGGTAAAGGAGCTACCAACTGGTGCCGTAATGAATGTAACAGGTCATTCGCTTGGTACAATGGTTTCTATTCAAGCGGTAGCGAATTTACCAGCAGGGGACATCAATAAAATTGGCCGAGTGGTATTGTTTCAAGGTCCTGATGCACGTTCAAGTATTGAAAAAATGTCCGCACAGGCAAGAAAAAACATTGAAACGTTAGAGGCGCAAGGAAAGATTGATTATTACGTGAATCCCTTTGACATCGTTTCAATGTTGAATCGTAATAAAAAAGGTGTAGACGAAATTGGAAATGTTCATTATTTGATGCCTATTTCTGGAACAAGCACTTTTCAGATGGATGCTCCCTATGGCTCTAGTCATGACTTTGGACAATATCAATTTAATAAAGATGGTAGCATCAAAGAAGCCAATGTGAAAGATAATCCAGAGATTTTTGAGGCAGGAATTCGAGTATCACGATTGATTGATGAAACATTAGAACAAGTAACAAAAGCTGCGCCTAAACTTGGGAGTCAAACGCTAACAACAATTTTAGGACTACTGGGAAGTGCGGCAACACGTAATCCAATTAGCGCGATCGTTGCAGCTGCTAATGGTTATTTGACTTATGAACAAGCGAAAAAAATATATGATGATTTTTCTAAGAAATATAATGGTATTATTGCTGATACCGCTAAACAAATGAAAAGAAATGATAAAATTTCTAATCTGAAAAATCAAATTTCTCGCAGTTCAGGTGGACAAAAAGTAAAACTTCGTGCAGAACTTGCGGGAGCTGTCTCAGAAGAAGCAAAAAGCTATGGTCGAGAATATGAGGAGCTTGTAAAGAATTGTCAACAAGAAACAGAAGATGAAATTGACCGACTTGTTCAAGAAGTTTTTGAAGGAGCCCATGGTTTAGCATTCCGTCTTCCTTATTATGAGGTAGATGCAATGATTCAAAGTTTCCAAAAAGATAATCTTTGGGACAATTCACAAGCTGAAGATAATTTAAAACTAGCGAAAAAATATAAAGAAAAACTTGATAAATTTAGCGATGCTTTGAAGAATGTTTCAAATAATATCCAGTCTTATGACGGTCAGGCAGGTAAAAGTTTGTTTAACGAGAAACCTAAGACTGTACTTCAGCCATGGGATTTACATTTTTAAAACAGAAAGGAGTAGCAACTAAATGAAGAAAAAACCAACTCTCACGGACAAACTGAATAACTACTATCGTAGGCTACAACTTATTGCAGGTATTTCTTTGTTTGTTGTGCTGTCTGCGTTGGTTGTTATTCTTGTCTCTCTCAATCAAAAACCGCAAGAAAAAGTCAAAGCGAAAACGCCAACGATTGCCCTTGTCAATGAGGATAGTCCTTCCCAATTTAACAATCAAGACTACAATTTTGGGAAGAATTTCATTGACTTGGTGTCCAATGACAACAAGTATAATTGGCAAGTGGTTTCCCGTTCTGTTGCGGATAAAGCCTATTCAGACGGCTCGATCGACGGAGTCATCTATCTCCCTCAGACTTTCTCAAAGGATTTGTTGACGTTACAGGACATTGAACCGACCCAAGCAGATGTTGCGTATAAAATTCAACCACAGGCAGATGAACTATCTGAAAAGTTGCTTCAAGACAAAATCACGTCTGCCTTATATGATTTCAACCAAAATGTCGTCAAAATGTATTACGCCAGTGTCGCAGGCAATATTGCTGAAGCCGAAAACCAGATGAATGCCACAGTTGGCAAACAGGAAAATTTGGTTTCAACTTTATCTCATCAAGTGCATCAACCCTTTCAATCTAGTATGCCCAATTATGCGAGTTTTATTTCTGGGACAACTAGTTTGAAAGGCATCAATCAAGCGAATGTTGCCATGCAAAATAGTTTTACTGATAGTACTAAAAATTTGATGAAACAAACTGGCGAGAGTTTTTCAAATCAATTGCCACAGATCACCAACTATTTTGAGACACAAAAGAGAATCGCTAGTATCAATGTAGCCAATGCAAACATTGGGATAGCGAATCAAGCTGATAGCGACCAAGTCTTTTATTATAAACAATTTGATGTCTTGAACACAGATATTGTCAATGGTCTAAATGATTTCTATCAAAAAGACACGGCGGGTGCTGAAACAGGCCAGTTGGTCGATTTGAGGCAGAAAGTCACGGATTATAATACCTTGACTGAAGATGTTAAAGAGGATATTTCAAATCAAATCACAACGCTGACAAATAAGCGAGATGAATTACTTGGACTTGAAAATGATTTGTATCACCAGTTTTTGGCACAGAGTATAACTGTGACAATAGATAATTTTGATAGTTTCGCAAATTTACAAACACTTGATAATTCAAGAATGGCATTGGCTATTAAACTTCAGACATCTCTTGGTAAACATGATAATTTGACTGGGAGTGCCTATTTAACTAAACTTCAAAATCTCATTAGTAGTCTATCTTTGACCGACTCTGATTATAAATTAGATGACTTAGTGGCAAATGGTACCATTGATAATATTACGAGAACGAAGTATAAAGAAGAACTACAAGTGATACGGCAATATGCGACTGAGTTTGGTTTGAGTAATGGTGCAGTGACATTGGGAGATAGCCCAACCGCAGATACGGTTACTCAAACCTTGACACGAAACATCAAGATAACAGTGCCGGCAGGAACTACCTATAAATCTTCAAAATTTCCTTCCGAAGTGAGCGTTAACCCTATTTCTGCAACAGGAATAACAGTCAATGCAGATAATAGTGTTGTATTAGATAATCCGCACCCAATAAATCCAGATGGGACAACAGGAACTGGAAGTCCGACAACTTTTGAATGTCAACTGGCTGTGGCATTGAGTGATAAAAAGTCATATAATTTTACGACGACTTGGAAGAACCAAATCAATGAAACTTTATCAACGACAACTGATACTTTCGCTTTAATACCCAAGGAAAGCACGACAAGTTACAATCAATATGTTGTGGATAATTTCCAAACTATAACAGATTTACTTGGGAAAATTGACAGCACAGCAAGTATGATTGCAACACTTTTCTCAAGTCCTGGAGCTGATTACACGAGCTTACTTTCGGCAACAAGTAAGGCTGATTTTCAGAATGCGAGCCCAAGTTCCATTTTTAATATGTACGGTAATATGGATTTATCGACACTTTCGGATCGTTTAAGTGATCAAGATGTTCAAGATTTTTTGACGATGGGACAAAATGATTTGAATAAAGTCATTCAGACCATAGAGGAGTTGAACAGTTCCATTTCGGCATTGCAAAATGATGTATCAACTTTACAGAATCATCTCCCTGAGAACTACTTCACAGATAATTTAGCTACATTGACAACTTGGTATACGAAAACTGTGTCAAAAATTGATGAGACCTACAAAAATTGGCAACAACAAAATGCAACCCCGCTTCAAGTAGTGGAGTGGAATAAGTATGATAGTACTAAAACTGAACTCTACATGGAGATAAGTAACTCGCTCTATGAACAATTTCAAACTCTAGTGACAACAACTGAAAAATCTATAGCAACAATTGCAGAAAGTTCAACCGTTGTTAAAGATAACGCCACACAATTTGAGGAGTTGGTGAATCAAGCAATCAGTACGCAAAAAGATGCACAAAATCTCCTTGCGAATACGAATAATTTGGTATCTACTGGTAATCAAGGTGTTGATGAGTCGAAAGGATTCTTTGGAGATTTCTCAAAAACACTTGCCAATACGAGAACCAAAGGTGTGAATACACAAGGTATTTATGATTTCTTCGCCACACCGATTGCGACAAGTAATGCCACACCAAAGCAAAACTTGGTAGTCAATACAAAGCAATCTTTTGATGTACGCCCTCTCGTTATTTTTAGCATTGGATTAGTAGCAGGTATTTTTGCAATGATTGTGGGACAGCTTGTCTTGCATAAAAAGAAATAAGAAGTCCAAAAGTGCTGATGGTGGGGATATTTTCTTTCATCAGTGACATTTTCAATCAAGCATTGATGTGGTGGTAAGCAAGCATGAAAGCAATTGCCTCAACGGCTTTTGTGTTTGAAATGGTAATGGATGAGGCATAGAAAAAATTAATGGAGAAAAAATGACAAATAAACAACACGCTTTAGTGGGAAATATTCTAGCAACACTATCTTTTTTGATGACAGCTTATACAACGTTATCGCTTAATCTCAATTCAGCTGATACAGTGGTATCTTCAGCTTTTACGGTAGGCATCTTTATTGGTCTTAGTTTTAATTTTATCTTGCATGTCTTGACTTGGATTGCCTATGTGAGGATTGGTAAGACAGGTGATAAAGGCTGGAAAATATTCTTACTGGTTATTGCTATTATCTGGATATTGGGAGCGGTATTTGGGATATTAGGAGGTTTCATAATGGGTGTCGGTGGTATTGAGTTGCTCGGAGCCCTATCACAACTGGTTGGTAGTATCTTCTTTATTATCGCTTTCGCCTTAAAACCTCAAAATATCACTATTTCTAATGGTTGATATGAAAAAATAGGAGAGTATATTAATGAAAAAGAAAATAGGAATAATAGTTTTGGCTTTGACATCCGCATTGTTAATGACGGGGTGTGGTGCGAATGGTGCGAAGAAAGAGACCAAAGATGGCTCAAAAGCAAGTGCAGCGAAAGCGGTAGGACTGGAAGTTAATCTTAAAAATGGATATGTTGCACTTTCTGAGAAAAAAGAGATGAGTGACGATACAGAATACCTCGCACTTGAGGTCAATGTTAAAAATACGAGTGACAAGAAAATTTATTTAAGTGACGAGAACTTTGCTTTGTACCAAAAAGGTGATGACGAGAAAATAAAACCTGAAAGAACGTATGACTTTGCGATATCTTACGATTATAAAGACACTTTGTTTACAGAACTTTCAGAGGGGAAAAGCACAACAGGCACAATTGTGTTTGAAGTTAAAAAAGGCAAAACATATAAATTAGCCGTATCAAAAACATCACCTAGCCTCGCACAAAAAGAAAAAGATATTGAGATTTCAGTTGATTTGAAAAAATATGATAAAACAACATCTAATTTCACAGAAGCTGAGAACGCCTTGGCAGCCTATATTGATGTTGTGTTCCTAAATAAAGCAAATGCTGCTTATGGAAAATTGGTATCAACTGGTAAAGATGAAGCTATTGAGACAGCTAAAAAAGCGTTTGTCAAAAATTTTAAAGACAGTTTTATGGATTTTAGACCAAGTGATGAACAAGCAAGTGCGGCATATGATCAATTTCGTGAGGCGCAAGCCAAACGTTCATCTTATAAACTGACAATCATAGGTTTTTATGATAATAAAGCGCTGGTTAATGTTAAGTTGAATGCCTTATCTAGGGAAAACATTCGTCGCCTTATCGGTGATTATGAGAGTGCTTATTTTGATACGACAGATGATTATGATTACAAAAAAGCAGAAGAAGATGCCTATAATAAATATAAGGAAATTCTGGATAAATCAGACTTAGTAGAATCAAATGATAAACTCAATATTGTGATGAGCAAAAAAGATGGCAAATGGGACATCAAGATGAAAAATGTTGATGCATCGCAAAATGAATATCTTCTCCAAAGTTATATCGGAGATGTAATGGATTATTAAGCTTTAAAAACACTCTTTAGAGTGCCAACTCTAAGGAGCGTTTTTTTTAGTTTGTTAGTGTTGTCTAAAAAAGTATGAGACTAATCTCAAATTTTTACAAGAGCAGTCTTTTTTGATATAATGATATAGAATAATGGATGATAGCGGAGATGAACATGAGCGAATTTAAGCATTTATACGATGATTTTAAACCAGAAAATTATAAAATTTTTCTGGATGTTAACCGAGAAACAAAAAGATTCAAAGGTCAAGTCACTGTAACAGGTGAGAGTCTGACGACTAATCTTGCATTTCACCAAAAAGATTTAGAGATGACATCAGTTATCGTCAATGGTCAAGCAGTCGATTTCAGCTTGGATGAACCATCAGAAACGGTAAGTTTTAAGGCCTCTGAGCTAGGTCAAATGACAATTGACTTCACATACTCTGCAGCTTTGACTGACAATATGACTGGTATTTACCCATCATACTATGATGCTGATGGTGAGAAAAAACAATTAGTCGGTACACAATTTGAGACGCATTTTGCCCGTCAAGCCTTCCCGTCGATTGATGAACCAGCGGCTAAAGCGACCTTTGACTTATCAGTGAAATTTGACGAAAAAGAAGGCGAAGAAATTGTTTCAAATATGCCAGAAATTTCAAATGAAAATGGTGTACATACCTTTGATACAACGGTTAAGATGTCATCTTACCTTTTGGCTTTCGTCTTTGGCGATATGCAGTCAAAACTTGGTGAAACGAAAAATGGGACTCAAGTTGGTGTTTTTGCAACCAAAGCTCATAAAGCCCAAGCGCTCGATTTTCCTTTAGATATCGCGATTCGTGTTATCGAATTTTACGAGGATTATTTCAAAGTCGCCTATCCATTGCCACATTCATGGCATATCGGTCTGCCTGACTTTTCAGCAGGCGCGATGGAAAACTGGGGTGCCATCACTTATCGTGAAGTCGCTTTGCTTGCTGATCCAGATAACTCGACGCTTGCTAGCCGCCAATACGTGGCGCTTGTCATCGCTCATGAACTTGCACACCAATGGTTTGGTGACTTAGTGACAATGGAGTGGTGGGATGACCTCTGGTTGAACGAATCATTCGCTAACATGATGGAATACGTTGCCATTGATGCGATTGAACCTGATTGGCACATCTGGGAGCAGTTCTCAGTATCTGAAGCTCCTATGGCGCTTAATCGAGATGCTATCGACGGCGTGCAATCAGTCCATGTTGCAGTTAACCACCCTGACGAAATTAACACACTTTTTGACGGTGCGATTGTTTATGCTAAAGGTGCTCGTCTCATGGTCATGCTCCGAAAATGGCTCGGCGACACTGATTTCTCAGCAGGCCTTCATGCATATTTTGAAGTGCATCAGTATGGCAATACCGTTGGTCGTGATTTGTGGGATGCTTTGTCAGCAGCATCAAGCCGTGATGTTTCAGCCTTTATGACATCGTGGATTGAGCAGCCCGGCTACCCAGTACTAAGCGTGTCCGTAGAAAATGATGAACTCGTTTTACGCCAACAACAATTCTTTACAGGTGAGGGTGTGGATCAAGGTCGTCTATGGCAAATTCCGCTTAACACGAACTGGACTGGTCTGCCTGATGTTTTATCAGAAGCAGAAGTTAGAATTCCAGGTTTTGCGGTTTTGTCAGCTGAAAATGTCGGCAAACCACTCCTCTTTAATGCGCAAAATGCCGCCCACTATTTGGTCAAGTATGATGCAGCATTGACTGAAAAAGTAACTGCAGCAGTCCCAACTTTTGATACGATTACAAAAGTTCAACTCATCCAATCTGCCTTGAAATTAGCAGAAGGTGGCTTGTCTGACTACGCTGACTTGGTCAATTTGCTTGCGACATTTGATAATGAACCGTCAAACGTTGTCAACTTGGCGATGTCCCAAGCGCTCAATGCTTTGAAAATTTTCATTGACGAAGATACTGATTCAGAAGTCAACTTTAAGAAATTTGTTGCCCGTTTGTTTGACAAACAATATAACCGTTTAGGTTGGGCTAAAGTTGCTGGTGAATCATTCAATGATGAGCAATTACGTGCTTTACCAATTTCATGGGAAGTCTACGCTGAAAACGCGGATGCTGTTGCACAATCATCAGAGGTATTTAGCCAACACGCTACTGATATTCACAGTATTCCAGCTGATATCAGACAAGTTGTCCTGAAAAATGAAATCGTTGAAAACGAAACAGATGAATTAGTTCAAAAGTACTTCGATGCTTATACTAAAACGACTGATCAAACTTTCCAACGTGAGTTGAATGTTGCCGTGTCTAGCACGAAGAAAATGACAACAGTCGACACCATCATCTTACAATATCGGAATACTGATTTGGTGAAACCGCAAGACTTGCGTTTCTGGTTCTCATCACTTGTCAGCCGCGACTTTTCACAGGCTGCTGCCTTCGATTGGTTAGTTGAAAATTGGGATTGGGTGCAAGAAAAGCTAGGCGGAGATATGGCGTCTGGTGACTTTATCAAAGTCATAGGTAATAGTTTTGATACAGAAGCAAAATTGCAAGCCTTTATTAACTTCACAGAACCATTCAAAAATGAACCAGCCTTTAAACGAATTATCGAAATGGCCAAAACACAAATTGCTGCTAAGATTGCCTTGTTAGCTGATCAAAAAGCAAAAGTTGTGGCTTTGTTTGAAACGATTTAAGGGAAAGAACATCATTTAAAGCACTCTGAATACAGTGTGCTTTTTTTGTTTCAAATCAGATTAAGCTTTAAGTAAGCACATCAAGCAAATGAGGCATTCATCTTGTTTGTTTTTATTTATTAAAATACTTGCCAAGCTCAGTTATTTTTGGTATAATTATAACGTTGTCTTTGTGAGTTTCATAGCTTTCAAGAGTACAACCGCACGAAGTTAGGTTTAAGCGAAGTCATTCCACCTACCAAGGCGAGTCTAACATATTATATAAGGAGGAAACACGCAAATGACTTATGCAATCGTAAAAACTGGCGGGAAACAAGTCAAAGTTGAAGTAGGACAAGCAATCTACGTTGAGAAATTGGACGTTGAAGCTGGCGCTACTGTAACTTTTGACGAAGTTGTACTTGTTGGCGGTGAAAAAACTGTGATTGGGGCGCCATTCGTATCTGGTGCAACTGTCGTCGCAGAAGTTGAGAAACAAGGTAAACAAAAGAAAGTTGTCACTTTCAAATACAAACCTAAAAAACACTCACACCGTAAACAAGGTCACCGTCAACCGTATACAAAAGTTGTCATCAAAGAAATCAACGCTTAATCGCGACAGTTTAATCAGATGATCAACATCAAGTTTAGTCGAAAAGATGATCAGATTACACGCTTTGTGATTACAGGCCATGCCTTTAATGGTCAAACGGCGCATGACATTGTTTGTGCTGGCGTTTCAAGTCTTGCAATCACAACGGTCAACTCCCTAGAGACAATTGCTCATTTTCAACCTCTGGTTGAAGTGGATGAAGTTGAAGGTGGTTTTCTCGATTGTGAAATCTTGTCTGATTTATCCGACAAACAAGCTGAAATTGCTCAGATATTGCTGCTAAACTTCGAAAATGGTGTTAAAGCCATTGCCGAGGAGGCAGAATATAGCAGTTTCATCCAAGTTACCTCAAGGTAATCTACTAAGTGAACTGTTTGGGTTAGATTTTGAAACCATAAGTATGAAAATCGGTCGTTCAAAAACCGAACGACTGAATCAACGATTTCCTGACTTATGATTCAAAATCTAAGCGAACCCAAACAGTATCCTACATTAAATCAAGGAGGAAAAACCCTATGTTGAAAATGAATCTATCGTTGTTCGCCCACAAAAAAGGTGGTGGTTCAACTTCCAATGGTCGTGATTCACAATCTAAACGTCTTGGCTCTAAAGCTGCTGATGGACAAACTGTGACTGGCGGATCAATCCTTTACCGTCAACGCGGTACTAAAATCCATCCAGGTGAAAACGTTGGCCGTGGTGGTGACGATACACTTTTCGCTAAAATCGAAGGCGTTGTAAAATTCGAACGTTTCGGTCGCGACAAGAAGAAAGTATCTGTTTACCCAGTTGCTAAGAAAGCTTAAAAATTGCGACGAGCCTAAGCGAGAAAGCAAAAAAGCTTAAAAATAAAAACTTTCGACTCTAGGGTTGAAAGTTTTTTCATGTGACAGGGGTTGAATACCCAAGAAATGAGGAAAATGATGATAGAAAATGAGATGTTAGATCGTTTTTTACGTTATGTAAGAATTAATACACGCTCTGATGAGACAAGTACAACAGTTCCAACGACACAATCACAAGTTGCGTTTACAGCCATGTTGGCAGACGAAATGCGTGAAATTGGCTTAGAGAATGTCCATTATTTAGAAAGCAATGGCTATGTCATTGGGACAATTCCAGCGACGACAGCTAAACCAGTCCGTAAAATGGGTTGGATTGCGCATGTGGACACAGCTGATTTTAATGCGGATGGGATTAATCCACAAATCGTCGAAAACTATGATGGTAACCCAATCCAACTTGGGACAAGTGGTTATGCACTGGATGCCAAAGACTTCCCTAATCTAGCTAACTACAAAGGTCAAACCTTGATCACAACAGATGGCACAACTTTGCTTGGGGCTGATGATAAGGCTGGTATTGCTGAAATCATGACAGCAGCTGATTTCTTGATCCAACATCCTGAGATTGAACATGGGGAAATTCGTGTTGGTTTCGGACCGGACGAAGAGATTGGTACGGGTGCCGATTTATTTGATGTCGCTGATTTCGATGTTGACTTTGCCTACACCATTGATGGTGGGCCACTAGGTGAGTTGGAATACGAAACCTTTAATGCTGCGTCAGCTGTGATCACAATTGCTGGTCGTAATGTTCATCCAGGAACAGCGAAAAATCAAATGATTAACGCCCTTCAACTGGCCAATGATTACCACAATCAATTGCCAGAAACAGCCCGTCCAGAACTGACTGATGGGCGTCAAGGTTTCTATCATTTGGCAAGTTTGACAGGTTCTCCAGAAGCAGCTACGATGACTTATATCATTCGCGACCATCACCGGACGAATTTCGAGAAAATGAAGTCAGAACTTTTAACAATTGCTGAAAAAATGAACGAGAGTTATGATGAGGACCGTGTCAATGTTGTCTTGAAAGATCAATATTACAACATGGCTGAAGTGATTGAGAAAGATATGTCTATTGTCGCACTAGCTGAAACTGCGATGAAAAACCTGGGCATCACACCTAAGATTGAACCTGTGCGTGGTGGGACAGATGGCTCTAAAATTTCATTTATGGGCATTCCAACGCCGAATATTTTTGCGGGTGGTGAAAATATGCACGGTCGTTTTGAGTTCGTGAGCGTGCAAACCATGCTGGCAGCTGTTGATACAATCATTGAGATTGCTAAATTAAACAGCACACAACTTTAATTGTGAGTATCTGTGCCTATCTATCAAAAAAATCAGAGCTCTTTTCGAGTTCTGATTTCATTTTTAACGGACGATTAAGATATCGCATTTGGCATGGGTAACGATGTATTGAGCAACTGATCCGATGAATAGTCTTTCAATGTAGCTCAAGCCTGTCGCACCAATCGTAATTAAGTCAACGTTTTCTTCTTTAGGGAGTGTCGTAGACATCATAATCTTAGGAGAACCAAATTCGACTCGGGTCTTGACTTTACTAATACCGGCTTTTTTCGCCTCTTCAGCGAAATCAGCAATGAGTTGTTCCGCTCCTTTTTTGGTGTCCTCAGCTACCATTGTGTCGTAGGTTGAGATGCTTTGAAAAGCACGCAAGTCGATAATATTAACGAGTAGAAGTTCTGCATCATTTCGTTTTGCGACAGCGATTGCGCGGTCCAAAGCATTAGCAGATTCAACGGATCCGTCAATCCCCACCATAATTTTGTTATATTCTTGAAGCATAGCTTTTCCTCCATTCATGATGCTCTAGGGTATTTTGACGCGGCATTCGTGCCAAAACTGGGCAGAAAGTAGTCGTGCCCTCTACTTTTATTATATGCTCATTTGGTAAAAAAGTAAAAGAAAAACTTGTCTTATATGATTTGAAAGGCTCAGGTCTTTTGGCGTTGGCGTGTATGGGGCATTTGTGCTATAATAAGCCTTATCAATTAATCATATGGAGAGAAGAAATGAAAAAGTTGTCTGATGATGAATTTGAACAAAAAATTCAACATATGCGCGAGCTTTATTTAGAAAATCATGATAAAAGTGAATTAAAGACTGCTATGGCAGCTAAATTATCATTTTTAGATCACTTTCGTAGTCGAGATAATCAAAAAGCACGTTTGCGTCGACAATTATCAGAATTAGAAATTAAACGATGTCGGGCGACTTTGGATAAGAAATCTGCCCAAAAATTTGACCAGAAGTTAGCCATGAAAAAAGCTTTATTCAAACAATTATTGGATGAGAAAAATGATAATTAATGGTAGTTTTTGAGTGCTGTTAAAAACCATAATATAAGATGGAGTGGCCAATTAATGCGCTATACCTAAATAGGATGAGTTATAAGCACTCTCAACAATGAGGTCAAGCATCTGTGACAAGTTAGAAAGTGAAAGGAGATCATACACGGTTGATTCATACGGTATTTTATGTCATCATATTTTTTGTTGCATTAATTGTTTCTAATGTCATCAATAAGGTATTCCCTAAACTTCCACTACCTCTCATTCAAGTTGTCTTTGGTCTGATTTTAGGTGTACTTGGAGCAGGAGATGTCTTACGCCTAAATTCTGAGCTTTTTCTGGCCTTTGTTATTGGTCCCCTTTTGTTTAGAGAAGGAGAAGAAGCTGACGTGAAAGGGATTGTCAAACATGGACGTACGGTAACACTGCTTGTATTCCCTGTTGTCTTTGTGACAACCCTTATCGTCGGGATTATCGGTCATAATTTTTATGCTGCCATTCCTTTAACCGCCTGTTTTGCCCTTGGTGCCAGCTTAGGACCAACCGATGCAGTAGCGGTGAGTTCGCTCTCTGAGCGTTTCGATTTTCCAAAACGAATCATTGCCGTCTTAAAAGGCGAAGGTCTTTTTAATGACGCATCTGGTATTATCGCCTTTCAGTTTGCCATATTAGCGTTAACTACAGGAGAGTTTTCTCTTGGGAAAGCTGTTGGCAGCTTAGCACTGTCAGCCATTGGGGGAGCGCTAGTTGGTTTTCTAGTGGCTTGGTTAAATCAAACTGTTCTGACCCTGATGGAAGATGTCGCGGCGCAGGATGTCACGGGCTATCTGATGTTAGAGATTGTGCTCCCTCTATTGGCATTTTTCCTAGCAGAAGAATTTCATGTTTCAGGAATTATTGCTGTTGTTGTGGCAGGTGTCATGCAGGCAAGTGGTTTCAAAAAAATTACTTTGTTCGATGCTCAGGTTGAAAGTGTTTCAAAAACAGTCTGGGATGCTGTGACGTTTATTTTGAACTCCATTGTCTTTTTATTTCTAGGTATTGAATTACAACAAATCATGACACCAATCATCAGTAATGCCTATTATGATAATTTTAGGTTATTATTCACTGTTTTAGTGTTAACCGCAGCTTTGTTTATCATGCGTTATGTGATTTTAAGTGTCTATTATGCCGTAATTGCTAAAAAGCGTCATCAAAAATTTTCCCGTTATGTTGATGATATTTTACTTCTGACCTTTTCTGGTGTTAAGGGGACAGTATCTGTTGCGACAATCTTATTACTACCAGAAGCCGTTGCTCAGAAGTATTCCTTGCTTATCTTTCTTGCGGCATCAGTAACAGTTGTCAGTTTCTTAACGGGTATTTTGGTACTACCAATCATCGCGCCTAAAAAAGAAGAAAAGGTTGATAATGTCTCAAAGATTGCTATTTTAACTAGTGTCGTCGAACAGCTTGAGCAAGAATCAGTAAAAGGTCGAAATAAACTCGGCTATATTGCAACGATTGATAACTATCAAGCGAGAATTCGGAAATTGATTATTAATCAAGAATCAGCGACAATGACCGCCGAGTTTAATGACTTACAGCTTTTGATTCTTCGACTTGAAAATGAAGGTCTGGAAAATGCATTCCGAAATAATGACATTACGATTAAAACTTATCGGATTTACCAAAGATATTTGAAAGAGCTAGAACGCTCAATTGTTCATAGATTTGTTTCAAGTTTAGCCTTCGCAGTTGCCATTTTTATACGGGCGATTCGCTTGGTTTTGAGTAATATTTTACATACTAATATTCATTTTAATCGAAAAAAAATACAAAAATTGGTTGGCGATTCTAAAACGGAAATTCGTGACCTTTACTTCAATAATACAAGTCTTATTTTAGATGCCCTAGAGAGTTTGGAGGGGGTCTATAATACTGACTTGATTAATTATCTACAATCAGAACGCTTGCGTGCGTCAGAGCAAGTGGCAACGGGCGGTTTCATCACCCGAATCATTACCAAGGCGCGGCCTAATAATTTAGATGAGATGATGCGCGGCTATTATTTAGAACGCAAATTAATCTTTGAATATGAGGCACAAGGCTTGCTAACAGCGAGAGAAGCCAAAGTGATGCGAAAAAATGTCAACGCCCTCGAAAATTATTCAATGACTGACAATCATTCCAACTTGCTCTATGATTTCCTAGAGTATACACCAAAATAAAAACTGCGAACTCGCAGTTATTTTCAAGTTCAAAATATGATAGTGAAAGCAGTATGACGTAGCACAAACTTCTGCGCTTGTGCAGGTTCGTCAATTATCTATTTTTCTACAGAAGTTAACTTGAAGTTCTAATAAAAGGAAGAAACATGATATATTTTGATAATTCAGCGACAACAGCGATTGACCCCACCGTCCTGAAAACATATACAGACGTTACCACAAAAATAATGGGCAATCCGTCTAGCTTGCATAATTTAGGGACAGTTGCTGGGCGAATGCTAGAGGCATCTCGCAAACAAATTGCCGACCTACTCGGCAAATCAGCATCGGAAATTTACTTTACCTCAGGCGGTACAGAAGGTGACAACTGGATCCTAAAGGGTGTGGCATTTGAAAAACGTGTCTATGGGAACCATATCATCGTCTCAAGTGTTGAGCATCCTGCGGTCAAAGCATCAGCCGAATGGCTTGCGACACAAGGCTTTGAAGTGGATTTTGCCCCTGTTGATAGCCATGGTTTTGTCAAACTTGATGCCTTAGCAGCTTTAATCAAAAAAGAGACGATTTTAGTCTCAGTTATGGCTGTTAATAACGAGATTGGCACCATTGAGCCAATTCATCAGATTGCGGACTTGTTAGCGGATAAACCAACGATTTCTTTTCATGTGGATGCGGTACAGGCTGTTGGTAAGTTAGATGTGTCGGAGTTTTTGCCTGAACGTGTTGATTTTGCAACTTTTTCAGCGCATAAGTTTCATGGTCCTCGCGGTGTTGGTTTTGTCTATATTAAAAAAGGGAAAAAACTGCAACCCTTATTAACAGGTGGTGGTCAAGAAAATAATCAACGCTCAACGACGGAAAATGTGGCGGGTATTGCAGCGACAGCTAAGGCTTTACGTATGGTGCTGACAGATTCAGAGGCTAAACTTACGAAATTGGCGGCGATGAAAGAAGTCTTATTGACGGCACTGGCTGAATATTCGGATGTTGTCGTCTTTAGTCAGCGAGATAACTTTGTACCTCATATCATTACTTTTGGACTCAAAGGTGTCCGTGGTGAAGTGTTAGTACATGGGTTTGAAGCACATGAGATTTACATATCAACGACAAGTGCCTGTTCGTCTAAGGTGGGTCTAGCGTCTAGTACCTTAACAGCGATGCACGTGTCACCTAAACTTGCGACATCCGCTGTTCGCATTTCCTTAGACGAGACCAATAACATGGTAGAAATCGAGCAATTTTTGACGATTTTCAAACAACTCCATGCCAAATTCCAAAAAATACAATAAAATATAGAGATACTTTTCGCTAGGTAGGTGAGGGTATCGGGCATCTTTCGCTAGTGTTAGGCGAGGGATTTTAAATAGAAAGTGACTATGACAAATTTAAATTATTCAGAAATTATGGTTCGCTACGGTGAGCTGTCGACTAAGGGCAAAAATCGGATGCGTTTTATCAGTCGTTTGGCTCAAAATATCCGAGAGGTTTTGACAGAATTTCCGACGATTTCGGTTAAGGGTGAGCGAGACCGTGCGCATATCTATCTTAATGGTGCAGCCTATGCGCCTTTGGCTGAGAAATTAGTCAAGGTGTTTGGTATTCAGAATTTTTCGCCTGCGATTAAAGTGGACAAAAATATGCCAGCAATTGAAGCAGCAGTGGCAACCTTGATGAAAAATGTGTATCAAGAAGGCATGACGTTTAAAATTACGGCTAAGCGTTCTGACCATGATTTTGAGTTAGATAGTACAGAGTTAAATCGTGAGTTGGGGCATACGGTTATTATGGCAGTGCCACATGCGAAAGTACAGATGAAAAAGCCTGATATTGATTTACGGGTTGAAATTCGTCCGGACTTCGCTTATCTGAGCTATGAAACGATTAAAGGTGCGGGCGGCTTACCTGTCGGTACTGCTGGTAAAGGGATGCTGATGTTGTCTGGTGGGATTGACTCGCCAGTTGCGGGCTATTTAGCGCTTAAACGTGGCGTTGAAATTGAGGCGGTTCATTTTGCTAGCCCACCTTATACGAGTCCTGGTGCGCTCAAAAAAGCAAAAGACTTAGCTAGTAAGTTAACAGTTTTTGGCGGTGATATTCAATTTATCGAAGTGCCATTTACTGAGATTCAAGAAGAAATCAAAGAAAAAGTACCGATGCCTTATTTGATGACAGTAACGCGTCGTTTCATGATGCGTGTCGTTGATGAGATTCGGGCTCGTCGTCATGGTCAAGTCATCATCAATGGTGAAAGTCTAGGTCAAGTGGCTAGCCAAACACTAGGCTCAATGACAGCTATCAATGCAGTCACTACAACGCCAGTCATTCGACCAGTTGTGACTATGGATAAATTAGAAATTATCGAATTAGCTGAGAAGATTGATACGTTTAATATTTCGATTCAACCCTTCGAAGATTGTTGTACGATTTTTGCACCACCACAACCTAAGACCAACCCTAAGCTCGAAAATGCTGAAAAATTTGAAGCGCGTATGGCTATTGATGATTTGGTACAACGAGCGGTTGACGGCATAATGGTCAGCCAAATTACTGGTGAGGCACAAGTCGATGATTTAGAAGTAGCTATTCAAGATTTATTATAGAAAAGGGAAGTCGCCTATGTTTAGTAAAGAAAAATTTCCAGGGCTATTAGCACTTGGTATTTTTACGTTTATGTCTACCCTTGATGGGTCAATTGTTAACATTGCCCTGCCAAGTATGGCACGTGAAATGCACCTTGATATGGGGCAAGTGACTTGGTCAGTGACCATTTATTTAGTCGTTATATCAGGTTTAATTCTGTTATTTGGTAGACTTGGTGACTTAGTTGGAAAAACAAAAATTTTTAGCATTGGTAGTTTGATTTTCACCCTAGGCTCACTACTCGCGGGGATTAATCTAGGACTACATTTTCTACTCTTTTCAAGGATTGTACAAGCTGTTGGGGCATCTATGACCATGTCTAATAGTTTTGGGATTACTAGTCAACTCTTTGAGCCGGCTTTGAGAGCTAGAGCTATGAGTATCATGTCTATGTTTGTGAGTTTAGGTGCCATTGCAGGACCTGCAATCGGCGGCTTTATCTTACAGTTTGCGAGTTGGTCGTACATCTTCTGGATTAATGTACCTTTAGGCGTCGTTGCCTATCTCATTGGTAGAAAAGCCTTGCCGGAAGATCTTGGCTCAGGTAGTGTGAAAGATGCCGATTTACTTGGGGCAACACAGATGTTTCTAACGATTGTCGCGTTCTTCATCGCAGTCAGTCTAGGACAAGCTCAAGGTTTCGTGACGCTGTCGGTCATCCTAAGTTTTGCTGCCATGATTGCACTTTTTGCTTGGTTTATTCATACAGAAAAAACAGTCGAAAAACCTTTGCTGAACCTCAATATTTTCAGCAGTAAACTCTTTAGTATGAGCGTTTTGACGAGCATGACAATGTTCACAGCGGGTAGTTTTGTCAACATCATCATGCCATTCTATCTGCAAGATTATAGAGGTGCTGCCGCTGGTTTTGCAGGAATGGTGATGATGGCCTATCCTGTGGGAATGTTCATTTTTAGTCCGATTGCGGGTGTTTTGTCAGATAAATTTGATAAAGAAATCATCACTTTCTTTGCTATCTCTGGTGTATTGATTGTGCAGCTGGGCTATCTCATGATTGGTAAGTTGACAGTTTTGCCAGTTGTAATGCTGATCTTGTTCTGTCATGGTGGCAGTGTCGGCTTTTTCCAAAGTCCTAACAATGCTTTAGTCATGTCAACGGTGGAAACGAAGTATCTGGGAATTGCAGGATCAGTCAATGCCTTGGGACGAAACCTTGGCTTTGTATTAGGAACAACCTTAGCGACAACGGTTTTATTTGTTGCCATGTCCAATCAAATCGGTCACCGTGTTTCGGGTTATGTCAAATCACAGCCTGAGGTCTTTCTCCACGGTATGCACATTGCCTTTTATGTGGCTTTAGCACTGATTGTATTCGCTTGGAGCTTGTCAGGTTATCGTTTACTCACACGGAAAAAATCTGCTTGATCAATGAGAAAGTTGAAAACTATCAGATTTGATGCGTATTCTTCCAGTCTATTTTTTATTTGATTAGAAAAGTGGTTAACCTCTTGATTGGTATCCTATTAGTTGCTTTGGTTAGCTTGCTTTCTTGGTTCAAATTTGGAAAGAAGTTTGAGAAAAACATGAAATAACAGCTTAAACAAGTCTAGAAAAGCAGACTGAGAGAAAGCTCAAAAAGAGAAAATTGGGGCTGTGATAAAAGTCTCAAAACAGAAAAACGCTGAACCTTGTTTGTAAAAAACTTGGTTTCATGCGTTTTTTTTTGTATTTCAGAATCAGGTAACCTTAACTCCTAGACTCTTCTTTTATTGTTTGTCTCCACTTTTTCTATGGATGTTTAGTGGAGGTTGGTTATACCGATCAGTAATTCACAATCGTATATTTTTTCTTACCACGGCGAATCACAGTGAGTTCACCTTCAAGTTTATCCGCATCAGTCAACATATAATCAAGCTCAGTTTGACGTTCCCCATTGAGGTAAATCGCGCCATTGGTAATGTCTTCACGCGCTTGACGACGACTTGGAGAGATTTTGGCATCAACAAGTAGATTAACCAAGTTACCATCAAAATCACTAGCAACTGTATAGCTAGGCACATCTTTTAAGCCAGCTTTGATGTCTTTGACTGATAAGGCTTTGATATGACCTGCAAAAAGTTGCTCTGAGATATTCACTGCTTGCGCATAGGCAGCTTCGCCGTGAACCAAAGTCACGACTTCTTTAGCCAATGTTTTTTGAGCCAAGCGTTCATGTGGTGCAGCCTCAAATGCTTTGGCAATGGTATCAATCTCATCAAGGGATAAGAAAGTAAAGATTTTCAAGAATTTCACAGCGTCGGCATCAGCGATATTGAGCCAGAATTGGTAAAATTCATAGGGTGATGTTTTATCAGCATCAAGCCAGACGGCATTGCCCTCAGACTTGCCGAATTTTTTACCGGTTGAGTCAGTGATCAGCGGTACTGTAATGACATGGGTTTCATTACCTGACTTTTTACGAATTAAATCAGTCCCAGCTACCATGTTTCCCCATTGGTCAGAGCCACCGATTTGGAGGTTAACCCCGTGATTTTCATTGAGTTGGTAGAAATCATAGCCTTGGAGAATTTGGTAGGCAAACTCAGTATATGAAATGCCGGTTTCAATTCTTTTTTTGACAGATTCCTTGCTCATCATGTAGTTGATGGTGTAGTACTTGCCGACATCACGCAAAAATTCAAGGACGTTCATGTTGGCGAACCAGTCGTAGTTATTGACCACGATAGCAGCGTTTTCGCCCTCAAAACTTAGAAAACGTGATAACTGTTGCTTAATCGACTTAGACCACTCTGCCACGGTGTCAGTGGTTTGGAGTGAGCGCTCAGCATCTTTAAATGACGGGTCGCCAATCATTCCAGTCGCCCCACCAACGAGTGCCACAGGATGATGCCCAGCAAGCTGCAAGCGACGCATATTTAGGATAGGCACCAAATGCCCCAAATGGAGCGAATCTGCAGTTGGGTCATAACCCGTGTAAAAGCTAACAGAAGTTTCTGTCAAGGCTTTGACTAGCGCTGATTCATCTGTCGTTTGAAAAATCAAACCACGTGCTTTGAGTTCTTCGAAGATATTCATGTTCAATCGTCCTTACTTTAGAGGTTGTCTTTATTTGCTGCCGGTACATGGTAGCAGATAATACTTTATATGCGTTATTTTATTATACTGATTTGAGTATAATGTATCGTGACATAGCCACAGAGGATAAAGTGTTAAAAATACCATATTGAAAGCTGGGCAGACATAGTGTCACCTCAATTAGCTAAATTTTTATAAATTAAGTCTATTATATCAAAAAAATCAAGATATTTTAAGGCGTGAGTCTATATTTTAACAGATATCGTCGATGATTTACTAAATTAAAACTTGTCGGATAAGTATCTGAAATCCCTGATCTGATACTGAGTTTACGAAAGTGTAAGTCAAAGCTACTAAAAACTGGTGTGTCATTTCAATATCATCAAGAGGTACAACGATGTTTTATTGCCTTGAAACTAAATCAGTAGGAGAAAGTAGTATAACTATTATCAAAATAAGCTTAATGTCATTTTTCTTATTTTAAGTGCAGAAGGCTTTCATTTCACACATCATCGTAAGAAGTATATGCTGAACTTATTGATTAGTTTTTGGATTTGTCAGATTTTATTTATGACTATACCAGCTATCTTGCTAACCTCTAAGGTAGAGCTGATTAACTCTATCTTTGGGACTTTATTTTTAGGTCGATATGCCATGTGGGTGTAGGATGGCTAGTCAAGATATGACATTTATCATCAAATGGATTTTTTATATTCTCTATCCAATTCACATTATCTGCTGTACCTCTTGTCTACTTTGCTTTTTTATAACCAGTTAATGCGTAGATTATTGCTAGATACAAAAGAGAAGGAATCCCTATGTCTAAAGGCTTGTAGGGCATATAGTAGTAGGTAAAAGAAAAAAGTTGTGATATAATAAAGCTATGACTAGAGAATTTTCCGATAAAGAACGTGAGGCGCTACAGCATCGCATTGAAGCTAAAAAAGCGAAACGTAACGAAAAAAATAAAAACAAAAACAAAAATAAAAAAAGTCCTTCCGATGGTAAAACTATTCTAGAGACGACTTTTATAGTTGTCAGAGGTTTGGGTGTCGTTTTTGCGACGATTTTGAGTCTTGGTATTATTTTTAGTGCCGCGACAGGAACGGGTTATTTAGTGAGCTTGATTTCAGACGTCAAAGTACCGTCAAGCAAAGTATTGACTGAAAAAATCAATACCATTCCTGAGGCATCTGTGATGACTTATAGCAATGGTCAGTCAATTTCTGATATTTCGAGTGATTTAATCAGAACAAAAGTGTCAAGTGATCAGATGGCACAAACAGTAAAGAATGCCTTGATTGCAACAGAAGATGAAAATTTTGAACATCACAAAGGCGTGGTACCCAAGGCTTTCTTCAGAGCAATTTTGGGAGAATCAATGGGAGGGTCGTCTTCAGGTGGCTCAACGATTACTCAACAGTTGATAAAGCAACAAGTCCTTGGAGATTCACCAACTTTTAAGCGCAAAGCCACAGAGATGGTATATGCGTTAGAGCTTGAAAAACATTTTACCAAGGATGAAATCTTAACAGACTATCTAAATGTCTCGCCTTTTGGTCGTAATAATAAAGGTCAAAATATTGCAGGTGTTGAAGAGGCAGCTAAAGGAATTTTTGGCAAGTCAGCTAAAGACTTGACGATTCCAGAAGCAGCTTTTATCGCAGGTTTACCACAGAGTCCTATTGTTTATACACCTTATGGTGCAGATGGCAATCTTAAATCTAAGGAAAATATGCAATATGGCTTAGATAGACAAAAAGATGTTCTCTTTAACCTTTATAGAAATGGTTATATCTCTAAAAAAGAGTACGAAGCTTATAAAGCCTATGATATTTCGACTGAATTCATTGCGCCGGCAACAGCCGAAACAGCAAGTCATGGTTATTTATATCACGTGGTCTATAATGAAGCCTTTGATAAAGTCTATGATTATTTGATTAAGACAGACAAAGTTTCTGAGGCTGAACAAGGTAATGATGTGATTAAAGAAACCTACCAAAAAATGGCAGAGCAAAAATTGCAACAAGGTGGCTTTACAATCACTGCAACCATTGACCAAGGGATTTATCAAGCCATGCAGACAGCTGTCGCAAATTATGGCTATCTCTTGCAAGACGGCACAGGTGAAAATCAGACGGGGAATGTCCTCATGGACAACAAAACTGGCGCTGTTCTTGGCTTTGTGGGTGGTCTGGATTATAATAGTAACCAAAACAACCATGCTTTTGATACGCATCGAAGTCCTGGTTCATCGATTAAACCGATTATAGCTTATGGTCCAGCGATTGATATGGGCATTTTAGGTAGTGCAAGTCGTTTATCTAACTATCCGACTAAGTTCTCTAGTGGCGAGCCTATCATGCATGATACATCAGCGGGTACGCAAGAGATGATGACCTTGCAAGATGCGTTGGATACATCTTGGAATATTCCTGCTTACTGGACCTACCAAACAATGCTTAAAAACGGACAAAGTGTCAAACCTTACATGAGTAAGATGGGCTATCAGGTTGACAATTATCAGATTGAATCACTGCCTTTAGGTGGTGGGATTGATCCTTCCGTTGTCCAACATACGAATGGTTATCAAGCCTTGCTAAACGGTGGACAATATGAGCAGTACTATGTCGTTGATAGTATTAAAGATGGTAATGGTAAAGAGATTTATAAACACGAAAGCAAGCCAGTGCAAGTGTATTCAAAAGCGACGTCATCAATTATGGCAGAGCTTTTAAAGGGACCGATTAAGTCACAGAAAACAACGACCTTTTATGGTCAGTTGTCTAACTTGAATTCAACGTTAGCGGGTGCTGATTGGGTAGGTAAAACTGGGACATCAAACGACTTTGTCGATGCTTGGCTTATGGTTGCAACGCCCGCAGTAACGCTCAGTTCTTGGGTCGGTCACGATAATAATACGCCAATGGCTGCGATGACGGGTTATAACAATAACTCACAATATGTTGCCCAGCTAGCCAATAGTATTTATCAAGCTAATCCAGATGTGTTTGGTATTACGCAACGGTTTACACTTGATCCATCAGTGACAAAATCAACAGTCTTGACAGCAACAGGTGAAAAACCAGGTACATTCACAGGTGGAGGCTACACGAACTTTACATTATCAGGACCCACGACGACATCTTATTGGGCTAAACCAGAAGGTGCACCGACGACGCAATATAAATTTGCGATTGGTGGTAGTGATAGTGACTATGCTGATGCTTGGACAAAAATTTTAGGTAGTAATACTGGTAATAATGCCAATAATAACGCTGGTAACACCACGAGCAGTAGTACTGATAATGCAAATAAGAAGAAACCGTAAGGTATAGAGAAATATAGAATAAAAAATAATTAATAAACGTGAATGGCTGAGCCGTTCACGTTTATTAATATTTTTACAATTTAGTACTAAGTGCTATTCGGTGTCTACTGATGTATCCGATTGTTCTGAAGACACGGTTTGTATCATACCTGAAGTCACTTCAAAAATCGTCATCTTATCAGGCAAATGCTGCAGATGATCAAGCGTCGTTGTTGTGATGAATGTCTGTGTTTTACCGATAACCAGAGCTAATAAATCGAGTTGTCTTTGGTTATCAAGTTCACTCATCACATCGTCTAAGAGTAAAACAGGATAATCACCAGTTTCTTGATGGATGAGCTCAATTTCAGCTAATTTGACAGACAGTGCAGTCGTGCGTTGCTGACCTTGAGAACCAAAATTGGAAACATTAATATCATTGATAAAAAATTGTAAGTCATCTCGATGAGGTCCAACAGAAGTTTGGGCACGAAACTGGTCTTTTTGACGCGCTTGCTTGAGCTCGACTGCAAAGTCAGTCTTGACATTTTGAGCATAAACGATGCGTAATTTTTCTTGACCGTGGCTCAGATGATGGTGCAAGTCAGCAGAAATCTCAGTGAGACTGGAGATAAATTGTTTGCGATGGTTCATGACTTTTTCGCCATATTCGACCAGCTGGTCATCTAAGACATCCAAAAAATTAGGGTCAATTTTTGATGCATCGAATTTGAGATAACTGTTGCGCTCTTTGAGTGTTTTATTATAGCGCATCAAATCATAAAGATAAACTGGACGAATCTGGCCAATTTCCATATCAACAAAACGTCTGCGCACACTAGGTGCACCCTTGATAATCGCCAAATCCTCTGGGGCAAACATGATGACATTCAAATGTCCGATATAATCAGCCAGTCGATTTTCCTTGAGATGATTGACTTTGGCAATCCGCCCCTTAGGTGTCAAGGTAATCTCGAGTGGGACAGTTGTATTTTTTTTGATAATCGTGCCTGATACCGACATCTCTTTTTGCTCCCAACCAATCAATTCCCGGTCAGTATGCGTTCTGTGGCTACGCGTTAAGGCAAGAAAATAAATGCTTTCAGCAATATTGGTCTTGCCTTGGGCATTTTTTCCGACGAAAATGTTTAAGTTGGAATGAAACGTGAGGTCGAGATGGTTATAATTTCGAAAATTGGAGAGATGTAACTCGGAAATAATCATAGGTATTTATTTAGCACCAGGGAATTTAGGTTTGCTCGTTTTACGTTTATAGTATTGCTCTTTATTGTTAGCAGCTGATTTTTGACGCATTTCCGTTTTTTTGTTATCGGCGTTGATTTTTTTGACAATGGCTTTGACACGTGCCTCTTCGTCAAGTTCGGCTTGATGTTCCGCAATTTCATCTGCTGTCGCTGCGACAATACTAATTTTGAGACCAAAGCCTGGGAATTCAAGCACATCGCCATCAAAAAGTTTTTTACCGCGTCTATTTTCGTATTCACCATTGTACAAAACATCGTTGGTTGCTAAGAAATGTTTGGCTGCACCACCTGTTTCAATAATCGCTGCTTCTTTGAGCAACTTACCTAGGGTGATAAATTCATCGTATATCGTATAAGTATTCATACCTCATTTTAACATAAATTAAGGTCTTTAGGCGTGCAATCGGAATCTTTCGTTAAATGAGTATAACTTGATAGGAAATAGGGCATGAAAAATCTAGCGATACTGACAATCAGTGCGCTATAAAATTTGTTGAAATCTGCTACTTGATTTGGTGTTCGGATGCCTATATTTTGGTATAATAGAAAAGTACATAAATAAAGGATAAACATGAAAATAAAAAATGGCGTAAATTTACATATAATCAAGGAAACTAAGTTTAAGACAGTGCAATTTTTGGTGCGCTTTCGCGCTAAGATGTCACGCGCTAATGTTGCTAAACGTGTGATTATTTCTAACCTCTGGGAGACATCAAATGCAGTTTTGACGACCAATCAACAATTTCAAAGAAAATTATCGGAGATGTATGGTGCAAGTTTTGCGACTGGCGTGTCTAAAAAAGGTGACAATCATTTTTTGAATATCGGTATGAGTGTTGTTAACTCAAGGTTTGTTGAGGGTGATACGGTAACCGATGCGGTTGAACTCTTACATCAGGCCTTGTTTATGCCTTTGATTGATGAGATTGGCTTTGATGAGGCTACTTTTGCGCGTGAAAAGAAAAATCTTTTGCATTATTTGGCATCGACGCGTGAGGATAAGTCCTACGTGGCATCTATGCGCTTGAGCGAGCTCTTTTTTGAGGATAAAAATCTATCGACACCTAGTATTTCAACAGTTGAACTGATGGAGCATGAGACACGTCAGAGTGTTTTTGAGTACTATAAAAAAATGTTACTGACAGATACAATTGATATTTGGATTCTGGGTGATTTGTCAGCGGCTCAGGAAGCGAGTGTCAGGACTTATTTTTCAGACATGCCTTTTACTGATAGGGAGCCCTTGAGCACTGTCTTTTATGAGCAAGAAACAGCCAATATTGTGCGTGAAAAGACGGAAAAAGAAGCAGTCAATCAATCCATTTTACAGTTGGCTTATAGTCACCCAGTCAAATATGGCGATTCGGATTATCTTACGATGCAAGTGTTGAATGGTCTTTTAGGTGGTTTTTCACATTCAAAATTGTTCACAAATGTACGTGAAAAAGAAAGTTTGGCTTATTATGCTAACTCGCGTTTTGATACGTTTACAGGTTTCTTGAAAATTTCAGCTGGTATTGACGCGGGACAACGCAGTAAAGCTTTAACGATTATTCGAGCACAGGTTCGTGCTTTGGCACAAGGTGATATTTCAGATAGTGAACTAGACCAGACTAAAAATATGTTGAGAAATGCTTATTTCTTATCACTAGATTCGCCGTCAAACCTCATTGAGCAGGCTTATATCAAACAACTTTTACCAGACCGTCAGCTTTCTCAAGCAGAATGGTTGCAAAGGTTGGACGCTGTGACAAAAGCTGATGTTGTTAGAATAGCTAAAATATTGAATTTACAAGCTTTGTATTTTATGGAGGGAGAAAGTCTTGGAGATTAAAAAATATCCACAAGTCGGTGAGACACTCTATAAAGAAATACTAGACAATGGCTTACTCGTTTATTATTTACCAAAGCCTGAATTTAATAAGACTTATGGTTTGTTCACGACAAATTTCGGTAGCTTAGATACGCAGTTTATCCCACGTGGCAGCTCAGATATGCAGACCTTTCCAGAAGGCATTGCTCACTTTTTGGAGCATAAATTATTTGAGAAAAAAGATGGCGATGCCATGAACTTTTTTGGTGCATTGGGCGCTAATTCCAATGCTTTTACAAGCTTTACACGGACGTCTTATTTATTTTCAACTATGGAAAATGTTGAACCTAATGTTGAATTGTTATTAGATTTTGTTCAGGAGCCATATTTTACCCAACCTTCTGTCGAAAAAGAACAAGGCATTATCACACAGGAAATCCAGATGTATCAAGATGATGCAGACTTTAGACTGTTTTTTGGTCTTCTACAAAATCTTTATCCTGAGTCACCTTTAGCTGCTGATATTGCAGGTACGCCCCAGAGTATCAGACATATTTCAGCGGAAGATTTATATGAAAATTATCGGACCTTTTATCATCCAGCCAATATGACGCTCTTTTTAACAGGACCGTTTGAGGTATCAGAAATGTCAGCTTTGGTTGAGAAAAATCAAGCTGAGAAACGATTTGAGCCGATTGAACCGATTCAGCGTGCACCGTTTGTGGCAGCAGCACCGATTGCGACAAATCATTTGGCTTTTGATGTCACGATTCCTAAACTTGCGCTAGGTTTTAGGGGGTATGATCGTTTGCCGTCGGACCCTTTGCTCAGATTTGAGTATAAGTTAGCGATTCAACTTATGTTAACGATGATTTTGGGAAATACGAGTAGTCGTTATGAAAGCTTGTATAATCAAGGCTTGATTGATGATTCGTTTGGTTTTGATTTTGAAGTGGCACCGCAATATCATTTTGTCAGTATGACGTCAGATACGATTTATCCAATAAAACTCGCTAAAGTTTTGCGTGATACGCTAAAAAGTTATAAAATAGAAAGTGATTTCAATTTAGATCATTTGACGATTATCAAAAAAGAGATGTTAGGCGATTATTATAAGTCTTTAAATTCGCTAGAGTTTATTGCCAATCAATTTTCATCTAACCTTTTTGAAGGTATGACTTTCTTTGATTTCCCAATGATTTTGTCAAGTCTGACATTGAGAAAAATTGAACAACATGCAGACCGATTTATCAAAGAGATGGTCTCGACTGAATTTATCATGAACCCAAAGTAAAACAAATCAAAATCGACTATAATACTAAACATAGAATTGAGTTTCGGCTCCTAGCTCCTAGGAAAATAGATGATTTGTCCGCACGAACTACGTTCGCTTACGGCAAATCCCTAATTTGCTCCTGCGATTACTCGTCGCAGTAAAACATTCTACGGAGCTAAGCAGTTGCCTCAACATCTTATATAGAAAGGAGTTCTCGTGGCAAAAAAAACAGTAGGACAAGTTTTACGTGACCAGCGTGCGAAGCTTGATATGACGCTCAACGCAGCGGAAGCATTAACACAGATTAAAAAAATGTATATCGTCGCTTTAGAGCATGATGATTATGATGCCTTGCCAGGGGACTTTTATGTCAAGGCTTATCTCAAACAGTATGCAGAACGTTTGGACCTTGATTATGACCAATTGGTCACAGCATATGAAAAAAACGAACCCATTGAAGTAGATGAAACACCTGATTTATCTGAAAGTTATCAGTTTGTAAAACCTTCTGAACGCCTTGAAGCGGATGAAGAACTAGGCGACAAAAAGTGGCGTTATTATCTGCCAATCGTTTTATTAGGGACTGTTGCTGCCCTTATTATCATTAGTATTTCAGCCACCGTAGTCCTTAACAAACCTAAAAACAGTGGGATTGCAGAACACCTTTATAGCGTGTCAACTAGCTCTAAAAGTAAGGCATCAGCAAGTCATTCTGCGCCAAGTACATCGTCTATTTCTTCAGAATCAAAAGCATCAGAACCGCCCAAACCAGAAATAGCGGTGACTGGGAATGGTCAAGCACTCGCAGCAACGGTGAAAAATGTCGCAAGTCCAGTGAAAGTTAACCTCAGTACGGCAGCGGGACTAGCTGTTTGGATTGGCATGACTAACTCAGACTTGCCAGGTGGACAGATTACTTTGACCAATGCTACCCCGACGACGACAACCTTGACTGGGAACCAGACAGTCTTGACATTGGGTAAAACAACAGGACTAACCATTAAAATTGGTGATACCCCAATTGACTTGTCAAGTATTGTGGCACCTGAAAGTCCAGCAACCTTGACGATAACAATAGAATAGAGAACTGATGAAATTAACCAAAGAAAACTTACCTAATAATTTAACCATTGCCCGTATTTTTGCGATTCCACTTTTTATCCTGATTTTAGCATTGGGTGGTCACGCTCATGTTTGGCAAGTCATCGCTGCGATTTTATTTGCAGTAGCATCTGCAACTGACTGGTTAGACGGTTATTTAGCACGTAAATGGCACATCGTCTCAAATTTTGGTAAATTTGCGGATCCCTTGGCCGATAAAATGTTAGTCATGTCAGCATTTATCATGTTGGTGCCCTTGAAATTGGCACCAGCTTGGGTGATTGCCATTATCATTTGTCGGGAATTAGCCGTGACTGGTTTACGTTTACTCTTGGTTGAACAAGGTGGTGTCGTGATGGCCGCTGCCTTACCAGGCAAGATTAAAACCTTCACACAAATGCTATCTATCATCTTCTTGTTACTAGGTTGGCACTTACTTGGTGTGATTTTCTTATACGTCTGCCTAGCCGCAACCATTTACTCAGGTTATGACTACTTTGCCCAAAATATGTCAGTCTTTAAAGATGCAGACCAATCACAGCAATAAAATCTTGCAAAATGGTAAGGACTAATATATAATTAAGATAAGCAATCAGAGAGCGGAGGTAGCTGGAAATCCGCATGATAGAGAAAGTGACAGTTAAAGATTATAGTTAGCGACTTTATAGCTACAGAGCTAGGAATGCCTAGAAACCCAAGGTGGTACCACGATATTGTCGTCCTTGAGCGTAGATTTCTACGCTCAGGGGCGTTTTCTTATAGGAATTGAGAGAGGTAAATAGCAAATATGAAATTACAAAGACCTAAAGGCACAGTTGATATCCTGCCCGGTGAAAGTGAAAAATGGCAATTTGTCGAGGCAACCATGCGTCGTGTTTTTGCGACCTATCGTTTTAGTGAAATTCGCACGCCACTTTTTGAGCATTACGAGGTAATCTCACGTTCCGTTGGGGATACGACAGATATCGTAACCAAGGAAATGTACGATTTTTACGATAAGGGTGACCGTCACGTGACCTTACGGCCTGAGGGAACAGCACCAGTTGTCCGCTCTTATGTTGAAAACAAAAAATTTGCGCCAGAAGTCCAAAAACCATTTAAAGTTTATTATACGGGTTCAATGTTTCGTTATGAACGCCCGCAGGCTGGTCGTCTGCGTGAATTTCACCAAATTGGTGTCGAAAATTTTGGCTCAAAAAATCCTGCAACGGATGTTGAGACAATCGCTATGGCTAAAGCCTTTTTTGACCAAGTTGGTGTCAAAAATATTAAGCTTGTCATCAACTCATTAGGCGATGCCGAGACACGTGAGCGCTACCGTGAGGCCTTGATTGCCTATCTGGAGCAGCATTTGGAAAAGCTCTCGGATGATTCAAAGCGCCGATTACACGAAAACCCCTTGCGTGTGTTAGATTCCAAGGATAAACAGGACATCACTATCGTCAAAGACGCGCCCTCAATCTTGGATTTCTTGTCTGATGCGAGTCAGCAACACTTGACTGACGTCAAAACCATGCTTGAGACCCTAAATATCGCCTACACCGTCGATCAAAATATGGTGCGTGGTCTGGATTACTACAACGACACGATTTTCGAGTTCATGACGGAAATCAAGGGCAAAGAGCTGACGATTTGTGGTGGTGGTCGCTATGATTCACTGGTCAGCTATTTTGGTGGGCCTGATACACCTGGCTTTGGCTTTGGTATCGGAGTGGATCGACTCTTGCTTGTCCTAGAGGAGCAAGGTGTGTCGCTACCAGTTGCACAGCCACTAGATGTTTACGTGGTTGTTTTAGGCGCAAGTGCCAATGTTGCAGCGCTCAAGTTAGTGCAATCGCTGCGTGAGCAAGGCTATACCGTAGAACGTGATGTCTTAAATCGCAAGATTAAGCAGCAATTCAAATCTGCAGAAGAGTTTGGCGCCAAGACCATCATCACTCTCGGGGAATCAGAAGTTGAGACTGGAGATATCGTCGTTAAAAATAATGCGACACGTGCAGAAGTCAAGACGACCTTGTCTGACATTCAAAGCCAGTTTGATGCTGTCTTTACAGAAGTGACGACTGATTAATGGCAGATAAACTCAAAATATTGATGGGCTTGTCAGCTTTATCAATGGCTGCTAGTTTGTATCAGATTATCACAAACTCTCATCAGTTTGACCATACTTTTTTAGTGATTTATTGCGCCTTGATTGTGATTTTTAATCGGGATAAGGCGATTACCCGAGGTAAAATTGCGCGGGTTATTGTGATCATCACGCTTATCCTTTTACTCGTGACATCATTTCTCACGAGGTAAGGCATGACAAAAAATACAGTCCATCTATCAATCAGAATTTTAGTAATTTTAATCATCATCATCAGTATCCTCAAACTGGTACAAGGCGATACTAACGGTCTTAACCTATGGCTCTTTGTTGTCCTCTATGGGGTGGCAATCAAGAAAATCAACGCTTTCCTTAAGGAAAGCCGTTTGACGACAAGTCTAGTCTTTCTAGCTGTTGGATTGCAGCTTGTGATGTGTGTGTTACACTCATTTTAAGTAGAAAATAGTAGTATATTAAGGAAGTAAAAATGAAACGAACATTATATGCGGGCGCCGTCCGCTCAGAACAGATTGGTCAAACAATCACCCTCAAGGGTTGGGTGGCACGCCGTCGTGATCTTGGTGGCTTGATATTTATTGACCTACGTGATCGTGAAGGTATCATGCAGTTGGTGGTTAATCCTGAATTAGCCTCAAAAGAAGTCTTGGCAACAGCAGAGAGCCTACGTAGTGAATTTGTCATTGAAGTGACAGGAATAGTCGTTGCTAGGGCGCAAGCCAATGATAAATTAGCAACCGGACAAGTCGAGCTTGAAGTTGCTGAGTTGACCGTTTTAAATGCTGCAAAGACAACACCATTTGAAATCAAGGATGACTTAGAAGCCAGTGATGATACACGGATGCGCTATCGTTATCTGGACTTGCGTCGTCCGGAAATGTTATCAAACTTTAAATTGCGTCACAATGTGACTAAGGCAATCCGTCATTATCTGGATGATTTGGACTTTATTGATGTTGAAACACCGATTTTAACTAAGTCAACACCGGAGGGGGCGCGTGACTATTTAGTGCCGAGTCGAATTTCGGAAGGGCATTTTTATGCCTTACCGCAGTCACCGCAAATCACCAAGCAGTTATTAATGAACGCTGGCTTTGACCGTTATTATCAAATCGTCAAATGTTTCCGCGATGAGGACTTGCGAGGTGACCGTCAGCCTGAATTTACACAGGTCGATTTGGAAACCTCTTTCCTTGATGAACAGGAGATTCAAGGTTTGACAGAAGGTTTGATCGCAAAAGTTATGAAAGATACGAAAAATATCGACGTGACTTTACCTTTTCCTCGCATGACTTATGATGACGCCATGAATCAATATGGCTCTGATAAGCCAGACACGCGTTTTGAGATGTTGTTGACAGACGTCTCTACCATTGTCAAAAAGGTAGATTTCAAGGTCTTCTCAGAAGCGCCAGTCGTGAAAGCCATTGTTGCCAAAGATGCGGCGGATGCTTACTCACGTAAAGACATTGACAAAATGACAGATTACGCCAAACAATTTGGTGCCAAAGGTCTGGCTTGGGTTAAATTTGTGGCCAATGAATTCTCAGGTCCTATTGCTAAATTCTTGCCAGAAATTTCGGATGAATTGGCTGATACGCTGGCTCTGACGGATAACGATTTGGTCCTATTTGTGGCGGATGAATTGGACGTGGCAAATGCGACACTTGGTGCCCTCCGCAATCAAATCGCCAAAGAGCAAGACTTGATTAACCAGAATCAATTTAACTTCCTTTGGGTGATCGACTGGCCGATGTTTGAGTGGAGTGAAGAAGAAGGTCGCTACACAAGTGCTCACCATCCCTTTACCTTGCCAACAATAGAAAGTGCGCATGAACTTGAGGGGGATTTAGCCAAGGTTCGTGCGGTCGCTTATGATATTGTGCTCAATGGTTATGAATTGGGTGGCGGTAGCTTGCGGATAAACCATAAAGATTTGCAAGAGCGGATGCTCAAAGCGCTTGGGTTTACAGCAGAAGCTGCAAATGAGCAGTTTGGTTTCTTACTTGAAGCTATGGACTACGGTTTCCCACCACATGGCGGCCTAGCCCTTGGTCTTGACCGCTTCGTTATGCTTCTAGCTGGCAAAGATAATATTCGTGAAGTCATCGCCTTTCCAAAAAATAATAAGGCGACAGACCCGATGACGCAGGCGCCTAGCTTGGTTTCTAACCAGCAGTTGGCAGAACTCAATTTAAAAATTGGAAAATAATATCTTCTATGATGAACGTGATTAAAAATCTCTCTATCGAAAAACTGATGTATAAACTTTCAGCATCAGTCGTCTACGCGATTCTATCTGCGGTCGCCCTGAATTTCTTCTTTCAGCCTGGTCACGTTTATTCCAGTGGGATAACAGGTCTAGCGCAGATTTTCACAACTCTATCTTATAAATTACTGGGTCATAATATCCCCGTATCCATTACTCTCTATCTGCTTAATATTCCCTTGCTAGTTTTAGCTTGGCTAAAAATCGGCAAAAGATTTACCATTTACACGGTGCTTACAGTTACCCTGAGTTCAATCTTCATCCATATCATTCCCGAGTTTACCTTGACGCCAGACCCGATTATCAATGCTATTTTTGGTGGTGCGGTCATGGGTGCGGGGATTGGTTATGCGCTACGCAGTGGGATTTCCAGTGGTGGGACAGATATCATCAGTCTCTATATACGGAAAAAAACAGGTCGCCAGGTTGGGAACATCAGCCTCTTGTTCAATGGTGTCATTGTAATCCTTGCAGGTATTCTTTTCGGTTGGCAGTATATGTTCTATTCGCTTTTAACGATTTTTGTATCAAGCCGTGTGACGGACGCTATCTATACCAAGCAACGTAAGATGCAAGCAACCATCATTACCAAACATCCGGTAGAAATTACTCAGGCCTTACATCACAGATTACACCGAGGGGTCACAGTGGTTAACTCAGCTGAGGGTGGCTATACAAAGGTGACAATGACGATTTTGATTACGATTATCACACAAGCCGAATATCAAGAATTTAAATATATTATGAAAGAAGTTGACCCGGCAGCCTTTGTGTCGGTCGCTGAAAACGTCAAAGTCTTAGGACGTTTTGTGGAAGATCAAAATTAATACTAATTCGCCTAAAAAATGTTAAATTTTTCGATTAAATATCGTCAATCCATCGTTAATATTTTTCGACATAACACCGCTATGCCTTCAAAATATTGCCTTGTCTTGACGACATTTAATTCGAAAAGATACTTATCATTTTTAAGGCGAATTAGTATAAAAAATAAAAGATAAGGTTTCTATGCTCGGTTAACCAAATAAAGTAAACATTTTTGACTATTATGTTTTCTTTCTTTAGCTAACTGAGTATAACTTTGATAAGATTGTGACACATCATCACAGTCTTATTTTTTGAAAGTTAGGAAAAGCCTTTGAGCGGCCGAAGTTCGCGAATGACCCTGCTTGGCGGAAGCACA
>MTLC01000367.1_pt1 | contig 38277 bp, 32 predicted proteins | sample 1982451 | NCBI WGS metagenome assembly MTLC01 (sample SAMN05710165, study PRJNA340218) | biofilm metagenome | isolation source: sample SPH anode biofilm adapted to +100 mV | place: USA | collected 2012-02-03 | reverse complement strand
GCTCCGGTAGCTATTGCCAATTTGATGAAATTCCGACGATTCATAGTTTCACCCCTCCTTTACTCTCGTTCTCTTTTAGTTTACATTCTGGAGTTAACTCCAAGTCAAATAAATTTTCATAAATACGCTTGACTTAGAGTTGACTCAAAGAAGTACCATAAGGTAAGAACCTGTTTCTTTACTACAGGAAAAAAGGAGGATTCGACAGTTGTGAAATTTTTCCGCACTATTTTCTTTTTCTTTCTTTGCTTCATCCTTGTGATTTTCATTGGGGTTGGTACTGGCATTGCCGCCAAAGCGACACATGTGGTTTCGACTTTGGGGCTGTGTAACGCTTTGAAAGCCCAATCAAGACCGCAAGCTACTGTTCATTATTCTCAAAGCAATCCTGCGCCTACAATGCCTATACTGACGTGGAGCAAAACAGCCGGCGCTGTTTCTTATGAATTGGAGTTACTGAAACACCCTCCCACAAATCTAGACTTGCCGGATACGACGCCCAATCGAATTTATTCAACAACCAAAATATTTGTTGCAGGATATCAAGTTGATGGGACTGGTTTAAATGATGCAACTTTTTTTTGGCGCGTCCGCGGTCTTGATGTCAATAGCAAACCGCTCAGTCCATTTTCTTCTGTTGAAAAGGTTGTAATGGATAAAAGTAGCTCTTCCCTCTCTAAACCATTGCTTACGTCTGTTTTTAATCAAAGCCCGGGAGACGTCTTACTGTACCCGGTGTATTCCTGGATACCAATAGCCAATGCAACTGCCTATGAAGTCGAAATACTAGATGCGCCACCGGAAAATCCCAACGGAACCACTCCCTCAATACATCGCCTTGACGCGGCGATCGCCACTGGTTTTGATTATTACGATGAAAAACCAAGAATCTCGGATACCCCTCTTTACTGGAGAGTGCGAGGTCTTGATTCAAATGGCGAGCCTGTCGGTATCTATTCGGATGTGGGCTCTTTTACCGTTAGCCCGGCTGCACATTATCGAATCGCAACCTATGGAGACAGCATTACCCATGGCGGCGGCAGCATCTCCTATCCCCCAAGCGCTTGGGAATACAGCTATCAACACTATTTGAACTTTCCAACCATCAATCTTGGCAAAAGCGGCGATACCAGCGAGGCGTTAGTGGAGCGCTTTGAGGCAGACGTACTTCCCTTCCAGCCGGACTATTTGATAATCCTTGGCGGAACGAATAGTCTTAGAGGAGATGCTTCTGCTGAAGAGGTAATCGCTGATTTGAAAACATTAAAAGAAAAGTGCCTTACCAGTGGTATTCAGCCTGTGTTTTTGACTTTGCCTCCTATCAATCCCGAACATATAAAAAAAGTGTTTAATGAAACAACCAGCCCGGAGTGGCAGGATAAATTCCGTTTGGTCAATCAGTTTATTCGCACACAACATCACATTGATATTGCTCACGATATTGATACAGTTCACGGAATTCTTGCTCCCTTCTTAGCTGTCGATGGCTTACATTTGGATATTGAAGGAAAAAAGAAAATAGCAAATCGTATTAATCTGCAGTGGAAGCAAGTAGCCCAGACTAAATTCACTTTGCAATAGTAGTGTAATATGGAAAAGTTTCGGATATTGTCTTTTACAGACATCATGAATGACAGGCACAATAAGCCTCAGTCCATAATAAACTAAACCGGTTGGTGTGATTTCCCAATCATCCCAACCGGCCTAGTTTTTTCTATTTAGGGTTTGCTTACCTTTTTCAAGAATACGCTTGTAAAAGAACAAATATTACTCTACCGATAATTCCTACACCATGAAGAATCTGAATAGTTATCAAGGCCAATAGTGATTATTTCACCAAGCATATGTATCGTTAGTTCAATTTAAAGAGGTGGTTGCGAGAAAATCCATTTACCTATTGAATGCTATCAAACAATAAACACCTTATGAATAAAATATAGACAAGCTAATCCTGCAGCTACCTTTTTAAAGGGAAAATGAGTAAAGAAAATATCTTTTACCACTCTAATCGAAGGAGATTGATATTCTTTTAAAGGATTCTTCTCTAAGTAACTCTTATATTGTTCGGAAATATAATAAGCAATCGCTGTAGGCGTTGAGAAAGATCTTTCTGCAACCTCATCACAACGGAAGTGATTTTTTTCATGTCCAATGGCTGTAAACACTGGGATAAACGAATTTTGAATTGCTTCTGCAATAATCGGGTTATCAAAAATTTGTAATGTTTCCTCACTTCCTCCCGCTCGGAAGAGACAAATACAATCAAACTTACCCAGTTGATTAACTCTAGAAATCATAGCCGAAACGTTTCGCGGCACATCGTAACCCTGCATTTTCATATTGAATAACGTAACCTTTCCATACTGAAGATTATGTATAAAATCACTATATCCATGACTTGGTTCAGTCGTAATAATTGCTATATTTTCCAAAAGCTGAGGAAGCGGCTTTTTATACACTGTTTGTTTTGCTGATGGTTTATGTTGCTTTTCCCACTCCGAAAAGCGTTCTCGCGAATCATTCTTCTTCAAAATTTGAAAATATTTTATATTCAACTGTATAAAGTTATTGTAAGTACTAATACTTCCAGAAGCCTGAATTCGACAGCCATTATTTAATAGAGCATCTTTAGAAACACTCCAGGAAATAATTGCTCGAATTGATATCACATTAGTGCTTGTTTGCTCCATTATATCGAAACAAATATATCGGCCTTCTTCTTTATAACAATTAACAATATCTCCTTCAATCTCAAAAATAGTATCTTTACATTGTTCTCTAATATGGCATTGAATGTCTTTTAGCGCTCCGGCAACCGATTTCATAATGAATTATCTCCTTGCTGAATCGAGTTTCGATCCACACGTTCCAAACTTTGAATCCGTTGTATCTCTCGGTTTTTGTTGGCAATCTCATCAGTTAATGGAACGATATGTTGAGCATAAAATTTCTTTACTTCAACCGTCATGTAGATGATCGTAATCAATGCAAGAAAAAGACCAATATAATGCAACTCTTGCGAAGAGTACGCCTTAAAGAATCCTAAAATTTTCTCATATACCAGATTTAAAAGTTGTTGAATGACTAATAATATGAAGACTATAGAAATACACCCAAATCCATTCATATCACGTGACACCTCATCGCCAATTTCTTTTTAGTTATGCATAAAGCAATATTTTCCCACATTTTGTTTTTATCATAAAAAAAGAAACTAGTTCTGTCAAATTCACCTGGAATTTTGACAGAACTAGTTGTCTATCTACCAAAAAGCATATCTGTTTTCCTAATTTTATCGTAAAATCAATAACAACACTAGCAGTGCTGGCGTAAGAATCGCGGAAACAGTAATTATCTTAAAACCACTTCGTTTCCTTTCTTCTATAGATCTTTGCCACTTCTCTGCCGCCTTCTGCATTTGATTATAATTTTTCACTGCATTTTCAAGAACTTTTTTATACTCCGCTAAACACTGTTCCTGAACTGTAGCAGGCAATTCACTTGCTATGCATTGAACCGCTGTCGTTGTCATCTTTAAAGCCGCCACCGTTTCCGGCAACGTTTGGGTTGCTTCATTTAGTCGTATCATCTGCTCGTTTAAAAGCCGCAGCATTTCACTGATATCGACCAACAATGCCGTAATTTCAGCGCCAGCAGCAATGCCTTGCTTTTTATCCGCATTTTCCTCTTGCAGTAGTTCCCCTTCTTGTTGTGCTGCATATTCAGCCTCTAACTGATCATCAACTTCCATACCCGTAAGGCCTCCTGCTAATTCTTGTTTGACACCAAATCTGGACGGCCAAGTTTATCAGTAAACGTCTTATTACACTTGCCGCAGAGCCAAAATGAACCATTTTTCAGGATATGAACCAGAATGGTTTTGCATTCTGGACAGCTAGCAATAACAGGAACCCCTTGGCTATCCTCATAAAAGACTTTTTTACCCGTTACAGGCGAAACACATTCTGGATTGCTACAAATGTGAAAATACTTTTTAACTTTTGGTGAATACCGTCTGATAAGGGTTCCCTGCTTACAGATTGGACATGCTTCAAAAGACTTTCCATTGGGCAACGGGAATTTTTGATTTTCTGCAAACTGTATGTTTTGATGAACTATACTAATCATTTCATCCATGTAGGATGACAAGCTTTTCTTGCCAGTTGCTATTTCCGACAGAGCATATTCCATTTCTGCCGTCGAGTCTGGATGGGCAAGCGACTGATCTACATTTTCTATTAGGCTGGTACCAAATGCGGTAGGTACCAATTCTTTTTTTATCTTCGTCATACATGGCTCTACCGGCTTACCATTCATTGCCTCTGCCTGCAATTCGGCAATAATCGTATCTCTTGTTGCCGGAGTGCCAATCCCTTTGACCTCCTTCAATTTTCCTCGATTAGGATTTTGAGGATCTACAAAACGCCAGATATTAGCCATCGCGGCCAAAAGCGTACCTTCCGTGAAGCGCTTGGGCGGCGTTGTCACCTTATCTGCAATCGAGTAATTGGCTTTTTCTATCTTCTCGCCTATGCTAAGCGCCGGCAATTTTAAATTAGCCTCTGCTGAGTCTCCCTGGTGTGATTCCATTTCATACGCCTTATACCCTTGCCTCAAAACAATGCTTCCACTGCCCATAAATACTTCATCAGCAGCCGCCAAGATGAACGTAATTTTTCGGTACTCGTACGCCGGGAGAAACTGCATAACGTAGCGTTTTGCGATAAGTTCATACATGTTTTGTTCTATTTCGCTTAGACCTTCCGGCTGAATTCCGGTGGGAATAATAGCATGGTGCGCCGTTATTTTCTGGTCATTGAACGCCTTGCTCGTAAGCTTTATATCCGCCGCAGTTGCGCCTACAATTCCCACAGCCTCTAATATAGGAAGAATTCTTGCAGCATCTTCTTGTTGTGATACAGGAAGATAGTTGCAATCGCTACGCGGATAGGACACATATTTCTTTTCATATAGTTCCTGCACCATAGCCAATACTTCTTTTGGCGAAACACCATATTTTTTATTTGCTTCTACCTGCAATGTATCTAAGGAATGCGGCAATGGCGGATACTGTACTGCCTCCTTTCCCTGTACATCCGTAATGATGACTTCTGCATTTTCTACCTTCAGCTTAATCGCCTGTAAAATGCTTTTATTCTTGATATGTTTTTCTTCATCCAGCGGCAAGTTTTCTGCCGGCACCAACTTGGCCTTAAACGAAATGCCATCCTTTTCAAAGACCCCGTTTAACAGATAATATTTTGTTGCCTTAAAACTCTTAATCTCTTTTTCCCGGTTAACAACTAGTGCCAGCGTTGGCACCTTCACTCGTCCGATACGAAAGGTACTGTCATAGCCATATTTTCGCGCATTCACGGTATAGGCGCGCGTAAGATTCATCCCGATCAGCCAGTCAGCCCGTTCGTGAGCAAGTCCCGCGTAATACAGGTTTTCATATTTTTTATTATCAACAATCTGTGCAAAAGCTCTCTTTAAGCTTTCGTTGTCTTTGGCATTGATGAGAATCCGCTGTACTTTGCCTTCAAATTGCAGGTACTGTAAAATTTCATCAATCAGCAATTGGCCTTCCCTGTCTGGATCGCCTGCATGAACAACAACCTCTGTTTCCATGAGCAGTTTCTTGATTACCGCCAGCTGCGCTACTGCCGCCGCTGCTGGTTTCATTCTCCAGCTTGTTGGAATGACCGGATAGTTGGCCCAGACTTTATATTCTTCGCCATATTCCTCTGGCAAAGCCAATCCCAAAATGTGTCCAAAAGCCCACGTTACCGTGATATTTCCTTGTTGCATGAATCCTTTTTCTTTACGATAGCCTCCTTCTGGCCACAAGTACGCTGCTAAAGCCCTGCCTATATCCGGTTTTTCTGCAATATACGTGACTTTACCCAAAGCAAACACTTCCATTTCATTTTTATTGTGGTAAAATATAATATATAATATTCGTTTATTGGTAAATATATAGGTTGGTGATTTAGTTGAATGAATTTGGAAAACGCTTAAAAGAACTACGAAAAGGGAAAATGACCCAAGGAGCATTGGCCGAACACTTGCAGACAAGCCAAGTGCAAATTTCGTTATACGAAACTGGCAAGGACCAGCCGCCACCCGAAGCACTTAAAAAAATTGCCGCTTTGTTTGAAGTAACAACGGATTACCTGTCTGGAAAAACGCCAGGCAAGGATGCCTCCATAAACAACGAGGCAGATACCCTGGCGCAACGAATCAAGGTTATCCGCGTTTACTACGGTAAGTCGCAAGAAGAGTTTGCAAAAGACCTATCTATTAGCCAATCAGCCCTCTCCTCCATCGAACATGGCACCATTCCTTCTGCAGAAGTCATCCAAAAACTTGGCAAGTTAGGTTTTTCCCTTGAATGGCTGCTCTATGGAGAAAATAACCAACCTGATTCGCCCAAGCAGCTATTAGCAGATACGGCTGCCGATTGGGAGCGGACTCGCATCAACAAACTCCTAAATACCCTTCCCCATGATAAACTCAAACTTTGCCGTCAGTGCTTGGAGTTGTTTGTCACTTCTTTTTGCAAGGAAAAATGAAATATATCCATGTAGAGCAGGGCATGTCCCTGCTCTTTTTCATTCTCCATATCGCATGAACCCGAGACTCTTGGTCAGCACTACCCGTTTGTTTACATCGTACTCATTAGGATGATACGGATCATATCCATAAAATTCTCCGCTTTTAGCTTTTTCCCGTTCAATGCGCTTAGCCGTATATTGGGCTTCTTGCAAAGTTACTTGCTGCATAAATTGCGCTCCCTTGACTTGGGCCTGTTCCATACCTTCTAGCGCTTCCAAGATGACTATCGCATTCTTTTTTTGCCGCTCCCCTACGACGCCCATCGTTGTCGCATCTAGAATTTCCTGTTGCGCCGCCTCTCGGCGTTGCCGGTTTTGAAAAACCTGCTGCACTGCAATTGCGACGTGCTGATTGGCCTCATCCAAACTACTAGCAAGAATTAGCTCATAGGGTTCATTGCGCTCCGCACTTTCTTTGGCTTGCCGCTGTATAGCCGATAGTTCTGCCACACTTTTTCCTTTGGGTATATCTCCGCTCCCCTGGGCTGCCTCGAAAGCAAGATTGAACTGCGAATTCACCGTTGCAAGGAGCCGCATACGGTTGTTAAAATTCTCCCATGCGTTTTGCACTGCAGCTATAGCTTGCTCAGTTTCCTGTACACTGTCCGCAAATCGTTTGGCGTCAAATACAGACGCCCCTGGATATAACAAATCGCCCCACCAGGCCTGAGCAATCATTGATGAGCCCCAAAACGTTACGATAGCAACAACAACGACTATGGTTTTATGGATCTTCATTGGGCCTCCTCCATTTCAAGAAACAGCTAAAAGTCTAATAGGCTATCAGCAGCTCGACTTTCGTTACAATCTGGCCCTTCCCAATCGGCCCTAAATACCGCGAGTCAAACGAAAGCTCCCGTTCATTGAGAAGTATCATCTCATCTTCTGATACCGTCTTTTCTCCCACTTTTAGCTGTGGCAGTCCTTCCTGGCGGAAAATGGTATAGATTTCGCCATGTATCTCCATCGCCTCTTCCGATACGCGATATATATCCCCTGGAAAGCCCCTAACTTGCTTTAAAAGTAAAAATCCTTTTGGCACCTGAAGCGATGGCACCTCTACAGGAAGCGATACAATGACATAATCTCCATAGTGCAAATTCTGATTAAGAGAAACCATATAGATTCCTTTTGGCGCAGAGTCTGTGCGATTAATGTAAAATACTTTGCCCACAACAAGATGCACCAGCAGCGCAATACTGATTGCGAAGAACACTCCTAGCATGAATATCTTGAGCTTTTTTTGCCCACCCTCACTATAATTCATAGCGTCCTCCCAAGGCGTTCATAATCGACTTTGGCACTCGAAAGGTTAACACTGCCAACCCAATCAAAGACAAGCACAGTAGTATATACTTTGACATGGCTTCGGCTGTAATGCCGCTATTTACGACATAGGTTCCCGCCAAATTCTGATTGACCTGATTCACATAGACTTGCGCCCAGCCCGGTAGCGTCTCGTTTCGTGAAATACTATTAGGTCCGCCATTATATGCAGCCAAAGCATAGTTCCAATCCCCAAACTGTTCATATAATCCTTTCATGTATTTAGCGGATGCTTCTAGGTTTTGCTCTGGATTAAAGGGATCATAGCAGCCAAGCCCGGCAGCCGTTGAAGGCATTAGCTGCCCTAGCCCCTCGGCTCCTACTTCACTGACTGCGTGTGGATTCCAACTACTTTCTGTTTGAATTTGCGCCAAAAAGAGCGTAACCGGGATACCATATTTTTGTGCTTTCGCAGTAGCTATGGCAACTAAGTCTGCCGGCCCGGAAACATTTCCAGCCCCCGACTGCGTAACTGCTGGTGTTTTCATCGCAAAAAGCTCCTGCGGCGCTGCATCTTTGATGCAAAAGACACATAGCCCCACCATCACCGATAAAATGGCAAGCTTGATGGTCGTAGAGACCAGATGCCCCAACGTACCTTCTGCTATAAATTTGGTAAATCCCAAAGCTGCAAATGGTCCGGTACAAAGTGCAATAGATGCCGAAAGATAAAATTCGATATACACGAGCATGATGTAACAAGACAAAAAGAAAAATACGCCCATGGTTAAAAAGGTAATAAGATAAATCGGCAAGATCATGCCGAAATTCTGGACAAAGTCCATGGAGCCAAACGAAGCAATTTTATTCAACCCCGGCGTAATCATATAGATACACTTCTGCATTAGAAGCTGCGGCTGTGACACATTATCAGCAATAACCGTCGGGGCTTGGACAAAAGTTCCTGATACTGAGCTCACAAAGTTCAAGAAAAAGCCATTAATGATTGACTGCCAATTGGTGAATAGCCAAAACCAAAAACCATACTTGAAGACTTTCGTAATGACTTGATTCAAAGAAGTCTCCAATCCCGCAACCAAAATGGGCAGCGCGAGATCAAGCACCGCCAGCACAAACAATAACGAAAGTCCCGCAACTTGCAAACCATGATAGCCTCTCGATAACGCCGTTACCATTTGTTCCATGAGCTGATTAAGAGAATCGCCCATTTGGTACATCGCCTCTACACCCCAAGGCAGTGCAATACTATCGCTTCCCCGTTGGCCAGCGCCTGGATCGATATTTCCATCCCCGCTAAGATTGACTCCCAACGCAACTAATCGAGGATACGGATCACTAACCGGACCCGTGTAGTAACCAAAAGGCCAGTATTCTACATGACAGTGCGCACCAGTAGAAATGCCTAATTCTCCTTCGTATGCATCCCCGCCGGTATAGCCAATAACAGTACCTTCTCCCACCAAGCCAGCCGGACAAATTAAAGTATCAGGATTACAATCTCCAAACAGAAGCGCTTCGCCATTATCCCCGCTAATAAGAACCCAATAAATAAAGCCATTCCCTGCTCCATGCTCGACAGTTCCGCTAAAGGGAGCAATAATAGGCGTCCCCGATGCCGTACCTACATCCAGCCCTTTATGCGTATGCCCCATATGATTTTCTTCGCCAAATGGAGCCGTTACTTCTCCACCTGAAAAAGGCACTGTGGCCAAGGCTGCTGGCATACTGCAAAGCAGGAGCATAACCATTGCCATACAGATTCGCTTTATCCTCATACGCATACCTTATCTGCCATAGTCATTACGATTTTTCTGCGCTTCTTCAAAGGCTTTACCCGAACGAATATTTTTGAAATCTTCATTGTGGTTGAGCGCGTTATTGGCACCCCGGATCAACGAGCGGCCAATTGTACTATTAGCGAATTTTTGCCGCATCATTGTTTTTGCAAAATGACCAGCGAGTGAACCTCCTCTTTCCGTCTGACTGGCACGGGCAGCATTGAGCGTCGCTTTCGCATTACCATAGGTAGAAGCCGTCTTGGCAACAGCGCCTCCGATCCCACCGCTTACCGCTGATACTGCCGCTGCGCCAACCGTTCTTGCACTGCCAATAGCAGTTCCAGCCTCCATCGCCGGCTGTCCATTCATCATACCGGCGGCTAAGCTTGGCAGCTGCCATGTAAGAAATGCCATCGCAGCATAAGCTAAGGATATCCTCAACATAGTGGCGAAGGATTCGGTGGCCGCAATGACTTTTACATCCCCAGCCAAGGAATTAAATAAGCCCATGAGAAAATACATGACCATTAACTTGATACCAAAGCTGAAGACAGCAGAAACAACACGCTGAAAAAGAAAAGAGGTATATCGTATAGCTCCAAAAGGCAACAAAATGACGCCAAGAGATGCAAAAACATTGAATTCAATTTTGGTTAAAAGAATTTGCAAGGCCATAAAAAAGAAAGCACCTAACGTAATAACGGTAGCCAAAAGATACATTAGACATTTTCCTAAACCACCATTACTCATAATGCTGGTTTCATTAAATGCTTTTAAAAGGCCACCTACTACTTCAAACCCTTGCTCTAAAATCTTACTAGGTGCCAGCCAATCGCCAGCTGGCGTGACTCCGGCAGCTGTTAAACCGGCATATTGGAACGACACTAAAATTGCCGAACTGATGGTGTCCCACTGCAAAATGAGAAAAAGAAAAAAGCCCACCTTCATCACTCGGCTGATCACGGCGGCCATTCTAAGTTCGGCACTATACAGCGTCCAGGTTGTACAAATATCAATAACCGCCAAAACCGAGACAAGCTGCCAAGCATATGGCTGCAACGCCAGAAAGCCAGTAACGCTGCGCAGCTCAAAAAACTTCAATAATTCCGTAAGAAAATTACTGCTTGCAAAATCCATGTCTTCACCACCTTACACGGCCATAGGTTTGCCATGGATCATCCAGTGCAGGCACCGTCGGGGTACTTCCTGTTTCAGCTTGGCAAGAGCTGCCTCTTCGGCTTGTATCGCAGCGGTAACAACGGCTTGATGATTCTGCTTTTCCAGCACCTCCGCTTGATTCTTCATTGCCTGATTTTGTGCGTTTAGCGCTTCCAGCGCCGCATTGATGCTATCAATATGCGCCTTTTCAGCGGCAATCTCATTGGCTAGCTGCTGTACCTGCTTACTCCCTTCTGGATTTTTATTTTGTTCCAACAACGCCAACAACCGCGTTTTGGACTCATCCAGCTCTATCACAAGCTGGTGATAGGTCATTACATCATCACGATTTTTCATAGACAGGATTTCTTGCACTGTCGTATTCACATTTTGCGCAGATGTCGCAGTGGCTGCATACGTAGTCGCTGTAATTTTAGGAAATGCGCCCTGCCAATACTGACTCCAAGCAGTATCCTCTGTGAAAAATCCGGAGTTTCTCATTGCCGTATTGACTGCGTTCATACTGTTGGTTAAATCATTTTTATAGGCATCCAGAACATTTTCTGGCAATGCCAGCAGTTCTTTGAGCTGCAGGTTGATTTGCTGCGCTGTGTTCTCCACAACATGAAGCGTTTCGGTATATGTTTTAATCTGCTGGAGGATATTTTCACTATCAATTACCGGAATAGACGCTTGGGCCTTCATGGGCGCTGTCAACAAAAAAGCGCCCACCAATCCGATACCTATCGTTTTTTGAACATCAGCCATTTGAATCGCTCCTTTCTTTTGCTAGGTGTCCATAATGGACATCCGGTATTTTTTATGGCTAGGTGTCCATTATGGACACCTTTTTCAAGCGTCTTGCAAATATTTCTCCTTGTAGATAGCCCATTCTTTCTCATAGCCTTTATACTTGAGCCACTGTTGAATGAACTGCTCACGTCCAGAGTCCGCCAAAATCCTGTTCATCGCCTGCTGATCCTGCTTGGCAGTGGCCGTAACGAAGGGGATTTCAGCATTTTGCAGCGCCAGGCGAAAAATACGATTTCCTTTTTCAGAGGAATAATAGTAATCGTGCTTGGGTGTCATGCTGGCGATAATATCAATTTGCTTTTCATTGCAAGCAAACAGCTTGTAAAGCTCGCGATTCTGCACGGTCTTGGCATTCTTATTGGCAAGGTAGATCCGGTTTGGGCAGTTATCCATAACCGTATTCAAAAGCTCTGGTTTATTCGCTAAATCTGAAAGGTTCTGCGTTGCAAAAATGATGGAGGTATTTTTCTTGCGCATGTCTTTAAAGTACTCTCGCAGCTTTTGCTTAAATGCTTCATTGTCAAAAAAAAGCCAGCACTCATCGAGCACGATAATAGACGGCCCTACTGCATCCTGTAAGCGCGCTTCAATGCGATGAAACAGATAATCCAGCGTTGCCGGCACAATAGCCGGCGTGCTCATGAGCGTTTCCATTTCATACACCTGCCAGCGCCCGGTGCCGGATACATCCTTTGTATTATCGAATAGTTTGCCGTAACTCCCCTTGGCGGTGAGCGGAATCAGGGCTTGCCGAATTTCCTGATCTTGTACCATTTCACAGAAAGTAGAAATGGAGCGTTGCTCTTGGGGAAACTCTTTCAAAGAGCGCAGTGCTTTCCAGACAAAATTATCCTTAGCTGGCGTGATTTCTATGTTTTTCTGGTTCAAATAGGCCAAAATCCATTCTTTGGCCCATTTGATTTCCTGTTCATCATCAATTCGCGCTAATGGTTGAAAAGAAAGTTCCCCTGCTCCTTCTGCTGCAATGTTATAAAAGTTCCCGCCAACTGCAAGTGTCAGTGCACGACTCGACGCTGCCTTGTCAAAAACAAACACATTGCTGTCCGGATACTTCAGAAAATGCGCTTCTAACGTATTAAGCAGCACCGACTTACCGCTGCCGGAAGGTCCGCAAATCATCGTGTGCCCTACATCACCTACATGCAAGGATAGCCGAAATGGAGTAAAACCATTTGTGTCGGTGTAGAGCAGCACAGGCCCCTTTAAATATTCATTCCTTCTGTCTCCAGGCCATATCGAGGTGACCGGGGCAAGGTGACAGAAATTTAGGCTGTTGACGATAGGCCGGCGAATGTTGGCCCTATAGCATCCTGGAATAGACCCCCACCAAGCTTCCATGCTGTTGTCACTTTCGATATAACCGCAATAGCCTAAAGAGTTGATGGCTTCTAAGACGCGATTAGCTTTATCGGCACAGCGGTCTTTATCCTCGTCAAAAACCATCATTGTCATAGTGTAGTATCCGTAGCTTACCGCATCCTGCCCAAGCTCCTGCAGTGCCACACTGACATCTTCTTTATTGAATAAAGCCGTTTCATCAATGGCATCATTCAGCTTTTCCTTGAGCACCGCTTCACGAACCTGCGTCCAAAAGCTTTTAATTTGCTGGTTCCAGCGCATTAAGAAGTTCTTCAGTTCGGCTAACGCATCCATTTTGGATAAGCAGATATACCGCGATACCCAACGGTATTCGATATCCATGTTATTAAATACGTCAAATACCCCAGGGGTTGAGATGGGCGGAAAGTCCAAAATCGTGACTAGCTTGATATGCTTTTCTCCAAGCTTCATTTCTCGACCGCCAAGCACATCCGAATCACAAATGTAATCCGTAATGTATTTATAGGGGTTTACCTTTACGGGAAATCGCTTTGTGGACACATTGCTATGTAGGTAGCTTAATGCGCTTTGCGCGTCAAGGGGCTTTATATTGGGAAACCAATTTTGCAGCATATTGCCGATGAGATTTACGTTATTGATAAACTTTTCAACCGTTTCACAGTACACCCGCATATCGGCTTTATTCTGTCCTTTATTGCGAGCGTCTGCAATAAAAGCATCCGTAATCCGAGACTTCAACAATTGCGGCGGTTCACAATAGACAATGAAATAATAGCTGGTTTCAAAATGCTTGTGACTTGCATAATAAGCGGCTCTTTCATCTTCCATCATTTGCACGATAGGGATGGAGACCTTTGCTGCATCATAATTGCTTGCCGCATGGCGCTGCGCCTCAAAATACAATACATACCCTGTAGGCAAGTTTTTAATGACATTATTTACGGCAGCATTATACTGCATAAGCTCTGTCGGCGTTGAGCTGTCCATATCCGGTCCGCGAAATTCATAAACAGCCATCATGGAGTGGTCTTTTCCGTGAACAATTCCTGTGTTTTCATCAACAAATGCCCACGGCAAAAGATATGGCAGCCGCGGTTTTTCACGAAAAGCTTGCACGCGTTGTGAAAACTTAGCGGTAAGTCTGTTTTTAAACCATGCCAATCGAGTTCACCACCTTTAGCGATAATAGTAGGTTTTATGGCTTCTTGCCCGCCAAAACACCTGATGAAATTGCGGGTCTTGCTGTCCAAGATAGCGGAATAAATAATGAGCAGCGATTGCCACAAAAATAACCGTCCATGTTTTCATAAAAATGCCGCCCAAGACAGCAAATAGGATTTCTGCAATAAACAGATTGCGTGGTACGCCCATCCAGTACAGCGGTTTTACCAAGGCTCGATGAATCGGGATCTCGTACCCTTCGGGCAGCTCCTCTTTAGCACTCATGGCATGGCCCCGGCAATCGTTAGGCCGCCAGCGGAAGTTTGCAAATAGGTCATGAAGTTTGGTGCAAAAAGGCAAATAGAAACCGCTAAGATTAAGACTATGAATTTCTGCGTTCCTCCGCCGGCATGGCCGGAGAAAAGCGCGATAGCGGCACCGGCAATCCCCATAGCTCCAAGGGTCATCGGCAGCGGCCCGGTTAATTGATCCGCCAGGGAATTTAAAAATTTCATCCAAGGCCAAGTAATTCCTTCGACACGCTCGCCAGTAACCGTGCTGGCAAATGCCTGCGTAGCCACGCTATTTAAAAGCAGTGCACATACACTGGCTTTCCCCAGCGTCTGTTTCCGGATTTTTTCAAGCACATGATTTTTCATAGATTACCGCCTCCTCCATGTTTCTCCACATGATGCAAAATGTATTGGTCTTTCAAACTGTCATAGGCCTTCACTTCAATGATGTCATTAACAATCCGGCTTTTTTTACCATCCTCCAGCTCTACATGCGCAATGGAAATCACCACATCAATGGTTTCTCCAATGAGCTCCTTCAAATCTCCCGCAGCATCCGGGTCTTCCTGGGCTAAAGATTTAATCCGCATCAGCCCCTCTTCCGCTCCATTGGCATGGACCGTGCAAACTCCGCCTTCATGGCCGGTATTCCAGGCTTTTAACATCGTATAGGCAGCTCCGTCACGGACTTCGCCCACCACAATGCGATCCGGCGAGCGGCGCATACAGTCAGCCAACAGACGCGTCATATTGTATTTGATCCCGCCTTGCCCGGTATCTTGCTTCGTAAACATGGGGCTATAGTCATCTGCCGGACATTGCAGCTCTGGCAAATCTTCTAGGCTGATGATCCGATGATACGGCGAGATCTGTGCAACAGTCTCAAGGATGGCGTTGAGAAAGGTAGTCTTGCCGGTACCAGTGCCGCCAACAATCAGGATATTTTTTCGTGCAGCGATGGCTTCTTCGATATAGCGCTTATAGCTAGAGCACAGTACCTTATTGGCAATATAGTCTTCCAAGCTAAAAATTTGGAGGGCTTTCTTGCGGATATTCATCTGCGGCTTACGCACAATCGGCGGAATCTCCCCTTGAAAGCGCGCTCCATAGCCGGCTATTTCCGCCGAGATGGATGGAATGTCTTCATTGACAATTTTCCCTACCTGGCCGGCCACTAACTCAATAATGGCCTGGATCTTTTCCGGCTCTAAAAAGATGCTGGATTTTACCTTCCCCTCTTCATGCGACTGATACCGAATCAGTCCATCATCATTGTTGTAAATTTCCGTGATGTCCGGTCTGTTCATTAGATCCACCACGGCAGCGCCAAGCATTACATCCAGGTTTTTATTCCCTGCCATAGCTGCTTGCCTCTGTGACTGGCTCTGCGGAAGGCTCTATATCATTTTCTTCCGCTGCCTCCTCAAGCTCCTCAATACCCTGCCTTGCTGCAAACTCGTTATACAGCTCAATATAACGGTTGATGGTGACTGTGCTTTCCGCGCCTTCCATTTTGCCCTTAGCGTCTAGAACCGCGCCAATCAAAAGCACCGTCTTATCGATAGGAAATCCCGTTTTTTTGATGGTTTGGGCGATAAATTCCAACCGCTGCGCCTCAATCTCCTTTTTAGTCCGCCTCATTTCCTGCCGAATCTTAGCCATGGTTTGTTCTTGCTTTTGCTGCAAGATACTAAACTTCTTCTCTAAACGGTGGATGGTTTTTCTGCCGGCCATGGTTTCACCCTCTTTCATTTAAGGTCCTGATACTGATAAGAAAAGTCTTTTTCTTTTTCCTTTTGACGCTTTGCCTCTGCTGCCGCTGCCAAGATATGCTCCCGCTCCGGATATGGATTATTGCGAATCAGGTCGCTAGCTACTGGGGCTTCTATCAGCTTTTTCAGGAAAAAGCCATTTTCGTAGTACTTGACCTTTTCAGTCAGCACCGGCGGACTGCCGCTTGCTACAATAATTTCCCGCTCTCCTAGCCGCTTAATTTCATCGGCTGTCATAAGAGCCCTCGCAGTTGCCGAATTCGAGTAGTTCTTGTTGGAAAACCAGCCGCTGCTTGAAATGCTCTCCACGGTAATCGTCTTATTGCCAAGCAAGGACTCCGTGTATTTTCCGGTATCATTGTCATTCGGCGCATAAAAAATCTGCAAATGACAGTTCATCAGGATTTGATTGTCCTTGCCATAAATACCATTGATCTGCGGTAACCCTTGGTTAATCAAAAACACTTTCATACCATAGCCTGCAATATAGGACAGTGTAGCCGCAAAGGACTGCAGATTGCCTAAAGAGGAAAACTCATCCATCAAAAATAGGCATTTATGTTTATATACAGTTTTTGCTTGTCCGTTTTCATAAGTACCAATTTTCTTGGCATGATGCTTTACCATCATTTCAAAAAACAAGCGGAATATTGGAGCCAGCCGCAACAGATCCGAAGGCGGCGTCACTAAGTACAAGGACACTGGTTTTTTATAATTCATAAGGTCATCAATGCAAAAATCACTGACAGACGTGTTCTTGGCCAGCGTCGGGTCAAGATACTCTTTTAACGCTGTATTGGCAGTTGAAACAATGCTGCCGCACTCGTTATCCGGCTTTGATAGAATCTCTACAAAGTTCTGATAGATAATAGGGTGCACGTTGGGCATATAATCAAGCGATCTTGCATCTGGATATATTTCTTTCAAATCCTCCGGGGTAAGCTTTCGCTTCACATACGTTTCGCGGTTTTTATCCCACTCTACCAGCTCAATCCCTTCATCCGGAACATGCTCAAACGTCTGCAGCGCTTTCAAGGTATCTAAAAAGCCTTTTGCATTAACCTTTTGGACTAACTCGCCGTCCAAGTTTTCCATAACCGGATTGCCGTCTTCATCAAATTCCGGAACAATATTGGCCTTCATAAAAGCAGCTACCATATACAGATTCGGTACGGTAGGATAATGCTCCGGATCGCTATAATGCGCATACATCAGATGCAAGATAACAACAGTAATGACCGTTGCTGCATTGGCTCCCCAGTGATCAAGACTCGCTTTGCCTTCATAGTTCGCCAAAATATAGGCCAGATTTTGTGCTGCAGGCACTTCGGCTGCGGTACCGATTGGAATTTCCTCCAACGGATTCCAGCGAGCCGAGCTTCCATCAAGCGCCGTCGGCTCAAACTTGATAACCTTGTGTCCCATCTGTTTCCTATACCCTGCCGTAACACCCCAGTTTTCACTTTTGATATCATTGACAATTACACTCGCCTTCCAGCTACCAAGCAGCGTGGGAATAATCAGCCCCACCCCCTTGCCAGAACGCGTCGGTGCAATGACCGCCAAGTGCTTGTTGGAATTATCCCTCAGATAAAAATGCGGCCAGGCAATGTACAAACGCAGCAATTTTTTATAAAACCAGACCCAAGGGTACACCGTATAGAAGTCATGGACCTGCGGATCATATTGGGGCGGATGTGCTAATTGCCTCTGCATGACCTGCAGCTGCTGCTTCATTTTCTGCTGCAGCGCTCCTTCAGTCTCTGGAGTTTCATCGAACTGGCTCTGCACTACATGTAGCTGACTGTTTATGCGATCTCTCTTTTTATCTAAGCCTTTATCAAAATCCATCTCGCCAAAAGAAACCTTTTCCTGCTTGATCTTTTCCACTGAGCGCAAAAAGAAAGTAAACTGCCGCGTAAAAAGATTATCGTAAAGCCCCACCACAACACCGCTTGCTGAAATTAGATCCATACCTAAAATGTCTTTATGTTCTCCCCAATGGGCGCTGCCATGAGAATCCAAACGGCGCGGCGGCTGCAAAAACACTAACAGCAGCAACCCGGCAACAAAACCTGCGTAAAGATACACATACGTTTCCTTAAATAGCTCTGGAATATACGAATGAAAGCTTCTGTACCAGATGAAATACTTCCAGGGATAGTAGTAAAACTGCCCTTGAATCTGGAACGGCACGCCTAGAAGAGCATCGTATTGCACTAGGCGAGCAAGAGTTTGCGTTGCCGTCCACAAGCCTGCAAGTACCGGCAGGCTAAATAGGAGCAGCCTAGTCATGGTACGCGCCTATGGTTATGTCCTGATTGACGAAAATACTGAACTGAAGACCAGGTTCAATCTCAATGGTTGGATTAACATTGGCATCTTTTTCAATGAGCTTCTGCCCAGTTTGCAAAACGGACGCAACCGCTCCGGATACCGCTTCCTGTCCCGGACTACGACTATCGCTGCCCGAAGTATTACCAGTCAAACTTTGCGCGGCGGCGCTAAATAAAGCGCTAAAGAAAGCGGTTTGATATAGCTTGCCTCGATGCTCATTGTATTTATCCATCAAGCCGGGGTAGCCAGCACCATCAATTGCCTGCGGATTGGGCAATGCAAGAGAAGCGCCATTGGGCAAAATAATACGCTTAAAGTTTACGTTTATTCTTTGATTGCCAAGACCGCCAGCAGCACCCGCCGTACCTATGAGCCGGCTTCCTTGTGGAATCAATAAATGCGTTCCCGTAAGATTGTCATAAATGTTCTGCCGGACCTGCGCCACAACATCGCCATTAGAAACATCACTCGTTATGCCAGTAAGCAACGTAGCTTGGATTACTGCGCCCGCATTTAAAACATAGCTGCCTGTATCTTGCACTTCCTCTTCATCCGAGAAATAGTATGTTGGTTGCGTGTTAGGCAGTTTAACAGCAACGCCGCTCCCATTAACTGCCGGTGTACCTTCGGGCATTTGGCCTTGCGAAACAGCTGCCGCTATTTTAAACGCCAAGGCACTGCTATTAATAGCCTGCTGCAACTTGGCCGCTTTCTCCGCTTCAGTTGCAGCGGAAGCTTGGCTGTTTACGGCAACCGCCGCAGACGCAACATAGGGCGAAGCTGACTTGTTGTTTGTCATAATCGCTGCATGATATGCATTTTGTCCCCCATTTGCGGAAGGCGTTTGCCCCACCTGAGCGCTATTGGTATGGGACTTGTTGGAATCGGCCCCTTTATTCTTCTGATATTTTCCAATATCCGAGTACTTATCTGGCAATGGTTCCGCAGGAGTAACTGTGCTCGCAATTCCACTGCCGGAAAGCGGCTTGTCGATTCTCTCCTTCGTTCCAAAAAGCGAATTGCTGGCCACCGCTGCAACGGCAAAAATGAGGATGGCACCACCTGTAATCATAACCGCTTTTTTCTTTACGGTTTTTGCCCGACTTTCTGGATCATCGTCAGGAAAATCAATGTCTCCATAACCAACTGCCTGCGCGTCTTCCTCTACCGCTGTATGCTCCTCAAAATCTTCATCCCGCTTTTTATGAAGTAATCCTTTTACTTTGTCAAAGATCATTGTGCATCACCACCTATTAAATGATTAACCTGGACTGCCTCTACTTTTTCGGATAAAGATCCACATACACGTTAGCGGAATAGTACAGCCGAGCATAGGTAAAGACTCGATCCGCAATAAAATAGGCTCCATGTACTCGATAATTGACCAGTGTCAGTTTTTCTTTATCCGCATGTTCCACATTGTAGAGTACTGGAAGATCGTATTTATTTGACGCCGGCATCTGGATATAGGTCCGCGTCCCATCATCAAACACTTTCAAGGGAAGCAAAGCGGCATCCGCCCCTTTACTGCACGTAGTTTCATAAGCATAGTTCATGGTTTTTGATATATACCGATCACCTACTTTCTCTGTAAAAACATCTAGAACTTCCTTTTCTTCACGGTTGCGATACACTTCCGTGTTTGCTGTTTTTCGATATATATCTTCTGGAAAATCCCATGCGACCACGGCGCTATAGGTATCTGTTGCTGACAGCGCCAAACGGTACGAACGCTTATCGGTGTTAATGATAAAGTTTGTACTGATATCAGCACACTTGGGCTTTATATAGATATGCACAGTATTAGCAACTATCGCCGTCTCAAGGTTCCACCGCTCCGTATCCCCTGCTAAAACGCCCACCAACTTCTCATCCGGATGCAAAGCAATATCTGTCACATGGCCCAGCTTTGAATACACCTGATATACGCTGCCATCGTTATATTCATAGGTAAGCTTAGCAGCAGAAATATAAGCATCATCTACGGAGTAAAAGGCTTTGGGATCTGCAAAGGCAACTAGATTAGCTGCATGCATTGAAAGCACGACAGCTACCGCTATAAACAGTTTGCGAGGGTTCAACGCCGTCACTCCTTGCTTTCGTTTTCTTTGCTGAACGTCAAATCCTTAATTTTAAGCCCCAATGGATTGATAAGCAGTTCTTCTTCTTTGCTTTGCGGCTCCAGGACAACCGAAAAAAGTGCCACATAGCTAACCTTTCTGCCTGTCAGATTCCCGCTAATAGCATATTCCTCTTCAACCCAGCGAACCTGATAGGTCGAATTCGTTCCTGGCTGCAACTGAATGGAGCGGATTTGTGGCTGCACCGTTATATAGCCAAGACGTGCTACCGGATTTTCCTTCGAAACAATCCCACTCACCTTATGCGCTGCTTCTTGTGTCATAAAGTGCTTAGCCCGATTCCATCCGTTTTTGTATTGAACTGGATCAAGCGGGATGGTTCGCGTGTCAGCTATGAATTGAGCCAAAAAGGTTTTGATTTCCGCTTCCTGCGGTTTATAGTTTGTCGCCTTCAATTGACCGCCCGTTTCTACTTGCCCTGTCGCATTATCCACCCGGACGACATAGGTTTTATAATTGGCGGTTGTCGCAATAAAGATAGTAGCAAGCATGCAGATAATCAAAAGAACCAGATACAGCAAATTTCGTTTCTTCGCTACATCCTTATCTAGCGCCAGATTATACAAATCACTTTGAAATGTCCCAGCAGCCTTTCGGTCAAATACTTCGGTAGGCTCTCCTTTTGGGAAAAACTTAGTTTGCGGTTCCATACTATATTCCACCTCCTTCACGGTGAATATTATCATTATTTAGGTTTGAAGTAAATAATATTATTTTAGCATAATCCTTTATTTTAAAGTATTTTCCTTTTATTTTTAACCACAATTTCGATATTTATTGTTTTTTCATTCGTGTTAAAAGTTGTATAATACAGGCAGAAAAGAAGTTCGGAGAGAAGGCTAAAACCCATAATGCGCATTTACACAAAACTCTAGCGAGCTTTGTTGCGCCACCCTTCAGCTGGACCGATTTGCCGCCTCTGGCAGACGGCTTTGCCGTGCTTCGTTTTCCTTCGGAATAACGAACCGAAAATTTTTACAAATTTTAAAATGAAAAAGCAGTCCCAACACAAAGGGACTGCCAACGGAGCAAAAATATGGCACATTACTATTTTGAAAACACACCGCATGGCACAAGAAAAGATGGAACAAAGCTGAATACCAAAATACATTACGACTACATTTTCCGTAACGGCGAGTACTCCCAAATGGAAACTCGGGAAGAAGACCTTGCTTTTACCTCCTACGGAAATATTCCAAGCTGGGCTGATAATCCGGGAATGTTTTGGGAAGAAGCCGAAGCACACCGAGACAAACCCGATGGCCGCGCATACCGCGAATTTCGCTTTGCCCTGCAAGAAGAGTTCACGCTTGCTGAAAACATAGAGCTGGTTGAACAGCTTTTAAACGAAACAGGCATTAAAAAGCAACACGCCTATTCCTACGCCATTCATGATAAAGCAGCAACCTTCGAAAAGAACCACCGCAATATCCACTGCCACCTAATGTTTAATGAAAAACTCATCGAGCAAGACCGACCTCTTTCGGCCGACAAATTTTTCAATCATTATGCCGCCAATCGCGCCGGCGAACCAACACAAGGTTATCGTGCCTCCAGGGAGTTTATATCGAGAGAAATGACGCTTCATTTGCGCAAACGCTGGGCTGATTTGGTCAACGAGAAATTCCAGGAAAAATCTCTGCCCTTTCGGGTTAGCGAAAAGACCTTAGATAACCAGCGTAAAGAACTGCTCTTGTCCGGCAACGCAGAAGACGCGGAACTAATCAATAGAACGCCTGCCCCGCACCTTGGTCACGTCTACCGAAATCCAACAACCATGCAGAAGATTATGGAGCGAGTCGAACAAATAGATCACGCAGCAGATTTTCCGGAAACATCGGAAGAAATAGACATAGCTTCTCTTTCTCCTCAAGAACAAACTGTTGTTGTTTTTGCCAATGATATCGTGATCCGGAAAGTCGCTCGCCAAATACAACAAGAACGCCTGCGATTACAAAAAGAGCAAGCTGCAACGAAAGCAAAAAACGAAGCAGCAGATCTCATGGAAGAACCGCTGATTATCAGCATTGGCGATGTATATTCTTATCTTGAAGAAACCGCCATTCAGTATCGCAAGCAAGCAGATGACAAATTAGCTGCTTATAAAGCCTTAAAGCCACAGATTATCAGCGACCAGCAGTTGCTTCTTATCGCACAGAATAAGGCCTGCAATAATCAGTATGATAAAGCGAGGAAAGACTATGCCCAAGCGGCCAAAAAACTGCAGCACGAAAAAGAAGCTGCAGCCTCCCTGTATGGCATTTCTGATAGAACGCATGAACTGGCAGCGTACAGCAAAAAAATAAAGCTGCTTACGGAAGAACGAAATCTCCTTGGTAAGCAGCTAAGTGACTATCGCCATATTATCAATGGTGAAGCCAAAGAAATAATTGATGATATTTTTGAAACGTTACAGCGTGAAAATGCGGAAAAACAGCTTCAAAGCAAATGCCTCTACATAGAATATCTTTCACTAAAAAAGCAAGCTGATAAATTCAATGAAGCTACCCAAAAACTGAGCACAGAAAATATGGATACAATACTTTTCAGCGATAAACTACCGGCAACACTACACCGCAAGTGTAAAATCGACGGCATCCAGCCTGTTTCCAAGCTCAAAGTCTTGGTTCATAATGGCGATTCTTACGCACTCCTGGAGCAACTGCCTGCACTTACAGATAAAGCTGCAAATCCAGAGACCCCCTATGTCATCACAGCAGTAAAACTAGGTGATACGGTAAAGCGCGGTACTGTACCAAAATATCGACTGCAAGTAATACCTAAAAGCAACAACAAATGGACGGTTCACGATGCTTCCATTCAAACAAAAGATGACTCTTCTCCTGAACTTGTCCGCATTTATGCACGGCATGAATCGAAAGGCCAAAATATAGCATCTCAAAGGCCGCTCCACCCAGTCTTACAGGCTGCCCGCGCGCAAAAAAGCCAGGCCATCTTGGCTCATATTTCCTCACTCGCGGAAAAGCTTATTGCAAAAGAAAAAGGCGTCCGTCTGGACGCCCGTTGGAATACCGAATCTGAAGCTACTGATAAAGCAAAAGTCGCGGAAGAGAAAATGTATCAGGGGTGGAGTTTGTAAATTTCTTTTTTCACTTTATAAATATCATCCTTTCAACTAAATAGTGAATAGTTCATACCTGACTAAGCATCTCCTCTGTGATCAACCACTACTACGCCAGCACTCGTTAACAGATCATATAATGATCCAATGACTTTACGCTCTTGTCGATTATTTCCTCGTCGCGTTTGCCTGCGATCACAAAAAGTGAAATATACTTTCTTTTTCGCTCTAGATAAAGCAACAAAAAAAGCACACGTATCTTCATGAGATTGATTATGAAAACTCCAGAAAGCGCCATCTTCTAGGCCAATAAATACGACGATATCATATTCAAGACCTTTACTCTTATGAATTGTCATGATAGGAATAGTATTTTTCCCAACGAAATTGTCTAGTGTCTGCGACCATTCACATGAAACACGATAATCATCAGAGAGAATTACAGAAGCTGTATTTAGTAGGTTTTCGTACCAGCGATTCCTTTTATATTGTGGAAATTGGCTCTTAATAGCATTCTCATCCATGAAACTGACAATCAGACTTAACACATACCGTATCACTGCGTAAGAACAGGTTTCCATTGTAATATTGCCAAGTTCATCCCTAAGTGTCTGAAGAAAAGCAGCCAACTGTCTCTCAATCTCAATACTTTTTTCTAGCTTTCCCTCATGTTGGCAACCACGAAGTTCTAGCAATAGATCAATGATCGCCTGCCAGTCTGCGGGCATGCGTTCCACTGTTGCCAATCTTAAAAACTGCAAAAAGATCTGGATCAAAGGTTCTGATAACAAATCCTGCATATCCGACTCTACTCGAGCTTTTTGACCGACAAGACTTAGTTGATTAATTACTTCTCTTGCATAAACATCAACCTGTTGCTTTGCTAAAATCACTATTTTTCTTGGATCTATATGTTCGATAGATACCCAGCCATAAATCTGATTGGCTAATACCTCCGCTTCCTGTATATGACTATCAAACAAATAAATTTCACATATCCCTTCATTTACTTCCCACCCCTCCGCCGCTATGGCTGGAACTGCTTCAGGGTCAAGATGTTTAAAAAGGGCTGCTTGAATATTCACCAGCCCTGGGGCAGATCGATGATTTTTTATTAAGTCTAACCTTTGAGCTTGAAAATCATTACAGTATATTGAAACTACATCAGGTAAAGCTCCCGCCCACCCCATAATTCTTTGCTTGGTATCGCCAACAGCCGTGAAAATCGACTGTGAATTATGGAAGGCAGTTTTTAATAAGTCATATTGAAGGTATGTAGTATCCTGAAATTCATCCAAAAATATATGGCTATACGTCAATTGCAATGCCTTAACAATCACAGGATTTTGCGTTAGCAGATATTCAGCTAAACGACTGATCATTGGAAAAGTCAACAGTGATGAATTAGGATTATGCAGCCACTTTTGCCATATTTCCCTTATAGCCCACTGCTCTAGAGTAGTTTCATTATTTAACGACAGCTTTCTAACGCAAAAATTAGCTAATATCCTCTGAGCTTGTATTTCATGGATATTATGACCAGACCAAGCAGATGGCAAAACGAGTTCTTGAATTGCTTCTTGCATCTGATCTCTGGTTGGAAAAATAATTTCGTAATTTCTTGAAGGCTTATAGTCTGTCGGCAGCGCATTTAAAAATTTATCGAGCAATGACTTTGCAAAAGCGTCAAAGGTATAGGAGTCAAAACGCTGTGCCAGAAGTTTGCCACATCGCTTTTCCACACGTTCTGCTAAATTAGTGGCTGCATCTTTTTTAAAACTAATCGCTAGAATTCGTTTTGGTGATTTGCAGCTATTGGTTTGAAGTAAAAAACAAGCTCGTTGGGCAAGTAATTCTGTCTTCCCAGCCCCCGGACCAGCAACCACTACCGTATTAAAATTACTACGAACAACGGCCTCCGCATTAGGCTCAAGAACAATCCCATCGGATGGGACCCAATTTTCAGGACGAATTTGCGTTAACATTTTAACGCCTCTCAAGACAAGTCACCACTGCATTCATTAAGGACACAATAGGTTCTGGCAATTTGTTTAATAAGGTTTGATGATCGAGTTCTTTAAGAGCAAGCAAATGTGTCACTGGTTTTCCACGACCAAGGAATAAGTAGTTGTACCAAATGAATAATTCTTGTTCCTCTTCACTATAAGTACTTCCGTTACCACCTGCATCTTTTAGCGTAGCTACAAGTGCAGTTGCTCTTTTTTGTTGCCAACTAACTGGATCAGATATACGATCCGGTATTCTTGGGCCAGTTCCATTTGTCGCTTGCTGGTAAATTCCCGGTAATACCTCCAACATCATAAAGTCGATATCTAATGGCGCTGAAAAAAACACACCATACTTTCGCAGCCAGATTATCCACTGATTCATAACATTTATATAATCCGGTGTCATTAACCATGTATGCATTGATTCCAACTGTTCCTCAGTAATATTTATTGCTCTTCCACTCGGCAGAACAATTTTTAAAAGTTCGTCTTTGGAGTAACCTATACTAATTAATTGTTTAATGACATACTTAATCCGGCCCCATCCACCTCCATCTCTTTCCCTATCCAGATCAAGAATTGTGAGATGCGGAATGTTAAGTTGACTTAAAAGACGCCAGAAATGGTTAACATGCCGCCCCCCTAACGGTACTATTGAAATAAAACTTCGGTCGATAGGAGTATCCATAACTTCAAGAGCCTTTGCCAGAATTAATTCTTCACTATCTCCTTCGCCTAAAATTACAAGCTTCGCAAAATACAACTCTGGATACGCTTTGACTGCCTCTTTAATATACTTGAATGCCTCAGAAGTAGACGGAGGCAGTGTAATGGTTTTAACACAAGTGCATATTTGCGGATTCAACATTCGGAAATAGAGAATATTTTCAGGCTCTACTCGCTGTAACACTGCAGGCGTATGTGATGAGATGAACACTTGTGCATTAGGCTGGTTGGAAACATTTTTTAGCAAGCGAATCACCCGGCCAAGAAGATGAGGAGCCAAATGATTTTCCGGTTCTTCAAGAGCCATGATCGTTAATAAAGGTATGGAGGTACAGTCAATTTCAATCCCTGATTCGGCTGTCATACTTGTATAATCAGCTTCTAATTTCAACAAAGCTGAAACTAGCGCAATATAAAACAGAGAACGTAGACCATCACCTAATTGATCAATTGTATAGCTTTTTTCCTCAGGAGTAGGCCGAAAGTAAACTTCAACCCGCTTTAATACTTTTTCTAACTCCGTTGCCGAGAAACCAAGCCCTGCATCCGAGTATTTGATATCATCGTGAAACTCTTTCCATTGAGCTTTTATTAAATTTTCGACAGTTTGAACTCCAGGCTGACTGGTGAAGAGTCCATTAACTTCTTCACTTTTTGCTTTTAGTGTATCGGTAAGATCAGAAGTCCATTTTACTGCCTTAAAAAAACGATATAAAATTGTGCCAGAGTCATGTTTTAACTGAGTCCGCGGATCACGCATGGCAGGAACATAAAAGGCTTGAATTAGTGAGCGCTGATGAGGTTTAACTGGTATTCTATTCTCATCAGTAATAGTCTCACTTTCAGCAACCGTAATGAATTCAAGGTTAGGATCAATATCACCGTCAGGAGTGTTTCCTCGCTGCCAAGTTGCCGAAAGCCTGATCCTAACATATGGGGCTTGTCCTTGTCCATTAACAACCATTTGATGAAACAACTGAGGAATGCATCCTGTTCCTGAGCCAGCTGTATTTTGCAATTCAGCAAATTCTATTACTGCTTCAAGATAAAGTCCAGCCTCAGTAATATCTTCCGGATTGACTCCAGGCGGAACATGAAAATCGGCACGCACGAGCTCGCGATCTTTTGCATATACACCAAAAAGTTTTATTATTGCCTGCATGGCTGTGGTTTTTCCTGCGCTATTGTTGCCAATAAAGATCGACATATCTTTTAAAGGAATGATGGTTTCTTCCTCCCCAAAGGACCGAAAACCAGACACCTTAAGTTTCGTAAGTTGCATTCACATACACCTCTAGCTTTCCACTGCTCTTCTTAGTTCAAGAATGGCCTTAAACAATGATTAGTACATAATCCCTTACTACCGCTAAATGGATTATCCGCTATGGCTTATACATAACCATTATTCTTAGGACGTTTTTGATGATTGTTTATATTATTGGAGGGCTGCAATATTTTCATAAGATCATACTTTTCCTGAATTTCATCTACCCAATGTTTTAAATTACTTTTATCAAAATCAACAATAGAAACTTTATAGCATATCGGCTTTTCAAACATATGAACAATTTCTTCTTTTACCTCTATTATTAAAGCTGGGTCAAAGCATATGACAGTTTTATCAATATTATTACTTGGAAGAATGAATAAGTTTTTGTTTTGCTTTCTACCCAAAAAGTATTTTAGCGTTTCCGTCGCATAAAATTCTTCTTCATTGTACATGATGACTACATTTTTATTTTCCATAATTCTTTCTATTTCGAAAAAAACTTTATGATTTAACATGCTGTTAATTCTATTAGTATAAATCAACAAATTGTCAAACCTAAATTCATCGCTATGAGTAAAATAATCAATATACTCTCTATCAACTACTGCATATCGTCTACTCTCAAATAAACTTAGATCAACGTCGGCTACATCAACTTTATTATACAACTCAGCTTTTACCTTCTTCGTCACAGCGTTAAGTAATGGATCTAACTGACTCGGACAAGCTGCTAATTTTCTTGCAAAATCTCGACTTTTTTCAAATAAGTTTTCTAAACAAGGATGAATTTCATCTTTGAGTTGTCTATATAGACAGTTGGAATATGTATCATTAACATCCGTCGCAAATTGAATTTGAAGATCCGCTAAGTCATCACTTTTATAAAAAATAACTTCATTTTCAACATATACTAATTTCTGATAATAAGTATCTACTATTTTATACAGCTCTTTTGTAATGCCTTTTCTTCCATACGCACTGTCATTTTCTTGCTGCACCTGATAAACTTGGTTGATTGAAGAATAATTATTATCTAGAAATATTTTATCAACAGTAATCTCTTCTGCTAAACAAGTCGATGATTTTCCAACTTTTGCTGTTTTAATATTGCTCCCATCACTAATTTTTCCTGTAATCAAGTTCACCATTACTTTGTTCAAGTTTTTCTTTTTAATTTCAATTGTTTTTTTAGACTTTAATACTTCTTTTCCTTTTTTTGTGATTCCTAAAACATTGGCAGATACACTAATATAGTCGCTCGAAACCATATCTACTACAGCTTCCTTTACCGTATCAACAGAAACTCCAAGAATATGAGAAATCGAATTTATCTCTTTCACTTCTATTTCAACTAACTTAAGAATCGTTTCAAAAAATAAATTCAGATCCGAAATATCATGAATTAAACATTCTATTCCAATTTCCATATGAGGAATTAAAACCTCTTGTGTTTTAATACAAAAAAAGCCATTAATTTCTTTGGGAATTTGGCTTTTAATTGTATCTAAGATTTTCTTCAAAACTATCCCCCCTAGATTTCTAAGATTCTGCAGGAGTCATTTTCTACCATATAGTCAATAATTTCCGGAAATTTGTTTTGGAAAATTTTATTATTGTCTAAAAACTTATGATCACCAACTATAATGAGCAACGATTGCGCTCTAGAAAAAGCTACATTAAGTCTTGCTTCGGATTTAAGAAACCCTATTTTATATGGATTTTCACTGCTCCTTACAGTTGAGTAAATTATAATTTCTTTTTGGCTCCCTTGAAACGCATCTACTGTGTCAACTTCAATGCTTAATTTACTGTACCTTTGCTGTTTGATCATATTAGCTAATGCATATTTTTGTGCACTATACGCAGTAATCACAGCTACTTTTGCAGTTTTGTTTATCGACTGATCCAAATAAGCCAGTTTTTCTTTTATTATCTTTACTTCTAAATCATTTCGATAAGTCGTCCTTGGTGCAACTCCTTGTATTTTTTCAAATCTTTCTTTTGAGGGCCTAGCCGATGTACTTAACCATTCAATCGCAACATCAGAATACTCTGGAATACCTATTAATCGTTTTTCCTTTTCCACACCATTTTGAATATCATTATCATAAAAAACTTTACTAATTAACGTACCGATAATTGGATGCATTCGATACTGTACTGTTAACCTATGTTTATTTTCTTCTGGAAATATTTCATACAACTTTTCAAACATTCCCATTGATAAAGTTTTTACATCAATAACATCTTTATTACCATTAATAATATCAGTATCTAAAACGGGCGGAAGTTGTTTATGGTCTCCAACCATAATAATTTTAACTGCTTTATTAAATGACACTGCTAGCTCTGGAAATGTAGCTTTCGCAGCTTCATCAATAATCAGATAATCAAATTCTGCATTTTTTATCACTCTATTTGAAATAAATCCTGTACATGTTCCAGCAATTATAGTTGTAGTTTTTATTATATATAAGTCCACTTCTTCACATTGAGGTAGTTGTTCCATCCATTGTCTCTGTATTTCTAGAATTTGTCTTAGCTTCTCTTTTGCTATTGTTTGAGTTTTACTCTGCAAGTTAGTAACGATTTCTTTGTTGATTTTTTCACTTTCAAAATCTGCAATTTGCATTTTCTCATATTCCGAATAATATGCATCAAATTCTTCTTTTGCAATTTGCAATTCCTTACAGATATCGGAAGAAACTTCCATGCATCTTTTTCTAACACTATTTATCCATTTTTCTTTCACATAGTTTATCCCATATTCTTCTCGAATATCTTCATTTAGTTTTTCATCTCGTCCAATTCTTATAAGATTAGGACGTACACTAGATTGTTCTATTAAATCATCAATCATTTTATCAACCGCAGGATGTGATTGTGATACTAATAATATTTTTTTCTCTGGAAGTTCTGGATTTCTATCATTTTCATTCAATATCTGCCGAATAATTTCAATAATGACATTAGTTTTCCCAGTACCCGGAGGCCCTTGAATAAGAGAAAGCGATTCGGAATTTAGGGCTTTTTTCACAGCAGCTCGCTGAGACATATCCAATCTATCATTGAAAAACTTAAAGTTGTCTTCAAGAATTTTAACACCTGGATTTTCCACACCTGAAATAATTCTTTTCAAATTAAATGGACAAGAATAATCTTCTTTTTCAATGGTATCAAGCGCATCTAGTTGTCGTTGCACATTTGTCATATCTTTTCTGTAATCTAAACATATAGAACCTTTATCGGGCAACTGTGGTTGTTTTTTATCAAATCGTATTTTTAGGACTACATGATCTCTATCAAAATAATCGTCTTCATAATGACCGATAACTTGTAAACTAACTTTATTTTTTCCTCTAGACGGTTTTTCATAAATAAACACATGTTCTTTGCTTAATATCCCATCTCCCAAAAATACATTTTTACTCAATGAAAATGTTAGCATCCCGTCTTTTGAAATTACTGATTCGTATGAAAATCTCATTATGTTTTTTTCTATACTTTGTTTTGTTAAATCAAGAAGTTCTCTCCATGCGCCATATTTTGATCTATATTCAGCATCAACATTATTCTTTGACATATATTCATCGTAATAGTCATCAATAATATTTTTCACTTCAAAATTATTATTTCTACTTTGACGATGAATCCATTGCGACTCAACAACTTGAACTTTTGCTATAATCTCTGCAAATTTGTTTTTTTTGTTTTCTCTTTGAATTGGAACAATTTTTATAAATCTACATACACTAAATGCATTTAAATCAATATTATACACACACTCCATTAAATAGTTCATCCCTAAAAATTGGTATACATCATTGTTATTTTTAAATGCATAAAGTTCATTAAAGTTTTGACTAATATACTTCGTATCTGCGAATTTAGCACGTTGAGGAATCAAATTTTGTTTTTTCAAATAACTAAATTTTTCATAATCCATTGTAATATTAATCTGTTGATTTATATCTAAAAATCTGCTAAATAATTTCGAAAGGTCAACTTTCAAATCAAAAATATCTTTATATCGTTCTTCTGGGTTCTCAAAAACTAGTTTCTTTAGAACAGACTTCAAATCAATATCAATTCCAGATATCCGCTCCAAGACATTTTGAAAATTATTTGCAAGAGGGGGTTCATTTCCCGTAAATAAATAATATGCTACAGCGCCAATTGAATATAGATCACTTTTTTCTGTAGCATTTTCGCTATGTAAGTGGACCTCTGGTGCTGAATATAGATTAGTCCCCATTTTATAAACGGTTGAACAACTTACCATTTCTTTAATTTTACATATTCCAAAATCTATTATCTTAACTTCTTTTTGATCCGTTATCATAATATTATTGGGATTGATATCCCTATGAATTATTCCATTTGAATGAGCTACTTCAATAGCTGTCAAAATCTGATTAAGAATATTAAACTTATCTTTAGAAGATAAATTTATCAAATTTGTCTTAAATAGGGTTTCGCCAAAAATATGTTCCAAAAATATGCATCCTACTTTTTCATTTGTAGCTCTTACTTTCATATTTTTATGCGAGAGTATTTTTACAATTTTAGAACAATTGTTCAGTTTATATAAAGCCTGAACTTCTCGTGTAAATATAGCTTGATATAAGGGTTGATCTATGCCATATATTGTCTTTCTCACAAAAAAGTTTTCTGTATCTTCTTCCTGTATTAAATCTACTCTTGAATTTGTTTCTCCTCGATCACTAATCGCTCTTATTAGTTTTAAAGAATTATAGTTAGCCATGGTACCCCTCCTATCTTACTAGTTCATACCAATTGATATAATTTGGATACAAGTCTCATCACTTATATCCAAATTACTTGATCAGAAGACCACTTCTTAAAAAATTCGCCTTCATGGATAGCAACCTCAAATACTGGTTCTAAAAACTGGATTAGTCTTTCAATAACACTATGAAACGACGGAATCTCTATTTGAATTGACGGCTTATAACGCTCCCACTGACTAACCAAGAAATTATTTTCATTGAACGCCCGAATTCGCTGAAAGCTATCAGGCTCATATGGAGTACCACGATGCCGAAGCGTCTGCCATAAAGCTTCCTGCAATTTTCGTCCTTCAAAATCGAACATACTCGACAGGTAATAGATATCAAAAAAATCCTTCATACGACTGGTAGCTTCCATTCTTTTCAAAATTGCATCGAATTTTTCTGCAATAGTACTTTCAAGGGAATAGGTGTATACTTCAGGCTTCGGAAAATCATCTAACTGCGTCTTCAGACTTCTCCTTACTGCATCAGGTACAACTACATCATCAATTCCAATGTCAATGGAAAAAGGAATACGTATATTTTTCATATATCCGCAAAACTTCACGCTCGCACCATGATATTCTTTGTCCGACGTAATTTCACAAAGTTCTAAAACTTCAATTCTAATATATTCATTTCCAGTTGGAACCGAGATAATATCTTCCATAACCTTTTTCACATCGGATAAATTATTGGACAGCCGTCTCATTAAAAAATCAATATCTTGCGTAGCACGGCTATTAAAATCTGTTAATGTATAAATGAACAAGCCACCCTTTAATACAAAGTTAAAACTATACTTTGATAAGGATAGCCTACGCAAAAATTCTTCTTGGCAAAATAATTGTAGACACATTTGATAGCTTAAATTAGAGGCTTTTGCCTGATTTTTCAAGCGATCCAAAATGGATGCGACAACATCTTTCATAGCCATACTCCTATCGTAGTTCTAACTTTCTTTTCTGCTCTTAGTTTTTTTGCATATGTCATTAGGCGAGGAATATTTTTTTTCGGATCTTTTATATACGCCTGGATAGCTTTATTGTATATTTCTACATCCATTTTGTTCATTTGACGAAGGCAATCACAAATCACTCTATCACGATCATATATCCTCATTGAAATGCCATCAATTATGCAAGATTCTACTCCAATTCCCAAAAGGTTTGCCTGTATATAGAATGGTTTTATTATGGGATAGTCGATATCAAAACGTGACTTTGTTGAATGCTTGTCAACAGCAAGGCACCACGCTGCAGGTGTTCTATCGGTATAGCCATAATACTGAAGCGCCGTTTCCATACAAAGAATCGCATCAGGAAATAGTTTAGCTATAGTGGCTGCTTCACTAAATGCCCGCTCATCCTGCCATTGATAATATCCATACCGTATTTTTTCGACATAACCTTCTTGTATAAGTTGGACCAGTAGTTTGTAATAAACACCACATTCATATAATTCCTTTGTACGCATAATACCATCATGAGTATCGAATATTTTTTTAATATTTTCAGTATCCATGATTATATCCTTTCACAACTTCAAGAAAACTTTTTCCTTTTAGCGGATAAAGTTGTAAATACAGCGTACACCTTTATCCCCTTTAAGTCAATTTACTTCTTTAGGAACTTTTTTATATATTAGCAAACAAAGTAGTAAAAATTATAATTTTCATTATGCTTTATTTCCTTCAACGTCCATTAGGTGTCCATAATGGACCCCTACCTCAAACTATAAAGATAGGGCTTTGCTGTTATCCATAGCAAAAGCCCTTATCCTATTTATTCACAAAACATATAATTTTTCAACTCAAATACTAAAGCATCAAATGTACTTTTATGTATACTATTTCATCTTTAATTATCATATACGTACATTTACGCCACTTATTAGATCACAGCGAGCGCTCTTTTTGATGTTCTCGATTACCCATATTCTCCCTTGAGTCAACACGAAGAAGTACTTTCCTAGGCTTTTTATTAACTTCATTTTCAGAGGCCTTATCTTGGGCAGATATAACGATTCTATCTTTCAACGCTTCATTTGCATACCGTACTGAAGGCTGCTGTTTTTTTACCATTTTTACTCCTTCTTGCGTTTTTTCTGTTCCCTGCTCTTTGTTTTTGAATGGTGAAAAGTTTAGAACTTTTTCTTTCTTTGCCTGTAAATACTGAATTCCTTTATCAAAAACAGAGGCTGTTTTTTGAACAGCCTGATCCACTATGCTATAGGCTTTATCCCGTACTGCCGTTTTTATTTTATCTGGCATTTCTCGAATACCAGTATAAACCTGCTTCACCTGTTCGCGAGCCTCTTGCCATAGAACAGCCGCAATGACCGGTTTTTGCCAACGAATATCTTCACGCAGATTTTCTATATCAAAAACAAACTTTTTACTACTAGCCACTAGTTTCTGCATTTTTTCTGGCGAACTACCTTTTGTCTGTTCCTGCATCTGCTCAATAATATTCTTTATTTGTTCCATTTCCCGCTGAACCTGCCGTTCACGTTCCATGAGCTTTTTATATTCCGTTTGAAGAAAAATACTGGCTTGCTGAAAGGAATCTACCGTTTTATCCGAGGCAGCCATAATATCCTGTTCAGAGCTTGCCTTCTCCTGTACGATCTGTAAATTCTGGAGATTTTCCTTAATAGCCTCATGTTTCGGTTCATATTCCAGCCAAGTCTCGGGCGATGGTACATAATCCTGCTCCGCCTGCGAAAACTGATCCATCTTTTCATACAAATTGTCAGAAGCCTTGCCAATATCACGACGCACGGTTTCGGGGGATTTATCCACCGTAGCCTGTGCACTTTTTTCTATGTCCTGTTTTAGCTGACTGGCAAGATTACCATAATTCTGCGCATCAGCTTCATCGATTATCTGCCATAAATCCTTTTCCATAACGTTTTTCTCCCTTCAAGCTAAAAAGATGTCCATTATGGACCCCTTCACATCATCGTGCTAATTCTGCCTGTTTTGGCTTATTCTTTATCAAAACTTGCAATTTTTGTTTCCTTTGCTGTTTTTTCTTCTCCTTAATCCGATCCGCAATTTCCTGAAAAGGAGATACCTTAGAATCTTCTTTTGCTTTTTTCTCTGCAGAAAGAGTCTTGTTCTCACCTTCTTGCTGTTTTTTAGGCGTTATCTGTTCAAGCCCTTTCAGTAGCATATTCTTCTCAATATAATCTGCTATCTCCTGAGCCTTGGAAGCAGCCCGATATAATTCGTTCGGATCATCTTTTAACACCTTGGCCCAGGACTGCAAATACGCAGCATGATTTTCATAATGTTTTTCTTCAAATTTCACTCCATACTGCTGCTGCAAAAACGCGGAAGCAAGTTCTGCTCGTAGTTCTTCTTTGGCATATTCACTTTTTTCAAAGTTGAGCAGTTCTCGGTTTAACCGAGAAGAATGCCCAGTGCTATGAGCAATTTCATGGGCACAGGTCGCATAAAAGCCATCAAGAGTCTTAAATTTTTCTCGCGGCAATACATGGATCTCATCCGATAGTGGCCTGTAAAAATTGCGATTGCTTTGATCAAAGAAAATCTTTGCCTCACTGTTTTTTAGCATGTTTTCCATGTATCTATTCTTATCATTTTCGTTAATCGTCAAGGGATGTTCCGCTGGAACCCCCTCCATTTGCTGTGCATTGAACACCGTATAGGATTTAACAATAGGCCGCTCTAACATTTTAACTTGCTTCTCTTCCTCGCCAGTATCTGCATTCAGTTCTCTAACTGTAACTGAGTTTGTCCACCACTCAATATGAGTTCCCTTCTCGCCTTTTTTTACTTGCCATCCTTTTTCTTGAGCTTGCTTATACGTACACCAACGGCTATCAGTATAGCCATGTTCTTCCGCCGCAATCATCAAACGCATACGATTAAGCCCCCGATAGGGTGCACCAACCGCAATATTATGCGCTGGTTTTCCAAAGTGCTCCGAATTCCAAAAAAACGGCTTTCCAGCCTCTATGTCTTTAATAACCTTTTCTACGAGTGCATTCCGTTTTTCTTGCACGTGCTCCGGTAATGGCATAGATATCCGCTCCTTCAACGCTTGGCATTTTCTTCATCTGATTCTTGAGCTAGTTCTTCTTGCTCTTCAGCGGTCAGCACCTGTTCGTTTAGCTCCATACCGCAGTCTTCCATTGTTTCGTCAAGCTTCATCTCCCTGCACCTCCTGTTTTTGGCATTCTATTTATAGTAATTTGAACCATTTCATCATCAAACTTCATGCTCATAACGTGAAGATTGTCATACCATATCAGTTCGTTATCTTTACGAACACCGTGATTGGTCGACATTCGCATTCTCCCATTTTCAATCAGCTCTACCCTCATCAAATCCACATCCTTGCCCAACAAAAATCACTGCACTCTTAGGTGTCCATAATGGACACTTTTTTACGCAGTCCCATTAACAGATTGCTCTTTTTTCATTCTCTCAAGAAATCCATAAAACGGACTATCTTTAGAAATTTCAACCTGCCCCAATTCCGCTTCTCGCTCCCTTTCTAACGCGGCCACTTGCTGCCGTTCTATTTCTGCTACCTTTTCGCACCTAGCGATTTTTTTCTCTTCCTGCAGCTTTTGAAATGCAGTTGCTGCATCAACATAGCCATCTCGCAAAGCCATGTGCAGCCACCCCGCCGGATTATTGATATTGCCCTTTGTTAATCCCTTTTTCAGAAGCTCCAATTGTTGTTCAACAGCCCGAGTCCCATACTCTGCAATAAACCTCTTCGCAGTTGCAAGAGCAACGCCATATCGAGGCAGCACTAATAGTAACTGCGCCACCGCTTCTTTCTCCATTTTTGTACTCTCACCAACAGTTTCGGCTTGTCTATTTGTTGTTGTTTTCTCTGAGAAGTCTCTGTTGTTATTCTCTGGTATTGGTGAGGACAGATTGTCCGATTCCATAGGGACAAAATGACCGGATGGACATGGACAACTTGTCCCTATAACGCGTTCGTTAAGGCCATTTTTTGATAAAGAATCTGGCAAGCCTTGAATTTTCTCATAAGGACAATTTGTCCCCATGGCTTGGTCATCAACCAACGCATCTCCCATAATATCTGGAAATACTTGATTTTCTTCATGTAGACATTTTGTTCTTATGGACTGGTCACCAACAGCCTCATCGCCCACAGCATCTTGAAAACCTTGATTTTCCTCATGTGGACATTTTGTCCCTATGAACCGGTCACCAACATCATCATCGCTCATAATACTTGTAAACCCTTGATTTTCCTCATGTAGACAATTTGTCCCTATGGCCTGGTCACCAACAACATCATCATTTTTCCCTAATTCATCCAGCTCTGCTTCTTCACAATTTCTCGTTTCTGGCTGCTCTTTTTCTAGCCATTCCAACGAAGGGTAATCAATCGTGTACCACTTTGTGCGGTCATATCCTTTTTGATTATAGTTACCAGACAACACAAGCCCTTGCTTCTCTAAATTGGAAATCGTCCGAGATAGGGTCTTTTGTGACCAAAACGGAAATTGTTTTGACCAGTCGACCATGGTGTTATACACCCACTGCCGGCCATCGATGATATTTTTGCTGCGATCTACCCAATAATGCAATTGCTGTATAAAAAGAGCTTCATTCAGATAGTGTCAAGGAATGTTCGCAAAAACCATCGCACTCCGAAATAGCTAAG
>MTLC01000589.1_pt1 | contig 38286 bp, 35 predicted proteins | sample 1982451 | NCBI WGS metagenome assembly MTLC01 (sample SAMN05710165, study PRJNA340218) | biofilm metagenome | isolation source: sample SPH anode biofilm adapted to +100 mV | place: USA | collected 2012-02-03 | reverse complement strand
TCGATCCCCGAGGCGACCGCCTCCTCCACTACGTACTGGACGAGCGGCTTGTCGATGAGCGGAAGCATTTCCTTGGGTGTTGACTTGGTGGCCGGCAGGAAGCGGGTGCCAAGCCCCGCGACCGGGAAAACGGCCTTTTTAACGCGCATCACAATACTCCTTGCTCATGTCTGGTTGATTCATCCCCCCTCCCCTTGCGGGAGGTCCGGGAATTCCGGGGAGGAAGCGTTTCAATGAACCCGAATCCTCTCTTGCTGAGAACGGTGGCCTTAAAGCTCCCCCCTTTGTGAAGGGGGGACGGGGGGGATTTGCTTTTGTTCCCGGTACTTGCTGTTGAAAATTAGGCATCAAGCGATCCCGCGTTACATCCCCCGCTTCGCCGACTCCAGGGTGTTCTGCAAAAGCATAGTGATGGTCATGGGGCCGACGCCCCCCGGAACCGGGGTGATCGCCGAAGCGCGCTCGCTGGCCGCGGCGTACTCCACGTCGCCGACGAGCTTCTTCTCGCCCACGCGGTTAACGCCCACGTCGATGACCACGGCACCTTCCTTGATCCAGGCCCCCTTGATCATCTCGGGGACACCGACCGCCGCGATGACCACGTCAGCCTGCCCCACCTTGGCGGCGAGGTCGCGGGTCTTCGAGTGGCACAGCGTCACCGTCGCGTTTTGCTGCAGGCACATGAAGGCGACCGGCTTGCCGACGATGTTGGAGCGCCCGACCACGACGACCTCCTTGCCGGTCAGGTCGACACCCGTCTCCTTGAGCATCACCATGACGCCGTAGGGGGTGCAGGGCTGGAAGAGCGGCTTACCGATGACGAGACGCCCGACGTTGTAGGGGTGGAAGCCGTCGGCGTCCTTCTCGGGCGATATTGCCTCAAGGACCCTTTCGGTGTTGATCTGCTTCGGCAGCGGCAGCTGTACGAGGATGCCGTGGATCTTCGGGTCGTTGTTCAGCTTGTCGATGAGGGTGAGAAGTTCCTCCTCGCTCGTTTCCGCTGCGAGCTTGTACTCGTCGGAGAAGATCCCGACATCGGCACACGCCTTCTCCTTCATGGAGACGTAGACCTTGCTCGCCGGGTCTTCCCCGACAAGCACCACGGCGAGCCCGGGGACGATTCCCCGCTCCTTCAGTCGTGCCGCTTCTGCGCTGATCTCTGCGCGGATCTTTGCCGCGATGGCCTTGCCGTCGATGATTTTCGCCATGAACGTGTACCCCTCTTTCCGCTGGAATATGCAGGCGCGGCGCGTCCTCGCGGGCGGACCGGGCTCAGATTTTTAAGTTGTCGATAATAATTAAAACGGAAGGTTTTGTAAAGGATTTTGCCGGGGAGAGGGGACAAAAAAAGCCCCCGTGGGTACGGGGGCCTTGTAGTTTCATGGCGTCATCAGGAGGCCGAAGGGCAACCGGCGCATCCCCCGCCGGAGGGGCAGGAAGGGGCCGCCTTGGAGCTGCCGTAGCCGTCACCGTACCACCCTCCCCCTTTCAGGGAGAAGCCGGACTGGGAGATAAGCTTTTCAACGGAGCCGCCGCACTTCGGGCACTCCGTGGCGGGTGCGTCGGAAAACTTCTGGCGCAACTCAAAGGTTTCGTTGCAGCTTTTGCATTGATACTCGTAAAGTGGCATCGCTTTTACAACCTCCTATGAAGCTTTAGCGCCTGACGCGAACGGCCGGGCGCAGGTACAAATATAAGTAGCCGCCTCCGTTTTTGTCAAGAGGCGATCAGGCTTTGGCTGATGGCGAAGAGCAGGCGCGAGCGGTAGATGATCCCCACCACCTTCTTGCCGTCCACCACGGGGACCCTCTGGAAACGGTGCGTGAGAAAGAGCCTCGCCACGTCGCTGACGCTCGCATCCTGGGTGACCGAGATGGGCTGGTGCTCCATGATGGCGGAGGTGGGGAGGTCCTTGATGCGGTCGCACAGGGAACCGAAGAAGGCGGGGTCGGATTTTCCCTCCGGTGCGTCGTCCATGATGGCGGTGATGATGCTCAAGGGGGTGAGGATCCCCGCGAGTCCTCCCCTTTCGTTGACCACGATCAGGCCGGGTGCGGCGTTCAGGAAGCTCTCGTCGCCGAAGTTGCTCTTCATGATCCGGACCGCCTCACCCACCGTGGTCTTAGTGGTGATGGACGGCACGTCCGTTACCATAATGTCTTTCGCCTTCATTGCTGCTCCTTCTCCGTTTTGAATAAGGGCAGGAGGTCATCCTGCTCCACCCCTTGTACTCTGACCACCTTGTGCCGGGACTTGGCGCCCGACTTGATACTGACCTTGGACTTGGCGATGCCGAGGCTCTTCGCGATGAGCTCGACGCACTGCTTGTTCGCGGCATCATCCACCGGCGGCGAGGTGAGCCGCACCCTGAGCTCCCCTTCCTTCGGCCCGCAGATCTCGCTGCGCGAGGCGCGCGGCTGCACGTGCACCGTGAAGAGGAGCCCCTCAGGTGTGCGTGTTACCCGTACCGTCTCTTCGTTCATTATTTGTCCAGGGCGAGCAGTTTATAGTAGGTATCCAGGAGGTTCTTGAAGCCCGACTCGAACTGAAGCTTATCCCTCTTCAGCTCCTGGATCTGGTTGTTCAACTGCACCAGCTTGTTCTCGGCGTCCGCGACGATGCGCTCCCCCTTGAGCTCGGCCTCCGAGATCATGAGATGCGCCTCCTTCTGGGCGTTAGCCTTCATCTCCTCGGTGATGCGCTGTGCCGCCAGCATGGTCTCGCGCAGTTGCGCCTCGCGGGCCTCCATCTCCGTCATCTGGGTCTGGTTGCGGTTGATGCGCTCCTTGAGGTCGTTGTTCTCCCTGATGACCTCCTCCATCTCGCCCGCCACCAGTTGCAGGAAAGCATCCACGTCCTCCGGGTCGAGGCCGCCGAGCATCTTTCCCTTGAACTGCTGCTGCTGGATGTCCATGGGGGTTATCTTCACAGGGCACCCCCTTTGAGCTGGTTGCTGTAGATGATGAGATAGCTGTAGGCCGTGTCGAAGACCACGATCTGCACGAGGTAGATCACCGCGAAGAGTACGAGCGGAGAGAGGTCGAGCATGCCGGTGTCCGGCATGTAGCGGCGGATGCGGCGCAGCGCCGGCTCCGTGACCCGGTAGATGAAGTTGACGATGGGGTTGTAAGGATCGGCGTTGATCCAGGAGATGATGACACTGGCGAGCAGGATGTACTTGTACACGGTTAAAAGACCGTTGGCCAACTCGATGATCTTCGCAAGGGCCAAGAGTATGTTGGCGAACAGGATCATTCATCCCCCTCTTTAAATGGTAGTAAGCACGCCAAGCTATACAGAAATCACGATTGTTTGTCAAGCATAGCAGGGGTATGCGGGTGGGCGCAACTATCAGCAAAAATAAGAACTATTTTGCAAGGCGTACAAATAAAGGCGACGAAAGAGAGGCCCTCTATAAGCAGGGCCCTTTTCATATCCGATTTTATATATTGACTTAACGTTGGAGATGCTTTAAAAAATGCGACAAGAAAATCAATGAGGAAGCACCACCGTCGCTGGTGGGCGGCCTGGTCTTCAAAACCAGTGAGGGGGGTGAGAAACTTCCCTGGTGGGTTCGATTCCCATGTGCTTCCGCCATTACTTTAACTTGCTGCAATCATTACAGTTTTGACCTCTAAGCTCTTTTGTATCCTGTTTTGCTACACAGGAGAAAAGGGCTTATGTCGTCTTATCTGCTCAACAGGAACGGTCACTACCACCTCCGTATCCGCATCCCCTCAGACCTTACCGCTGTAATCCCCGCTACAGAGTTAGTGAAGTCCCTCAAGACACGGGACGCCAAGGCTGCAAGGCTTGCCGCCCTCCCCTTCCGTAAGGACATCTTCAGTACGTTCACGCTGTACAGGTCCGGCTTCATCACCGGAGAGCAGGCGCGAGAATCCATCCACAAGGCACTTAATAGAAAAGGCAAGGCTACCCCCTCACCTACTCCGACCCGTGCCCCTGACGCCACCTGTGCGCCCTCTCCTGCCGACTCTCTGCCGGTAGCGTACCCGTCACTGACCCCGTTACCGCCCCTGCTATTATCCACCGTGGTCAACCAGTACGTGAACGACCGGAAGAACGGATGGGGGGCTAAGACCAAGATGGAGAACGAAGGGTCATACCGTCTCATGCTCGACATCTTTGGCGATGCAGAGGTTGCCAGCCTGGACCGACTAGCGGTTAGGAGTCTACGGGACAAGTTGATGGTACTCCCTCCCAACCTGTACAAGCTCTACCCAACACAGACGGCAAAAGAGGTCTTGGAACTGATTCAAGTTTCACCTTCACCGGACTTGCCACCGATGAGCATTACCACGGTCAACAAACACATGTCTCGCCTTAGCAGCCTCATGAAGCATTGCATGAAGGAAGGGTATTTGTCCTCTAACCCTGCTGTCGGTTTAAAGGTCAAGCAGAAGAGACGCCCCGATGAGGAGCGCAAGGCTTATACCGCTGAGGACTTGAAGAGAATCACCGCGAACCTGCCACCTAAGGAGAACAAGCCGGAACGGTATTGGGTACCCATGATAGGAATGATGTCGGCCTTACGGCTTGACGAAACTTGTCAGCTTTACACTGAGGACGTGAAGGAGATTGACGGTGTTTGGTGCTTTGATGTCAATGACGATGGAGACAAGAAGCTCAAGACCCTTTCCAGCAAGCGAATAGTCCCGGTCCATCCTACCCTTATTACCCTGGGATTCCTAGAACATGTAGCCAGCATGAAGGCAGCAGGACATCCCCGGTTATGGATGAACTTGCACTGGAGGAAGGAAGACGGTTACGGTAATGCTTTCGGCAAGTGGTTCCAGAGGTTCAATCGTCAGCATGTTACTACAGACCCACTAAAGACTTTCCACAGCCTACGGCATACGTTCGCAGATAACTTGAAGCAACAAGGAGAGCAGGAAGCACTTATATCGGAACTTATGGGGCACTCCAACGGCAACATTACCACGGGAAGATATGGGAAGCGGTACCGGCCACAGGCATTGCTTGAGGCAGTCAGTCGGCTGAACATTGATTCGTTTAAGGAAGAGTTACCGACGGGGTCAATAAATTAGGTGTGTGCAAAACTAAGCGCAACTACGGGATTCATCCAGTGGTAATGCAACTGCTTGCACCCGAGCCTCCAAATTTTGAAGCTCTGCATCCCATAGGTTTAAATCAGTAATTTTCGCTTTTAATGTCGTATACTCTGAACAAGTCAAAAGGGTCGTTGCCGAGGTCGCCGCGTATATTGCCGTAGGTAAGCCTTCTTTTAGTAGAGCTTTTAACCCATTTATGATCCTATTTTTTCTTTTAGTACTGGTTTGTATTCCATTGGCGTATTCGTCTGTTAACTCGTTAAAGTCTTCAAGTTTTGCTTGGAGTGCATTACCTATCTCATAACGTTTTTTGACAATTCTATCTTGATTATTTAGATCAAGAACTGAAATTGTCATTTTACCTATTTCATCGATACCTTTAATGCGATAACACCAGTATTTTAGGTGTAGTTTCGGATCTATTTCAACTGGATTAATTATAGGCTCTGCTATAGTATCATGGTCATTTTTAGTTCCGTTACATTTCTTGCACGATGGGAGCAAGTTTTCCCATTCCAACACCTCATCTTCGTAGAGCCCCTTATGATGAAAGTGCTCAACTTCAAGGTACTTGCTTTCTTCTTGAATATTGGTCTCACAATAACAGCACTTATTGCTTGAAATACCAAGTAATGCTTTTTTAATGAAGTCAAGATGCCATACAGATTTTTTGGTGGTTTTATACTCAGCCGTTAGCGCTGCTTGTAATTCCGGAGTAAGTTCCTCAGGCTTGGCAGTTCTAGTCAGTTTAATCATTTTCAGAAATTCCCAGCAATTGTATTTTTAAAATTTTCTTGAGTGAGTTTTCAGGGTGCAGCATCTTGTCTATAACGTCAAATGCTTGCTTTGCAAGCTCTGAGTCTTCAGCTTCTATTGCTCGATTAAACATTTTCATTGTTTCTAAATATTTAGGAGTGCGAGTTTCCGACAAACCCATAACATCTCGAAGTATTTCTTCTACAGTCCAGCCTTGGCAACCAAAATCTTGATTAATGACAGGATTTAGTTCAATGCAGTTCGTTGGCCCCAGGGTTAACGCTATAATCTCTTTGGGTACTGCCACCTGGATAATATGAGGACTATGGGTAGAGGTAAATATCTGCGCTTTAGGTAAAAGCTCTTTTAAAGCTGTGTATATTTTAGCCTGCCACTCAGGGTGTAGGTGAAGATCAATCTCGTCTATAAATACTATGCCTTCGAAATCTTTTATAAATTTGCTGGGATGTTTGTACCTTAGCTCTAATTCCTTAATAAGCCCAAGCAGTACTGCAAGACAAGATTTGTAGCCAGAGGATAAGTATTCGAAATATATCTCCCCGCCGGGTGTGAGCAGTAATATGTCAAACGAGTTGGCAGTTACCTTGCTGAAGGTAATCTCAGGATTGAGGATGTTAAAACAACTCTTAGCAACTTCAAAATTCCTTAATTGTCCATCATCAAGTGTGCCTGGCTGTGCGGAAAATAAATATCTATTTACGAACCAATTTTTTAGATCATTTGGTAACGACCCACCTAAGGTTTCAGAGGAAAATTGGTTAAAATCTTTTTTAGGGTCTGTATTTAAAGACCTTAAACCAGTGTATGGTATGTCACGATGGGTTTTAAACACGATTACATCATTTGAATTTTGATAGAATCCCTGACTAGCATATCTATTCTCAGTTGGATGGAAAGCAGTTATTGCAAATGTTCTTTCCTGAGCAGCCCCATCTAGGATAACATCAACAACCCACTTTCCAGACTCTTGTCCTGCGGTCCTCTTTACACTGGTCGTGCTCACAGAAAAAGATTGAGCCAGGCAGTCAAGGATAGTAGTTTTACCAACACCATTCTGACCGCATATGATATTGAAATGGCTATCGAAGCTTAATGTAAGGTCCTGGATAGGACCGATGTTTGTTATCTTGATGCCATTAATTCTAACCATCACATCATCCTTTGAGAGGGCTGTTTTGAGCGGAGTAGTATGGAGTGTTCAATAACATAAGTAAGCTATCTTAACAAGCACTTTGGTCATTAGACGTTATGAGTTACCCTATGTTGAAATTGCCCTGCTACTGTACGAGGGTGTTCTGACTGAGTAACGCGCGCGGTTTCCCCCATGTCCGCCTGTACCGAGAGCGGGTGCGGTCACGCGCATGAGAGCGATACAGCGAACGAGGTTGCCCTGTGGCGGGTCTTTAGTTCCGGGTCGATACCTGTTAGGGTCGGTTCATGCTGAGCTTGGAGAGGCAGGGCTTGACGGAGCAGGTGGGTACCCTGCTGGTGCCTTCTCGATCCCCGCCACGCACGCGCGTTTACTTTTGAACAGTATGGGTTGCTCTTATAGAACAAGCCCGACCATCGGTCGCACCTACAGAATGACAGACACCGGCACCGACAGAGCCACAGGTTCAACGGATACTCGCCTATCTTTAGGCCATGGCCTAGCGATAGGCGCGAACGGCTATTCGGGTTTCTATCAATAGAGTTGACAATGTTGTTTTGATAGGTTATTATCGCAGCATCTTTGATCCTATTGATAGACCGCGGAGGGAGTTATGGCAACTATTGGATACGCACGAGTCAGCACAACAGAACAAGACCTCACCGCACAACTAGGCAATCTGAAGGATGCCGGATGTGACCGGATTTACCAAGAGAAGGCTTCAGGCGTCAAACAGGATCGCCCTGAACTGACCGCTATGCTTGATTACGTGCGCGAAGGTGACACTGTTGTTGCCTGCAAGCTCGACAGGATCGCCCGTAGCACGAAACACCTCTTGGACATTGTTGACACCCTTGAACAGAAGAAGGTGGCTTTCAAGGTGCTGAACATTAACCTCGACACGAGCACTCCCACCGGAAAGCTCATGCTTACGATGCTAGGCGCGATAGCCACCTTTGAACGAGAGATGATGCTTGAGCGTCAGAGAGAGGGTATTGAACTTGCCAAAAACGCAGGTGCCTACAAAGGCCGTAAGCCTACAGCGCGGGAAAAGGCTGCTGAAGTCTTGCAACTGCTGGATACTGGACTCACTAAAGAGGCTACGGCTGAGCGTCTAGGCATTGGCGTTGCTTCCGTGTACCGGATCGTCAAAGATGCCCGTTTGAACTCCTGTGCTTCCTGAGTGCTTACGATCAGTATAGGTTGCACTTACAGATACGCGCGCGTTATTTCAAAATAGCTCGCTTGTCGAGCACTAACCAAATACCCCGCTTTACACGAAGGGCACCGCAAGGTGCCTTTTCTATTTGCTGCCTTACCGCCCTCCTTAGCTCTTACCGTAGCTCTTTCCTCCCTGTAGCTCAAGCCCATCCGAGTGCCCGTGTATCTATATCTGAAAATTTTAGCCGACCTCGGCATGCCACTTCCGGCGCTGTGTCAGCACACACCTAAAAGGAGAAAACATGCACCAGCAACAAATCAAGAAGCGTTCCGGCAGTCAGTATCACTTCTACCTCGACCCTCTCACCTATGCCGCTCTCTCTGCATGTCAGCAGACCTACCGTAGCCACGGACAGGACTTCAGTAACTCCGTGATCGTGCGGAGGGCACTGAGGGCACTACTGGAAAAGCTAGAGGCAACGCCTGAAAGGGTGATGCCGCAGGAAATAGTACAAACAAAACGCGCAGCTAAGGGGGTTCTTTAGTATGAAGATGGATTTGACGAAACTGGCAGTTCAAACACTTAAAGACAGGTTTGATGAGATTGGACACAAGCCGTCACCTGAACAACTTGCGGCACTCCAGGACATACCACGCACCCTTACCCGTATGGCGGAAGGCAAGCTTGAACAGAAGATGTACCTATCCTCGTTGCATCCGGGCATCGGCAAGTCCACCGCTGTAATCACCTCGATACAGGCTTATGTTCAGTGTCATGAGGTGCACAGGGAGCAGGGGGTAATTATCTGCTTTGACAGACATGAGGAGATCGTGCGGATGGTTAAGGACATGAACCTCCCTAGGCACCTGTTCGCTGTAAAGGTTGCGAACCACAGCAGTAACCGAGAACTGAACGAAATGGGGCTAGGTAGCACCCGAATCAATGAGGCTCTTGTACTGCTAACAACGAAGCAACAGATTACGAGGTTAGGACAGCTAGGGCAAAAGTTCAGCGACATGTCCAGGCTGTACTTCCGGGACAAGCCTAGGACAATCAGGATTATCGACGAAAGTATGACGATGGGGGTAGGGCTAAAACTGGCTGTTCGTAAACTCGCCAAGGTTCCTGATGAACTGTCCGAAACCTCTCCGGGGGTAGCTCGCGTTATTGAGGAAATCACGCAAGAGCTTTTGAACTGTGGAAACGGTGATGTCTATTACATGCGGGACCTTGAGGAAGGCGCTAAAAGGGTCTTAACCTCCTGTAAATGGCGTTCAGTAGAAGCAAGAGATGTAGCCAATGTTTTCTTACAGATACTTGGACGGGAACTAACGGTGAAGGCAACTGAACGCGGACACGTTGCCATTGACTGTGATGATACCTTGCCGGAAGACTTTCTTCCTTGTCTGGTAACAGATGCTTCCGGTGAGGTGCGAGGAACTTACGGTCTTCAACTAAAGTACAGGAAGAACCTAGTTCGGTTGAAGTCCGCGGCTAAGGACTACAGCAACTTGACTGTACACGTCTGGCGTCAACGCAGCGGGAAGTCAGCTTATCAAGCAAATGGTAATAAGCTGTATGTAACCGAGATAGTGAAAGTAATCAATTCGCGGCCTAACGAGCAGTTCCTTGTGCTGCGCTTCCTTAGTAACCCCGAGCTTGAAGCCGACATCATTGAGAAGGTGACGCAACCGGAGCGAGTGAAGTTCACACATTACGGCCTACATACCGCTACCAACGAGTATAAGGACATTCCTAACATGATTATCACCGGGATAATGAGTTACCGGTCAGAAGACTATGAAGCTCTGGCAAGAGCCGCAGCAGGGCTAAAGACTAGCGATGGTGCCTTGCCACCGGAAACATCGAACCATCTCCGACATGGAGAGCATGCACATCATCTTCTTCAAGCTGGATGCCGGACAACTCCCCGAAAGTCGGAAGGCGCTGGCTGTCCAGAAGCTAGGTTGTGGCTGATAGCTCCTAAAGGAGTTCTGTCTAACAAAGAGATAGCAAGAATCTTCCCAAGTTGCACGGTTCAGCGGTGGGTGACAACTCCTAATGCTCTCAAGGGGCCGAGACATGTTGCCTTTGAGTACATAACGGAGATGATCCGTAGCGGTATGCAGCAGGTACGCGGTGCAGATGTAGGGAGACATCTCGGAATGACGAAATCCAACTTCAAAAGGGGCATCCTTGAAAATGTTGACTTCACCGACACACTACAGGATCGCAGTATTTCTATCGAGAAACGCAGCAATGGACAGTATTTTTTCTGTGATACCAGCTACTTACGAGAGCTTGTGGAGAGCTTTTCCAAAGGTAATCAGACTCCTATAAGTATTTCTCTTTAAGGAGATTGAGTACCCTGTCCGCCCCGTGAAAACCAAGGCCACCCTTGGGGAGTAGCGGGGCGCCATTTAGCTCAGACACTCCATCCGCTTGTAGGCGGGATTAAGCTCACGATTGTTGGGTAAGCACCTGTAGATTCAGCAATTGAATTAATAAGGTCAGCAGTGATGGAAACCGGAGTATTAAACCTAAACTCTATCTCTTTTGATCCATCTGGATTGGGTATAGTATTAACCAGTGCTGAGTACCTACCGGAAAGGACAGTGATAAAAGCACTAACATTTGTATCATCGCTGGCAAAACCTAGTCGTAGGTATTTGGAAACACCAAAGGGGGGGGCTGTTTGTACAATCGAAGAGCATAGTTTAGGGTCTATTGAACTGATTGCTCCACTAGCGATCAGGCCACTAGAGACCATACCATGAGCTATTGATCTGGCAGAGATCGTACCACTAAAGGATTCAAGTGCACTAGGTCGCTGACTTTCAATAGCTGAAATCCGTTTTCCGAGCGTATTAATAGCATCAAGTAGTACACTGGTGTCTGGTGAAACAACAGTAGGTTGCGGCGATGCAGCAGGCTGTATTTGCATTAGTTGTATAAGGGAGTTTCCCTTCTCATCCTTCTTTTCATATGTATTCCTTAAACGCACTGCTATTGCCTCAATTGCCTGTTCTACATCGTCAATCCTCAACCCTGACTTGTATTCAACGTCACTAAGCATACCAAGGTCAAAAACTCTGTCTGTTTTCTCATCCTTAATCAGAGTGACTGGCTTATCAAAGGCTTGCCGCACACCTAGTTCATACATCACGTTAGGATTCTTACTGCTTAAATCGCAAATAGCCAAGTCTGCATCAAGTATCCTCTGAAGTATGTTCATCATGATGACATGAGTGTGCTGAGCATCGTCTGCACGGTGAGGAACAAACCCAGCTTTGATACACGCAGGTTTTATGATGTATTCGTACACCCGCATGAAGTGCCCTGCCGGATACTCAGGATGGTCCGCTATTGGCATTATTACAAAGCATGTCTTTTGCCTTGGCTCAGGCACAGTTGCAACTTCCTTTAGCTCAGCTTTACCCTTTTTCTGTTCGACAGTCATGACACCTCCAGTAGCTTATGGTGATACGCGAGTCATAAACTCTATAACTCCGTGAATCATGTGGCCAACCTGTTCTTTGTTGTATTCCTCGTACTGGCCATGAGCAGCCTTGTTCCGCAAGTCCAGCCACATAGTTACAGCCTTTTGATCTAGCTTTGAAAAAACATCAGCCTTTGCTAAATCTGAATTAAGACGGTCAGCCTTCTTGGGGCGTGGCACTCCATCCACATCAGTCTCAGTTTCGACACCACGGCTAATGGCCAACTGTCGAAGATGTTCCTCAAGTACGCTTCCTGTTATCACTGCGGCAGGGTCTTTGTAGCCTTGTGAATGAAGGTGTTGAGCCATCTCAATGAAATCTGAAAAGATTTCAGCGGAGACCATCTTTTTAACGCTAAATAGCCATCCGCCAGAAATTTCATCTCTAACTGATCTGAGTATAGCTAATGCTACTTCAGCGTCACTTGGATAGGTACCGTTAGCTTCTTTGTGCAATTCTAAATAGTGTGAATGATTTTTCCCGTAGATACGTTCGATGAAGGATAAAGCAGCTGAGCGAAAACCCTTCATTAGACCTGTGTCTACGAAGTGATAGCCGTTACTTTGTCTCACGCTACGTTTAACAGCCTCCCCTTGTTGAATTATCTGATCAATTCTAACAACTAAGTCATCTGAAGTCATGAATCCTCCAGTGTAATAAATAGCTAAACATCAGCGATATAAGTATTGTTACTCACCTTAGTACTATATATTAGCGAAGTGTGCTAAAATGAAACCTTCCACGTACCCTATCAGACTGCTTACTTCAGGTATGTTTATTTTGTCCCACTCTGCGTGAAGAGATTTATTTCTTAATGTAACATAGGATTGGACAACCTTTGACTCTGTTCTTTGTAACAGTTGAGTACTCTTTAGAAGCGATATAACTTCAGACATGTCCTTACCAGATGTATCAAGCCCTTTAGAGCCAGCAAATCGTTTAAGGGCGTCTTCAAGCGCAGCTGATGCAAGTACCGCTGCGACATCCTTTGAGTTCTGCTCAAGAGCTTCTTTGGCTAGACTTATGAAATCTGCGTATACTTCCCCCATTGCCTCAGACTCAACTGATTCGACAAGCCCAGCTTCTATCTCGGCAACTATAGTTGCAAGTAAACCGTAAAGTTCCTGAAGTAGTATACTTTGCTTGCTGTATTCATTTCCAGACACTGCCATTAAACGTGCTTTTTCGTCCTTGAGCGCCAGCATTTGAACACTGTTTGCGCCGTACAACTGAGAGACAATAGTAATGCAACCCATGTACAACTGATAGCACTTAAGAGGTAAGTCATTATCAGACGAAGGTCGAACGTCATTAAGTTTTTTGATTCGGGCTAGGATTACATCACGCTTCATAGTCATCTCCGGTAGCCGCCTCAGTTGATTAACTACAGTAATGCCCCTGTATAGCACATTAGAACTAGCTCAACAAGCGCAATCGGAACGGTGTTACAGTTCATCAAGACAGAGAGGCATCGATCTGATTCACTGAGAACCGCCAAAGATGCCCCACCCATTGCACCTTAGCTTCGTGGCAAGGCTACCCTGCAACAGCCACCCTTTAACCTGTACTTGCCACCTTGGGGATAAGGTTGTACTGGGTTCTCCTGCAGATTTCTCTGTTGACTTCCGCCCCCTCCCCCCGGCCTGCTAGTTTTGCCGTACAAGTTGACACACAAACTGACATACAGAGGCTCATAAAATCAGGTTGTGACAGAGGATCAGGTTAATCTGCCAGTGGTAGATAAGAGCAAGTAAAGCTTTGTTATTCCGACGGTGTAGCTCGTCTTTGAGCCAGCGGGTTAGAGCACACGGCTCATATCCGTGTTGTCCGGGGTTCAAGTCCCTGCACCGCCACAGAGAATGGGCGAACCTTAGTTAAGAGGTCTATTGACTTATCTCTTTAGTGCTGCTAGTTTTGCTACACAAAATGCTACACAAGCTCATAGCAAAAGGAACATCAGAGTTATTGAGGTAAACTGTTCTTCCGTCGCTGCAAGCCTTTAAACGTGGGCGGCCCGGTCTTCAAAACCGGTGTGGGGGGTGAGAAACTTCCCAGGTGGGTTCGATTCCCATGTGCTTCCGCCATTAACCGTTTCACATCTATTCAGGACACATCTAAACCCGCCAAATTGGCGGGTTTTTTTGTTTCCAAGGTTCGTCTTGGTGCTATACTATCCGTCATAATCCGGGGCAATGGTAGGGTAACTTTGTGGGGTAACTGCCAATCCGGGTAGGGTAACTCTCCCCTTCAGGACACGGCAATAGGGGGTAAGATATGGCACTCACTGACCTTCAGATCAAAAAAGCGCAGCCGAAAGAGAAGGCTTACAAGATGCTGGACGGTCTCGGCCTATACCTGCAGGTAACCAAGAGCGGCGGGAAATGGTGGCGGTTCAAGTACCAGTTTGAGGGCAAGGAGAAGCTTCTTTCTCTCGGCGTCTATCCGGACATATCCCTGGCGGAGGCCCGCAACCGCCGGCAGGAAGCACGCACGGCTGTTGCCATGGGCATTGACCCCTCTGAAAACCGGAAGATGGTCAAGGAGCAAAAGGCGGAGCGCGCCGCAAACAGCTGCGAAGCGATTGCTCGGGAATGGCACAAGCACATGATGGGCAACAAGGCCTGGTCGGCGGACCACGCCGCCACCATCATGGTCCGGCTCGAGAAGGACGTTTTCCCGTGGATTGGTTCCAAGCCCATCGTGGAGGTGACCGCCAAGGAGATCAAGGCGATCCTGGACCGGGTCAGGTCACGCGGGGTGATCGAGACGGCGCGCAGGGTTCGCACCATCCTCGGGCAGATCTACACCTACGCCATCGCAACCGACCGGGCGAACTACGACATCTCCGCGGGCTTCAAGGGGTATCTCCCTCCCACCAGCAAGACCCGGAAACACATGGCGTCGGTTACCGACCCGAAGGAACTCGCCCCGCTGTTGCGCGCGATGGACGGCTACCAGGGGAGCCTGGTGGCCCAGTCCGCCCTGAAACTCCTCCCGATGCTCTTCGTGAGACCGGGTGAACTACGGCACATGGAGTGGGCCGAGGTCGACCTGGAGACGGCGGAGTGGAACATACCAGGTTCCAAGATGAAGATGGGGCTGCCTCACCTGGTACCCCTGTCGCGGCAGGCGATAGCCGTCCTGAAGGAGTTGCAGCCCTTGACCGGCCACGGCAAGTATGTCTTCCCCTCCACCAGGTCCTTTTTCCGCTGCATGTCCGACAACACAATCAATGCCTCGTTCCGGCGCATGGGCTTTGACGGCGACACTATCGTCGGGCACGGCTTCCGCGCTACAGCTCGGACCATCCTGGATGAAGTCCTGGGCTTCAGGCCCGACATCATCGAACATCAACTGGCGCATGCGGTGAAGGATCCAAACGGCAGGGCCTACAACCGGACGGCCTTTCTACCCCAACGCAGGGAAATGATGCAGACATGGTCCGACTACCTCGACAGCCTGAAGAGTGGGGCCAAGATGCCTATGCCTAAAAAGAGCGCCAGGAAGTAGCCCCTCATCCAGGCGGGAGCCGCCCCCGATCTGCGGTTCCTGCCTTTCCCCGGTCACCAGCCCCTTAAACACCAGAGGCCCCTCTCTGCCCTACCGAAAAAGACCACTCGCACAATGAATTGGAATCGCCTGCTCCTGGGGTTTTTATTTATGCTTGTCAAATTATGTGTTAATAACAGCGGCAACTATTAACGGATATGCCATGCTAAAAACCGACCTCAGCCATGACCGTCAGCAACTGCTGGTCCCCCTCGACTCGCATCCGGGGGCGCTCGCCCTGGTACCTCCGCCTACCCCGACATACCTGCAACTACCACACATCGAGGGCGAAATAGCGAGAGCCCACGAGGCACTGGGACGGCTCCAGGGCGCGGGTGCCGTGCTTCCGACTCAGGGCCTGGCGACCAGAGCACTCCTACGTAGAGAAGCGGTGCGGAGCAGCCAGATCGAGGGAACCCGTTCAGACATCCACGACGTCCTGGCCTTCGAAGCAACGGGGATCGAGGAGGGACTTCCGCCGGATGTCACGGTTACTCTAAACTGCACTAAAGCGCTCGAGTATGGGCTGGAGAAAGTGGGGCCAAAGGGGGTCAAGGCCCTCGACCTCGAGCTGATGAAGAAGCTGCACGCCCGGCTCATGAAAGGGGTCAGTGGCTACTCTGGAAGCCGGGGGAACTGCGCACCCGCCAGAACTGGATTGGGGGGCTGAGGATCTACGACGCGAAGTTCGTCCCCCCTCCCCCGGACCGCGTAAAGGATTGCCTGGAGGACCTGGTGCACTTCCTCCAGTATGCCCCAGCAGAAGCAGAGATGCCGCTCGTCATCCGCATCGCCATCGTGCACGCGCAGTTCGAAACCATTCACCCTTTCATCGACGGCAACGGTCGCGTCGGCCGGATACTCCTCCCCCTCATGTTCGCCGCCGAAGGGTATCCCCCGGTCTACCTGGCGGGTTTTATGAAGGCAAACCGGCTCACCTATTACGAGACGCTTGGAGCGGTGCAGCTCAAGGGGGAATGGACCGAGTGGGTCAGATTTGTAGCAACCGGCGTGGAGGTCGCCTGCCGGGAGTCGATCCAGACAGAACAGGAGCTTGCCGCCCTTCTTGCTCAGTGGAAGGAGCGGATCGCAGCCCTTAAACTGCGTGCCGATGCCGCCGCAAACCGACTGCCGGAGCTTCTGATCGGTACCCCGGCAGTTACGGTAAACCAGACTGCCGCAGCCCTCGGCATCGCCTTCCCAGCCGCTAACCGGGCGCTCATCCAGTTGCAACAAGCGGGCATCGTGGAGCCGCTCTCCGACCGGAAAAGAAACCGGGTCTTCGCGGCGGGAGAGGTGATCGAAATCCTGAGCCGCCCCACCCTGCCGGAGAGTTACTGACGTGATAAGGTCCTGAAGCATCAAAGGAGAAGAGAGGTTGCACCCTTTTGGGTATTTGCGGGTATGTTTGCGGGTGGAGTGAGTGCTTAGTCAGACGGCATCATATGTTTCCTTGCATATCCACCTCGTTCCGCGCTATAGAGGTAGCGTCTGCGGGGAAACGGCGGGTCCAGCCAGAAAAGGCTGCCTACTGAAGAGATGGGGAGTGGCATGAAGGAGCAGGTGCTCATCTACAACAAGCTGGTACGCGACCTGATCCCGGAAAGGATCAGTGATTCGGGGAAGTGCTTTTCCGTGAGCACCCTGGACGATCCAGCTTTTGCCGACGCCCTTCGCCTCAAGCTCCTCGAGGAGAGCCACGAACTTTTTCACGCAGACTCAAGGGACGAGGTCATAAGCGAGTCGGCTGATCTGCTCGAATTGATCGACACCATCCTCAAACGTCACGGGGTTTCGTGGGCCGAGGTAGAACAGAGACGCATAGCCAAACGGAACAAGGCAGGCGGCTTCGAAAAGCGTCTGATGCTGCATGCCACCGCAACCAGCGACAGGAGAGCGGCGTCGGCAAGCAAGGACGCCAGGCTGCCACAGCTGCTCACCTCCACCTCCCTCGTCAACCTGGTGGATGTCATAAAAAGGGAACTTGCAGACGCATCGGCGCTCCACATCGCATCAGCCTTCTACTCGCCGGGCATGCTGAACCTGCTGCTCGACCCATTCATCTCGTTTCTCGAGCGCGGGGGAAAGCTCCGGCTGCTGACCTCGGTCATGGGGAACTTCAACAATCCCCATCACCTCCAGCACCTGCAAACGTTGCTGCCGCCCCTCAAGATCCGGATCTTCTATCCCCTCACCCCTTCCGGGCAGGCCGACTTCACCAGCGAACCTCCTCCCTTTCACATCAAGGGGTTTCTCTTTGAAAAGCCGACCGGCCAGCACTCCATCATCGTCGGCTCTTCCAATCTGACCGGCTCCGGTCTCGGCAGTAACCACGAGTGGAACTACTTCTCCAACAGCGAGACGAACCTCCTCCTCAAGGACAACCTGTCGGCTTTCCAGTCCGCCCTGAAGGAGTACAACTGGTTCTGGGAACGGTCCTCCGTGCCGATCGACAACCGTTTTCTCGAGGCATACCTGCCACGCTGGGAAATGGCCCGGAAACTGCGCAGGCTGGTCGCCGTGGAGATGGAAAAGTCTTTTCAGGCTCCGGCAAAGCCGCGCCCGGCGCAGGAGGAGGCCCTGCGTTCCCTTGCCGAGCGGCGCGCAAACGGGATCCGGCGGACTACCGTCATCGCCGCCACCGGTCTGGGGAAAACCTACCTCGCCGCCTTCGACTTCAGGCAAAGCGGGATGAAAACGGTGCTCTTCATTGCCCATCGGGAGAACATCCTCACGCGGGCCATGGAAACCTTCAGGAATGTAATGGAGGATGCCTCCTTCGGCGAACTGCTTTCCGGAAATGCCAGGCCCAAGGGCCAAGGGGGGAGCCTGTTCGCGATGGTCCAGACACTGTCGCAGCCCGAGACGCTGGAGAGCTATGGCGCCGATGCCTTTGATTACATCGTGGTGGACGAGTTCCACCACGCGAGTTCCGACTCTTATCACCGCCTGTTGAGCAAGTTCCGGCCGAAATTCCTGCTGGGCCTGACGGCGACCCCGGAGCGTATGGACGGGCGCGACGTCCTGAAGATCTGCGACTACGACGTAGCGTATGAGACACGCCTCTTCGACGCCATTGAGAACCGCTGGCTCGTCCCTTTCCACTACTTCGCCATCTACGACAAGACGGACTATTCCTCTTTGCACTGGACCAGCCGCGGAGGGTATGTGGAAAGCGAACTGGACCAGGTGCTCATGCACGACACCCGTGCGGAGCTCGTCTTCAACAACCTCCGGAAGTTCCTCCCATCCACCGGCAAGGTCAAAGCCCTGGCCTTCTGCTCCTCACGGTCGCATGCGGACTTCATGAACCGGAAGTTCAACGACCTCGGCCGTCAGTACGGTATGGGTTCCCTCTCCCTGCTCGGGGACAGCAGCATCGTCGAGCGCGATGAGGCCATGAAACGGCTGCAGGACGAAAACGATCCGCTGCAGATCATATGCTCTGTGGATATCTTCGGCGAAGGGGTGGACATTCCGGCCGTTTCGCACGTCCTGTTCCTGAGGCCAACCCAGTCCTTCACGGTGTTCCTCCAGCAACTGGGGAGGGGGTTACGGCATGTTCCTGAGAAGGATTTCCTGGTGGCGCTTGATTTCGTCGGCAATTTCCGACAGTCCTACGTAGCCCCCCTAGCCCTGTCAGGCTATACCAGTGTAGAGCGATACAAAGAGTCGCTCCGGAAAAAAAGCCCACTTTCCGTGCCACCGGCCGGGTGCGCGGTGAGCGTCGATACGGAGGTGCGGCGTATATGGGACGCCGACATAGAGCGCACCCTTACCCCGCGCAACCGCCTCGAGGCCCTGAAGGAGATCTACCAAGACTTGCGGTCGGGTCTCGGGGAATCCGCCTCCATCATGGATTTCTTCGCCAACCCGGCGGAACTCGATCCATACATGTTCCTTAAAGCGGCAGGCCTTGGCGGTAACTGGCTGCGGGTCAAGTCCTACATGGGAGACCTCACCGGGTACGAAGAGAGCCTGCTTGATACGCCGGGCGAACTTTTCCTGCAGCACCTTGAGAAGGAGTTGAGCCCAGCGAAATCGTACAAGATGGTGGTCCTCAAGTCGCTTCTCGCACTTGACGGGGTGGAGTGGCCGGTAGAGAAGATCGCCGAACCCTTCCTGCGGTACTACCTGGAGAACCGGTCCCGCCTGCGGGATTTCGATGAACTGGCCCGGGAGGACGAGCCGGACCGGTTTCCGCTCTCCAAGGTGACGGCGCACCTGATGCGGATGCCGCTCGACAAGCTTCAGAATACCGGCGGCGACTTCTTCGTCCTGGACAGGGTCAAGCGGCAGTTCGGGATTCGTCCGGAGCTCCGCCGGTATTGGCTGGATGAACGGTTCCGCGACCTGGTTGCCGACCGCGTCGAGTTCGGACTGGCGAGGTACTTCTATCGGAAGGAGGAGGGTTCGACAGTCGGTCCGTCGATGCGCGGCGTCGCGGTGCAGATCCCTTACGCCACGAGAAGAGATCAAGGCTACACCGGGCAGGTGCGCGAGGTTATTGCCGCGAACCGAGCGGCTGACAAGTGGGAGTGCGTTTTCGAAGGCGCCGGCTACACCGGCAAGATGGACATCGAGGTGCAGAAGGACGAGCATTTCGTCGTCTGGACCTCGGTTCGCTACGATGATCCGACCCGGTTTCCCTCCAGGATAAAGGCAGCGGCGACCGCCCTGTTCGAAGAAGGGTTGCGGGGCGAATTTCAGGTACACGCGGAAAAGGATACGCTCAGTATCGTGCGCCAGGCTGAGCGCTAACCGGATACAGCCCTGCGATGATGAATGATCGGGCGGCCGGAGCATGAATGCAGGTACCGCCCCCCTTACCAAAGTCTCCCTCCCCAAGGAAAATTCCTCGAGGTATGCAAAGAATGAAAAAGGCCGGAGTTTTGACGCCTCCGGCCTGCAGTTCCATCCTTATCCAACACTCTCACCAATCAACTTTTGCAGCGTGCCTATCGGCAGGAACAGCTGCATGGGTTTAACTGGGTTGGTAACCACGAACCCGTACCTCTCGTAAAAACGCCTGGCACTGTCGTCCTTGGCATCAACGTAAAGTCCCATGATCCCTACAGATTCCGCCACCGCAGCGGTCCGGACCATCGCTTCCGTCAGGAGGTACTCGCCGTACCCCTTGCCTTGCTCCTTTTGCGCCACGGCAAGGCGAGCCAACCGTACCGCGGGCAGTCCGTGCTGCGGTGGATATTTCTTCTGATATGCCAGCGGTACGTCAGCTATGTTCACTTCACAGCTTGTCAGCGAGAAAAAACCCAATATTTCCTCAGGGGCGTCCTCGTCCGTCAGCACGAAGGTCCGGCTGATGTTCCTGGAACTGGCCTGCCTCGCCATCCTTCTAAGAAAGCCGTTCAGCTCGGCGCTGCCACAGTCAAAACTACTTCGATCGTGATCGGCCTTGAGAGGTACTATCTTCAAGGAATGCTCTCCTTCTCTGCATCGCCCTCTTAAGAGCTTCATTGGGTTCAGGCGGATTTGCTATCAAGTCGAGAACGATTTTGGCAGATTCAAAACTCAGATTGATCGTGCGTTCCCTTTCCAAGACGGCATTTGCTTTATCCAGTGCAGCAGAGACTAAAAACTCATTGATAGTTGATCCGGTTATAGTTGCTGCTTCTTGGATTCGTTCCTGAATTTCGTGTGGCATCCGCGCTGCAAGGCGCGCCTCACGTTCTGGTTTTACTTTAGCCAGTGCAGTTGCCGCTGACATCACACCCCCCCGGGGATCTAGTTCCCTCTGTGCCCACTTGATTGGGCACTTTTCTTTTGGCCACTCTAGGCACTTTGACTATGCAACGATACAACGGTGACGCCAAATTGGCAACAAAAAAATGGCGCCATTTTGGCGCCATCCACCAAAATGCCGATAGACGTGGCCCGCGTCGGCATTGAGTAAAAGGAGGGGCCGGGACTGGACCGGAAGAGCCGACCGGCAGACCTTCCGTTTCAGGTTTTGAACAGCTGCAGTTCAGCCGTCGATCAGGCAGAGCCACCCCTGCCCGGCGGCCGCCAAAGATTACAACAATTTAACATTGGCACATTCCAAGCAAAGGGATACTTCACGAAATGCACCTTCCATTCAAAAGGGAGACGGCCGGTGGCAAAGGTCAGGGCCGTCCAAGGAGGCAGACATGGAAAGCGAGATTCCGAAACAAGGCCTGTTACGACTATCGAAGGTCCTGCAGCTGATCCCGGTCAGCAAGACGACCTGGTGGGCCGGGGTGAAGAGCGGCCGGTTTCCGAAACCGGTTAAACTGGGGCCACACACGACCTGCTGGTACTGGCAGGACATCCAGTCCCTGATCGAGAAACCGCCGGAAGGGCTCTGACCCGGCGGCTTTAACCTGTGCGAGCACCTCCCCCCTCGACCGGGAGGAGGTGCTCGACCACGTCTTTCTTAAAAGGAGGTAGGTCATGGCCAGACAACAGCTTCAGAAGCTATCGCAAAGGATCTGTAACGCGGCGGAGGCATTTTTAAGGGACCCGGCGGAGGACGAAGCGTTCCAGCCCACGGACGCTCCCCGCGAGGTCTTCACTACCAGCACGGAGATCCCCGCTCTCCACCACGCGGTACTGGACCTGCAGGAGGATCGGAAGGAATCCATACTCTCCATCTTTAAGACACACCTCGAGGGAGGGGGGCCGCTTGGAAAGGCGGAGTACCTCTTCATGATTTACGAGATCCAGCGCGCCTCATACTTCAAGCGCCGCATCCCGCGCAAGCGTTTCATCGAGCTTTTACAACTGCACCGGGAATTGTACCGGCTCTACCACTCCCGCTTCCCCGACGATCATTATCTCCTCACCAACCTGAACGCCTACGCTGCAAGCACCGGGATAAACAACCAGGTCCCCGCAGCCCTTGAGAAGATGCTCGCCATGGCGGAGAAGGCGCCGGAGACGAAGAGCTACAACCCCGACCTGATCGTGAGGAACCTGGCGGCTCTCTTCAGGGAGAGCGAAATGGTCCTCGAGGTCCCCTTCTCCAGCACCATCTCCAGCTACGATGGGACCTTGATCACCCTCGCCGCCGGGGGAGTTTTCGAAGAGGGGCGCGGCAGTTCGGAGCGGTTTAAAAAATACCTGGAACAGCCGGTGGACCTGACCGAAAAAGGCCCTCAGTTCAGGCTGCAGGTGATCAGCAGCGATTCCGGCTTCTGGGCCGTCCTGGAGCTGAACAACCTTGTGATGCCGCTTGAATACCGTCAGTTCTGCGAGATTTCCGCGCTGAACAATTGGGAGCGGCCGGTTACGCCGGGAACACCCGATTGGCACATTCTGCGCCTGCCCCACGGCTACCGGCTCTTCCTGTCCCAGGAAGAAGCGGCATCCCTGAAGGAAGCCTGCAGCAGGATAAAAAGCGACCCCGGTTACCGTTCCCACGACCGGATCTGGTCCGTTCTCCACGGTATGTGGGACTAGAGGATGTTCAAGCGGGATCGGGGAGGGAGTAAAAAAGAGCCTGCCCCGGAAGGCGGGGCGGGCGAGACCGGCTGAGGCGGTCGGCGCCTGTCGCCGACGGCCTTGGTCAACTTAACGGGTGGGAGATCCCGCCTCCCGGCGGGGTGCGGGGGAGCGCCCCCGCTGAGGTTCAAGCCGGCCGGCGACCTGCGCCGGCGGGCTTGAGACCGGTAAAGCGGCCGGTGCGAAGCCCCGGCGGCTTTGGTCCAAAATGACGTTTTTCAAGGGGGCGTTGCGGGGGAAATCCCCCGCAGAGGGGGCAGCGAAGAACGGCAGGGGACACCCTGGCGGTCGCAGCGAGGGGGAGCCATCCCCCTCCAATTTCGAAGGAGAATAAGCTACGCGCTAACCACCCGCATGTGCCCCAGCCCTCCCTTCTTTCTCTCCCTGATGACGATATCCACGTCACGCCCGAGGAGGGTGAGGAGGTTGCAAAGCTTTTCCAGCGAGAAGCCTCTCAGCTTTCCGTGCTGGATCATGGAGACCTTCGGCTGCGGAATCCCAAGGATTACCGCAGCCTCTGTCTGCGAGAGATGACGTTTCTCAATTATTTGATTTATTTTTATTGCGATGGTGCTTTTTGCTAACAATTCTTCTGCGTCAGGCAATCCCAAGTCTGCGAACACATTACCAGTGGAAGGAGTTGCGGAGATCTCTTCGATTTGCTCCTCTCTTCTCTCTTTCATCCTATAATCCTCAGTTCTCTAGTTCTATTAGATAGATTAGTTTTAGTTTTAGTTTTAGTTTTAGTTTTTAGTTTTTAGTTTTTAGTTTTTGGTTTTTGGTTTTTGGTTTTTGGTTTTTGGTTTTTGGTTTTTGGTTTTTGGTTTTTAGTTTTTGGTTTTTGGTTTTTAGTTTTTAGTTTTTAGTTTTTGGTTTGTGAGTATAGTGTTGATCCATTGGTGTGTTCGCTCTACTTACAGATTTTTCAAAGACTACCCTTCTGCCATCTCCCTCGCTTTCTTCAATCTAGCCTTTACAATCTCGATTTCAAACTTCGGGGTTTCGATACCTTTTTTAGATTTTTTCTGGAAAGCATGCAGGACATACACTTTATTACCAATTTTGACAGTGTACATAACCCTGAAGGTGTTTCCACCGAAATCATCTGATATCTCGATGACAGTTGCCCCACCGCCCAGACCTTTAAGCGGTTTGGCATATAACACTTTCCCTCCCTCTTGCGCAGCATGAAGCGCGTGCCCCATGCTGACTTTTGTCTCTTGCGGGAAACTTTTTATCACCTCCCGCGAATCCCCTAAGAACTCAATCTCCTTCGACACGATGTCGGGTCCTTCGCTACGTCTCACGACGTGATTTTTTTTATTGTCACCTTCTTTCAATCTGCCTCCTTGAAACCGTCATCTCTCGCAGGCATAAAAGGAATCTATACCAATATAGGTATAGTGTCAAGCAGGATCGTTCGCGCAGCACACAAAGGAGAGCATCCGACTAAAATTCCTTGTCCCCCAGCGGTACCTCCTCCCTTTCCGGTGCGGCCGGAGCCGGAAAATCGGCCGCCTCCTCCCCGGCCTCCTCGATCTTCCGCTCCTTCTCCCTGATGTTATCAAGCGAAAGCCCCTCCCTCAGCATGAAGGCCGGGTTGACCGCCGGGAGCTCGTTCGGCGGCCGGATCTTCACCCTGATCTTGGCGGGATCGTGCTCCGGGATCATCAGGTACCCCTCCAGCTTTTTGAGCCCCTGTATCTCGGAGGGAAGGATCAGTTTCTCGGTCCTCGTCACCTCGGAGAAGGTGGCGACGACCTTTGAACTTCCCGGGGCGAGGGTGCGGGATTCGGCGATCTCCCGATACTGAACGTCGCCAAAACGGCCGGAGAAATATCCGGCCGTCGCCTCATCGGCAAGCTTCATGACGAGCGACGTACCGCAGCTGTTGAGGATCGATTTCGCGTCCCTCGGGCCGTAGATCTCCTCGATGGAGGCGAAGTCCTGGAAACCCAGAAGCACCGTGGCCCCCTTGCTGCCGCCGGCGGTCAGGATGCGCTTGATGGAGGGGAGCTCCTGCATGTTGCCGAACTCGTCCAGGACGAAATAGAGGCGCCGGTGCGGGTCGTCGGAGAGGGAAAGAACCTCCCTGCACAGGAGATCCACCAAGAGCGAGGTGTAGGGGCGCAGGGTGTTTTCCACCTTGGCGGCGCCGGTGATGAAGAGGAAACTCCCCCCCGGATTTTGCAGCCATCTCTTCACCGAAAAGCCCCCTCCTGTCCTTGCGTACTCGAGCCAGGAACAGAACATCATCATCACCGCACCGACGATGGAGGCCTGCTTGCCGCCGTGCTTCTCGATGTACTTGAGCCCCGCCGCCCCCTGCTCGGTCATGGCGCAGAGCTCCGCGATCTCCTTCATGCCGGACGAGATCGCCTGCCAGATATCCTCGTTGGTGAGCTTTCCCTGGAGGTAAAGCGCCGCCATCACGCCGCGCAGAACGTCCCGCACGGCGCTGTGCCAGAAGCGCTCCACCTCGTTCCCCGGCGGCACCAGGGAGCCAAGGAGCATCGAGATGTCGGGGATACTTTCCACGTCGTCGAAAATGTTCCAAGAGAGCCCGCGCGCGTCGAGGGGATTGGCGAGGTAATCGACGCCGGGACGGTAGAACTTCTCGACGTACTCCCCTTTGAAGTTGTAGACCACGGCCGGAAGCCCCGCCTCCCTGATCGCGGCCAGTTGTTGGGCCATGGTGACCGTCTTCCCGACCTGGGTCTTGCCGGCGATCATGGCATGCTCGGCGTCGAACCTGAAGGGGAGGCGCACCGGACCGAAGGGAAGCAGCCCTTGCTCCTTCGCGGCCTGCCGTAAGAGCTTCCGCTGTGAAATGAGGACCGGCCCGCGCAGGTGCTCGCGCCTGACAAGCCGCGCGTTTTTCCGGCGCACGACACACCACAAGCCCCCGAGCACCAGGCCGAAAACCGGCGCGGGGTACCAACGGTAGCGGTGGAAAAGCGCCCACACCGCCGCCTCCATCTGGTAGGATTCCTTGATCGCCAGCATGTCGGAGGCCCGGTAGCGGCGTCCTTCAATGGTGAAGAAAGGCTGGATGGGAGAGCTCCGGAACATCTTCGCCACCTGGAACTTCCAGGTCACCTCCAGCCAGATGGGAAGGGCCCTCTTGTACACCAAAAAGCCGAGCAGAAAGAGGTAGAGAAAAAGGGAAACGAGGATGGCGCGGGCCCAGACCCGTACGCTGCGCGCAACGTCTGCGGCCCAGACCCCGGCCCCGGAATATCCCGAGTTTTTAGCCTCGAAGCTCACGGCGCACCCCCTTCGTCGGGAAAGGCGCGCCTTCTCGCCTCATCCTTGTAAGGGGTCCAGGCCTCCTGGTTATGGTTGAAAGTTCCCCTCGCGAGGGTATAGGCGGCCATGAGGGCAACCTGCACGAAACTCCGCTGCATCCCGAAGGGAGCGTTCCTCTCTTCCGTCTGGATCTCCGCCTGCCGGACCAAGTTTTCCGAGAGGGCGCGTATCTCCTCCTCGGCGTTTTCCAGCCGTTTTTCGACTCCCGCCTGCGCGTTTTTCAGCTCGGAAAGCGTCTCGAAACGCTCCTCCAATAGAGCGACCCTTTGGCAGGAAACCGTCAACTCCCGGATCGTTTCCCGGGCGGCAAAGAGCTCCGCTTTCAGCTCCTCGACCTGCCCGAAGGTGGCCGGCTGGCGCTCCAGAATCCGGTCCAGATCGCGGAACAAAATGTCGCGCACCAGCTCGGAAACGCTCTTTCCCAGAAGCGCCGCCTTCTCCTGCAGGAGCGCCTCCTCCTCTTCGGAAACCCGCACGTGGATGCTCTGCACGGCAAACCTCCTTCGCCCCGTCCGGGAGCACGGCGTAGCACAGCAGAAACGACAGCGATCCCGGCAGCTTACCCGCACCGTGAGGACCGGGCGGAGCCGGCTGTAGCACGGCGTGGCACAAATGGCAGTCACAATTACGGGTAGTTAGCTGTCCCCTATTCAGAGGCAGCCCGCAGGGGCTGCTGAGGTGTGAACGGAAAAAAGCCGAACGTAGCGAGGCCCGCCGCCCTCTTTCCCTACCCCACCCGGCTTTCCCGACGGCATCGCGACCAGTACAAAGAACCAGCAAGGACCGTCCCCGAACGTCCGAAACCGCAGCCATCGCAAGCGCCGAAAAAGTTGCATCGATAAACGGTGGGCCACAGGGTTTGCCTCAGATGTCGATGTCCATCCCCTTGACCGGAATCGACTTTACCGTCTCGATGGTTTTCACCGGGATAACCGGCCTCACCACCTTCGGCACCAGAGGCTCCGGCGCCCGCGGTGCACCCGCGCGCGCCAGGGCGTCCAGACACTCGCTGAACTTCGCGCCACGATCGAACCGTTCCCGGGCCGGAACCGTGGGCTCGGCTGTCGCTGACACCTGCTGCGGCGACGACAGCTCCCCAGTCCGGTTCAGCGAAACCAATGTGGTGTCAGCCGGGAGGGGGGGAGGAAATCCCGCCTCCGGGACGTTCCGCTCCGCTTGCACCGTCCCGGCTCCGGCAACCGCCGGGCTGCTTTTCTCTGCGTGCGGGAAAGGGTCGAGCGTGGAGGTCTTCACCTCCACCCGTTCCACCTCGCGGGCAAGGTCAGCGAGCGAATTGGTGCAGACGGTCGCACCATACCGGGCGCGGGTAACCGCGACGTTCAGCGCGTTGTAGCTCGCCCTCGCGTACCCTTCTCCCGGCGCCTCGCTTTTCTCGCCACCGGGACGCACCGGGGCAAACAGTATGGCGTGCTCAACGGTGCTCCCCTGGCTCTTGTGCAGCGTGACCGCATAGGCATGGTCGACGTGCCGGTAACGGGCGAGGTCGAGGGTCACCTCCCCGGCCTCGAAGCGCACGACCGGTTGTCCCGTCTCGTCGAAGCGATGCACCACCCCGAGCGACCCGTTACGCACCTTGAGCTCCCGGTCGTTTTTCAGGGTCACAACGCGGTCGCCGGGGGCGAACTTCCGCTCCTCCTCCCGGTACACGGTGACCCTCCCGGACATCTCCGCGGCGGGAAGCTTCTTGGTCACGTTCCGGACCGTCTCCTCACCATTTCTCGCTTTCCCCTTGAAGGAGTATGAGACCTCCACCCGGTTCCCCTCGGGGTCGATCCCGGTCACCGTCCCGACCGTGTTCAACCGGGCACCCCAGCGCTGCATCCTGCCGTCCTCGCCTCGGTACCCGGAGAAGACGACCACCTCCCCCTCCCGGTAGGAATCCGCCGTAACCCCGGTCGCGGCCGGAACGAGGACCGTGAAGCTTTTCCCCTCCCCGATCTCCCCGGCCGCCACCCGGCTCTCCCTGATGGCGCGGTTCAGCGCTTCCCGGTCCGCGTTGGTCGCGGCGACCAGAAGTACCGACTGGCGCTCCCCCTGGAGAGCCTTCTCCGCATCCGGCGAGAGACGCGCGCTCTGCACCCGGTATTCCTTGACTGCCTCCACCAGAAGTTCTTCTCGCCCTTCCCTCTCGATCACCCGCCCGGTTTCTTTGAGGGTGTTGAGGGCCTCCCTGGCGTTCTCGCCAGGGAGGCGGTCTTCCCGGTTCAGCCCCTTGGCGATCTCCAGTAGTCCGGGGTCCCGCTGCCGGCGGATCTCGTCCAGGTGCGCGACATCGGCCGCGCCGCTTTCTCCGAGCCTGAGCACCTGGCGAAAGAGGTCGCCTGCGGCGATGGCCGGCATCTGGCGCGGATCGCCGATCAGCTGCAGCTTCACCTCCACCCCCTCACCCTGAAGCTCCCGCACCGTGTCGAGCAGCAGTCCCGCCTGCCGTGCGCCCAGCATCCCGGCCTCGTCCACGCGCAGGACCACCTGGGTGCCCCTGGAAAGCCCGACCCTTTCGTCCCCGACCACTAACATTGGCCGACTCTCATCCTGCCGTTGCAAGCGAACCTCGCCCCTTGCGCGGGCATTCAGGAAGGCGTCCACCGTGATTCCTGGCCTGCCGCACGCCTTCTCCATCTCCTCGGCCGCCTTGGCGGTGTAGGCAACGTTGAAGCTGCAGTGCTCCTTCCCCTGAGGTTCGAGCACCTCCCGGTTGAAACCTTCAATCACCTGGGAGGCAAGCGTCTTTCCGGTCCCCGCCTTCCCCTCGACGACGCTCACCGAACGGCTTCCGATCAGCTCGTTCATCACCTGAGCCTTTTGCCCTACCGAGAGCCGTATCCCGTCCGTTTCCTCCTGGTGGCGCAGGTAGCCCTCTACCTCCGAGTACGTGGTGACGCTCCTGAACCCGGGTAGCGTCCGTACCGCCTCGAGGTTCCTCGCCTCGAGTCGCTGCATCTCGCTGGTCGTATAGTACTCACGTCCCCTGCCGTCCCGTCCCAGACTGACGACCTCAAAGGCACCTTGGTCCAGGGCACGGTTCAGCTCTTCGAGTCCGTGCCCGCCGCCCGAGATCTCGACCGCCCGGTCCAAAAGGCGCGCACGTTCCAGCACCGCCTCGCGTTCGACCAGCCGGTCCGCCGCAAGCCCCATCACCTCGCGCGCCGAATATTGGGGAGAAACCTGCCCACCGCGGGAAAGCTCATGCTTCTCCTTCACTTCGAGGGAGGTGGTGCCGCACCTGTTGAACCCGTTCTCGAACGCCTCAACCACGTCCTGCCGGGTAACCTCCCGCTTAGGGTCCCTGGTCTCCAGGGCCGCCATCTCGTAGAGCCGCGCATGGGGCACGCCCGGGAACTTCCCCTCCTCGCTCCAAAGCTTCACCTGCTGCTCGATCGCTTTCCGCCGTGAGCTGAAATGTTCGATGAGCTGCGTGTCGACTCCTGCCACCTCGAAAAACATCTTTGAACGTGAGGTGAATACGATGCCGTAGCCGGAGAGTTCCAGCTGGTGCACCAGCTCCTGCCGGTACAACCGCCCGAGAAGTTTCTGGTCCTGGAAAAGGGTCCGGTTCCGGTTTCCCTTCCACTCCCCTTCCGCCGTGCGCACAGCATTGACGATGAAGACGTGCGAGTGGAGTTGGGGATCGAGGCTCCTCGAGGTGGCATGGTCGAAAACGGCGGCCACCATTTCCCCCCTGACCACCTCTCCGTGGCACCGGTAGCAGGAGTAGCGCTCCTCGACGTGAGAAAGCACGGCCGCAACCGCCGCGTCGTGCGCCTCCTTGATCCCTTCCGCCCCCGCCGCGTAAAGGATGGAAACGGACTTGGGGGGGGAGAATGTGCAGTCGTTACCTGCCCTGCGGATCTCGACCAGTTCCCCGGTCTTGTGGTCCCGCACGAGTTTCGGTGCAACGATCCGCTCCCCGGAAGCCGGATCTCTCCCGGCACACAGAGCCCGGAATTCCTCCTCCCTAACCTGTCCGGCAAGCTGAAGCGACTCCGCCCCCTTGCCGAACCACCGGGAATGCTCCCCCTGGTCGGCACCCTTCAGGTAATAGTCCTCCCTGGAGAAGTATCCCCCTGCCTGGCCTGCACTCATTCCCGGAGAGACCGACATCATCGCCCTATACCCTCCCAGCCAGGGACACCGGTCGTCCCCATTTAACTAGACTGGCTTATGAGCAGCACCGATGGTGTGCCGAACAGAATATTAACACCAGCTAAGCTGCTGACAACAATGCAATTCCGACAAAAATTAACTTGATTCGAAGAGTTCTTTAATTTAGAGTGTTTAAACATCCACTTTCGTACTTTTCCGGGTACCAAAATGGTCGAAGCGGGCAGCACCTCATTATACTTTCGAGTACAAAGGTAAAACCTTTGATAGTTTCCATGTCTCAATGAGAGCATGGTGAGCTGATAGTACGAAAAGTTCCTTTTATAGGCAGCCGGTCCCGGTTCCCAGTATAGGTAATAAGTACCTTGTATAGGGGACCGATACCCTTTATAGGTAACTTTTCTAACCGGTCAATAACGAGTTGAATCCAGAGAGGTGATTATGGACGTTGAGTTATGGGCGGTTATCATCGGTATCGTAGCTGGTGCAGTTGGTTATTGGTGCAGTACGTTTGTCATGCAGCCGATACTACGATTTCGTGATGTAAAAAACCAAATCCTAATGGATTTTATCTACTACGCTCAGGTAGTAAATGCGGACGGCCTTAACGAGGAAATGAAAGCGCTCTTCCGTGACAGAATTCTAGCAAACAGGAAAAAATCGGCGCAACTTTCTGCCTCTACAATTGACTTGCCCCATTGGTATTTAAGCTATCTTAACAGAAGGGGGATCGCTCCATTAGAGGCGGCACAGCATCTGATTGGGTATTCGAACACAACAGATCATGAACAGGCGCACAAGGTTCAAGGAGCAATTCGAAGAAAGTTGGGCTTACCACCTGAAGCATAATCATGTAGCGTAGGGTTGCTTGGGGACCGGTTACCGCTGCTCAGCCTAATTCAAAGTTTGCTAATAGGAGCTGTATTATGGATTTTAAATTTCACAGGCCAGGTACTGATCATGGGCACCCCAAGTACAATGATTGGGAGCCCGTTGCTAAGACAATTAAAATTTCAATTCAGATGATAATTGGGTTTTTACTTGTATTATTACTGACCTCAAAGTTTAGCTTTAATGTTTTCCAATGCGGTTATCCGTCTTACCTAACTTATCTCAAAAGTGTTCACTCCTTACCAGTATTGGAAATAGTTAGCGCGGCTCTAGTTTATTCCACGGGGATTGAGTTGGCGTATATGCTATTTACTCCTGGCCCAGATGAAGCTATTGAGCCTTTAATTACTGGCACTGCAGCTGCATATCTATATCTAGTTTCCAAAAATAGTCGGTTGGATCTAGAAACTATAGCGAGCATGCTTTTATTCGTCGTGGTAATAGCTGCACTATTTTTTGTCAAAGATGCATATATAGATCGCCGTGATAATAAGTGATGTCTTGGTTCAGCCCTGCAAAGATTTGGAGTTAAAAGAGGATCCAACCATCGCCACTACCGCTCTAGTGTCGGTCAGCCTCCCGTTGGGAAAGGTGCATAGTTCATAACATCAATGAGTAGAAAGGATGAAGTTTTGAGGAATAAGCACTTACAAGCGCTATCCGCTTTGGTGACGATTATAACCAGCATTGCATCGGTATACATAGCAGTCCAGATGAAAAAGGTCACTGATTACCAGACCGAAATTGCAAAATCCGAAAGGGTCCCCTTTCTTACGTTGAATTTGAAGAATACAAAAACTGAACCTTATCCTCGTGAGCTAAGACGAGCGGAACTGGCAAATAACGGTGGTCCGTTGCGCCACTTTTCTTATAATTTTGTATCAGCACTGGTCTTAAAAAGATCCATACATGCCGGCAAAGAGGGCGACATTGGTTTTCTCTTGGTCCCAGTCTGGAACAGCGTGAAGAAAGAGGTTGCAAATTCCGGGTCTGAGACTCTTTTGAAACTTGATTTCATCGACGGGTTGGAGAATAAATACCAGAAACTGACCTTTCAACTTCCACCAGGCAAAGGTTTCCATCGCTATAACTACATAAAAATAGAGCATTTTCTTGTGGTTTCTTATGAGACCATGCTAAAAGAAAAAGAAACTCGCTATTTTGAATTCGACACAGACGATTTTGTCGAGATAAGTGAAGAGGAAGGTAAGAGAGTTTTAAAAATATGCAGTAATCCTGTGATTGACTTTCAAAATGACAACAATACAGCCATCTATGCAGCGGCGGATAAGTTTGAAAATATAGAAACAGTGCGAGTGGTCGCTCATGGAGAGGAAAATCTTCATCCGGCAAGTAAACACTATTACTGACGCAACCACGTCCTTAGACGCGGACGGCTGACGCCGCCGGTCAAGGCCGGCCGCCGTTGAACAAAGGAAATAAACTGTGATTAAGTCTTCTGATATAGATAAATCCATAGAGAAGAAATATTCTGGGAAACAGGTTATCCGAGCTGGTGAAAAGCTGTTGGACGAAATGATTTTTGAAAACCGTGCTGAATTTGAACCAGCGATGGATGTTCTGTCCTACTGGCGGTTTACACATGAAGCACCACTCGAAGAGGCTTTCAGAGTACTTCAAGAAACGACTTTACATATCGACAAATCGGCCATTTTTGCGAAAAGGCTAAAACGACATGTCTCAATAGTGAACAAGTTGAGGCGGTTCCGAGATATGAAGCTTAAGAACATGCAGGACATAGGAGGCTGTAGAGCTATTACATCAAGCACAAAGAAAGTTTATCAAATTGTCAGGCTCCTCAGGAAACGGCCAGAATTCAAAGGTCCAAGTGGCAAAATAAGATTTAAGGATTATATTGAAAATCCCAAAGAGGATGGTTACCGAGGCTACCACCTCATTGGTCAATTTAAGGCAAGGAGCGGGGTCCAACGGAGCATAGAAGTGCAGCTACGGACAGGGTTGCAACATGATTGGGCAACTTCATTAGAAATAGTAGATCTGTTTACCGGGCAGGCGTTAAAGTCTAATCAAGGTGATCCTGACTGGAAGAAGTTCTTTAAAGGTGTCAGCGAACAATTTGCTGTCATGGAGAACATACATTTATTTAAGTTAGGCGATTTCTATAAACAGCAGGAATACCTAAGAAGAGTGAATGAGTCCAAAGAGCTACTAATATCATGTGGTAACATACAAAAGGTAGGTAAGAAGTTGTTAGTAGAAAGCAGATTTCAGGCTTTTGCTAATTCTTTAAAAATTGTAGAAGAACATTTAGGCAATAATTCCGTTAAGGGCTATGTGTTGATTCAAGTAGATACCAAAAGAACAATAGTCACTGTAAATTTTTTTAAAGAAACTGACAGCAAAGTTGCAAGTCAAAACTACATCGAAGCTGAGAAAAAAGCTGCAAGACAGGATGGACTGGTTGTGGCACTTGTGTCAACTACAGCCGTAGGCGGCATCAAAGAGGCATATCCTAATTATTTTGCTGATTCCACCGAGTTTATTAAACATTACATGCTCATTGCAAAAGCTCCAATTCCCAAAGGATTCTTCTCCTCAGTGTTCGGGTAGTAAGTAAATATGAAGTAACAACCCTTACCTTCAATTTATAAGAGGAAATTTCTCAACCATGCCGTTGGACGCCGCCCACCCGAAACGACAGGGCTGGCGGGTCAACGGCGGCTCCCGTTGGCACGGCAAGAAAAACGACTGAACTCAAACGGAGCAACACGATAAATGTCAAACTTGCTAGAAGTTACAGGGGAAGATATAGCCCGCCTTGATGATGCCAGCCTCCGCGAATTGATTGGATTACTGTGTGAAGCTGATTATCGTTCTGCTGGTCTGCCAGTTAAGGACATTCTATGGGGAGGGAACCAGGACGCGCGCGATGGTGGGCTTGATGTTGTAGTACGCGGAGAGGTAGACCCTCCACTCAGCAGCTTTGTTCCTAGAAAGAGCACGGGCTTTCAGGTGAAAAAACCCGATATGCCAAGGGGAGAGGTTCTGAAGGAGATGAAACCAGGCGGATCTTTGCGAGGTGAGATCAGAGATCTCATCGCAGCAGAAGGCGCATACATCATAGTCAGTTCAACCGGATCAACTACGGAATCCGCACTTCGAAACCGAACTGACGCGATGAAAGAGGCTATTTCAAAGGAAGCAGCCTCTGGCAAACTGTTCTTGGATTTCTACGACCGCGGGCGCATAGCGTCCTGGGTACGGTGCCATCCAACTCTTATTCTCTGGGTACGGAATAAAGCGGGCCGGCAGTTGGCAGGTTGGCGACCTTACGAGAATTGGGCAAATGCACCGGGAGGGATCGAAGAAGATTATTTTCTGGATGAGGGATTGAGGCTCCACGATGGAACAAGGCGTAACGACGAAGGAGTGCCAATTGAAGATGGATTGACCAGACTCAGAATAGCACTTTCTACCCCAGGTACTTCTGTTCGGTTAGCGGGGCTGTCAGGTGTAGGGAAGACACGGCTGGTCCAGGCTTTGTTTGATGAGCGATTGGGTGCTGGTGCACTTAATCCATCACAGGTATTCTATTCCGACATCTCAGATGGCCCGAATCCAGACCCGAAAAGTCTTGCAGAACAGTTGACAGCTGACAAATCGCGATCAGTAATCATAGTTGACAATTGCCCGCCCGATCTACATCGACGTCTTACCCAAACCTGCTCTAAGAGAGAAAGTACTGTCAGCTTGTTAACCGTAGAATATGATATTCGAGAGGACCTCCCAGAGGAAACAAGCGTTTTTAGGCTTGAACCAGCATCAGCTGATCTTATTGAAAAAATCATCCGGCATCGTTTTCCGCATATAAGCGAAGTGGATGCCAGAACGATTGCAGAATTTTCTGGTGGCAATGCACGTGTAGCAATTGCCCTTTCCAACACTGTTGAGAAAGGAGAAACCTTGTCTGGGTTCCAGGATGAGGAATTATTTCAAAGATTATTCCGTCAGCGACACGATCCAAGTGAAACCCTGCTTAAGTCAGCTGAAGTCTGCTCGCTCGTATACTCCTTTGAAGGAACTGATATTGATTCAACAAAATCAGAACTTAAATTTTTGGCATCATTTGCTGGGATTCCTGTAACGGACTTGTATCGCGATGTGAACACGCTCAAAGAAAGAGGATTAATACAAGCTAGAAATGTTTGGAGAGCTGTCCTGCCTCACGCGATTGCAAACCGTCTCGCCAAACGAGCGTTGGAGAACATTCCGAAGAATAAAATTGTACAAACTTTTTTAACTGAAGGTTCAGAGCGACTCATAAAGTCGTTTACTCGCCGACTATCTTATCTGCACGATAGTGAAATCGCCAAATCAATAGTGGATGAATGGTTGTCAAAAGATGGCTGGCTCGGCAAAGAAAACTGTAACTTCAGCCCTTTTGGCATGGATGTCTTCAGAAACATTGCACCAGTGTCGCCAGAGGGAATACTGAAAGCTCTAGAACGCGCAGCGACTGGAAATGATGGCAGTAGGTTTACTTCCCGTGACAACCGACACTTCTACGAATACGTAAGAATCTTGAGGCATCTTGCTTACGACCAAGATCTATTCTGCCGGAGTGTCGATCTAATATGTCGTTTCGCACTTTCAGAACGACCGGATGAAAACCATAATTCAATTCGTGATGTTGTTAAGTCACTATTTTTTATCTATCTCTCCGGCACTCACGCAACTGTTAATATAAGAGCAGGTGTAATCAAAGAGCTCATTGCTTCAGGAGATCAAGACCATCAGCAACTTGGGCTGTATCTACTCGATGCTACGCTTGAGGCGTGGCATTTCAGCGCCTCGGGCGATTTCGACTTCGGTGCTAGGCCAAGGGACTACGGATTTCGCCCGAAGAATCGCAAAGACGTCCGCGACTGGTATGAAACCTTTATTGATATCTGCACAGAGGTGGCCACTTCTGATAGACCGTTAGCCGAAGATGGAAGACGACTCTTTTCTAACAACTTAAGAGGGTTGTGGACTAAAGCGGGCATGTATGAGGCACTTGAGAGATCTGCTACTCTTATCCACAAGCAGAAACCTTGGAACGAAGGTTGGGTTCAAATTAAAGGGGTCCTGCGCTACGACGCAAAAGGATTTTCAGAAGAGGTGCTTGAAAAACTTCATACCTTGGAAAAACAGTTGAGACCCAATGCTCTACTAGAGCGAGCGCGGACTTTTGCGCTATCAAAAGACCACCGTGCTTTCGATTTGGTGGATGCAATGGATAAAGAAGAGGATGCATCCTCTGCATGGACCCGCACAGAGGAAACTACTCGCCTAATCGGGATTGAAGTTGCCAATAATATGGAAACGCTCCAAGCCCTGTTGCCAGAGTTGGTATCGCAGCATAGCATGCGCCTATATTCCTTCGGAAAAGGTTTGGCCACAGGGCGTACCGACAAAAATGTTATTTGGCAATTATTGCGCTCTGGGTTGTACGAAACGGTTCCGGAAAAGCGACAAATAAGTGTGTTAATAGGTTATCTCGTTGCTTGTGCGGAACAAGACCAAGACTTTTATAATCGAACTCTTGACAGTCTGCTGGATGATGAACTGCTCGGCGAGTGGTTTCCTATCTTCCAAACCGCATCACAGGTTGATGAACTTGGAGTGAAGAGGCTACACATATCATTAGATTTAGGCAGAGCTCAAATCGACAGTTATCAGAATATCGGTTATGGTCGAGCGCATGAATTGATTAGTGATGACGACTTAGCTGAGTTAGTACTTCACATCCTCTCCAAAAAGGAAGGTCTCTCAGTTGCCGTAGAAATATTGAATATGAGGTTTCATGGAAGAAATGCTGATGCAGCGCCTCTTTCATCTAAGTTGATTGCTACCACCAGAGAGATATTGCCACTTTACCACTTTCCGAATGAAAGAAGCAGGCACCATAAGCAAGATTATGAACTAAACCAGATAGCAAACGTTTGCCTTATTGGTAAAGACGGATACGATGCTGCTTTGAAATTATGTGAAAACATCATCTATGCTGTCCTTAACAACAAAATTTATTCCTTCGACTACCCAGAGCTTTTCAATACAATAGCCAGGTTGCAACCACGAATATTTCTAGATCAATTTATTGGCCCTGAGAAAGTAGAAAATTATCACCGTAAACGAATTTTTGAGAATGGGATTGACGAAAAACGTAATAACCCATTGAACCAGATATCTGAAGATGACCTTATATCCTGGTGTGACGAGGAACCTGTCAGGAGATATCCGGTGGTAGCTTCTGTGGTGCAGGCTTTTTCGGAAGCAGGAGTGCCAGAACAGTACGAGTGGAAACCTGTTGTCCATTCACTGCTTGAAAAAGCGCCGAATGTGGCGGCTGTGTTGGAAAATATAGCCGGATCTCTTTACCCTTCCTCGTGGAGCGGTTCGCTTGCTGATGCGTTACAACGAAGATCGGTCCTGTTGGAAAAACTATTCGATCATGAAAATATCGAGATCGGTGCATGGGCGAGAAGTCAGTATCGGACTCTACAGGAGGTCATTAAAGGTGAGCGAGAGTGTGAGGAGTCTCGAAGCGGAAAAAGGGATGAGAGCTTTGAGTAAGGGGTGTAACGATTCATGCGGAAAACCAGAAGAATTAGAGATAGGTTAGGTCGTTTTAACAGGATCACAATATGTGCCAACCAAGCAAGACGGCTAACGCCGCCGCTGCGCTCTCAGCCGTTGGACGCGAAGTAAAGAACAAAGGGGCACAGAAAAACCATGGCGAATTTAGAGGGCTATAAGCAGATTCACGACTCCTTAAAGCAGATGGCAACGCTTAGCACTGGCGCAATAGGGTTGGTGATTGCTTTTATTGAGAAGCTCTTTCCAAATCCCGAGTGGAAATGGTTGGTAGCCATAGCCCTCATATTGCTAGTGGCTTCGTTGTTCCTCGCGATCACGGGAATGTTTCTTCAAGCGATCGAGACAATGAATAAAGAGGCCGCGGAATGTGAGGCCTACGAAGCCCGAAATAGTTGGGATCGGGTAAGTAAGTTCATGGCGCTCTCTCTGTACTTGTTCTTTTTGGGCGTTTTCACTATTGGCATCTTCTTCACCAGAAACTACTTTGTGGCTTAACGTTTTCATCGAGAGGACTTTCTCCGGCATGGGATCCCGATGGAGTTCAGCCACCAATTAATGTGTCAGACAATGAAGTACCATATAGTGGACCCCATTTCCAGGACAATAGTTTAAGATGGTGCCTGCCACAAA
>MTLC01000888.1_pt1 | contig 38288 bp, 46 predicted proteins | sample 1982451 | NCBI WGS metagenome assembly MTLC01 (sample SAMN05710165, study PRJNA340218) | biofilm metagenome | isolation source: sample SPH anode biofilm adapted to +100 mV | place: USA | collected 2012-02-03 | reverse complement strand
CCGTAAAGTAGTTCAGATCACCGCTGTAGTGGCCAACAGTACTATGGTAGGAGGCTACGTATACCGTATTGGCGGTGACAGCCACCGGATTGGAGAAGTTGACTTGCTGCCAACCGGAGGCGCTCTCATTGGAGAAGGGGGCGGTCGCAAGCAGAGTTCCCGTACTTGTCCAGAGATTCCCGACGTGAGCCCCGGTATTGGCGGCTGCCTTGTAGAAACGTACGCCGGTTATGAATCCATTCGAGTCGGCACGAAACTTTACCCCCAGTTCTACAGGGTTGTCCGGACCAGAGTCAGAAATGACAGGGACAGCTGTTGCGGGCCAGGTGGTGCAATTCGTTGAGCACACGACAGAACCACTGACTGTAACATTGACACCAGATGAGGGAGTTTCAAGATTGGCACTGTCATCGACCGCCCGGCTGAGGATGGTAGCAGGTCCCGCTGCTGCCGGAGTCCAGGCATAGCTCCAGCTCTCCCGGCCTGTGGCAGGGTGCCAGGTAACGCCACTGTCAGTGGAGACCTCTACACCGCCGACCACACCTCCACCCGAGTCGGTCGCGTTTCCAGCGATTGTTAGCGTGACGCCAGCTGGCAGAGCAACCCCAGACGATGGCGAGGTTATTATGGAGGTTGGAGAAATATGGTCAAAAGATGGAGTGGCTGCCAATAGCCCGGACTGTAGAGACACTGGTTGCACACCCATGTCAGCGAAAAGATTTACGGTGGCCTGCTGCATCCGCGAGTCGGTGGTCGAACCCAAATTGGAGCGATCATGATTAGCATCCAGCCCCCAGGCCCAATTGTATGTGCCTGTTCCGAATACCAGCGCACCGCTTGCGTGGCGGTACAGTGTCAGGTTGTGAATGGCATTGCATGAGCCCACAGTGTTGCCGTAGTCAAGCAGGCAGGCGTTAGTTGTGGAAATGGGGGTGGTAGTGAGGTGGAGAATGCCGCCTGGACGAAAGCCATTATCTTCGTCTACATCCAACTCATCACCCAAGCTTCCAGGCGCAAGAGTGGCGCTTTGCCCAAGTGGCAGCGACGCAATATCCGTGCTGCGCCAGAAACGCATTCGCCCGTCTTCTCGAGGGACAGTGATAGTACCAGTGTAGCTGCCGGCAATCAGTGTCAGACTGCCTGCAAGAGCGTTCTCCGGGCGGCCTCCGTCGGCAGGTGGGCTGAAACGCGGATCCCGCCACGTCCCTGTCCAGACTGGCGGGTCCGCAGGATCAATAACGGCATTGGCCCATGTTTCCTTGTAGCTGACCAGAGTGCGGTTGGGCGTACTGGAACCATCGACACTGCTTTCCCAACGGGTTTTCCAATAGATACTGTTTCCGCTGAAAAACGCCAGATTAACTCCGGCGGCCCTGGCCGTTTCCACATTAGTCCGCTGGTTCCCAGACCAGTATTCATCATGGCCGTTCGACATCCATAGCTTGTGGTTAAGAATAAGCGAACCGTTTCGGTCTGTGTCGGTCGCAGTAAAGTAGGTAACATCATAACCGTTGGCCTCAAGCCAGCGTACCATTGGGTACTCGGCGTTGAAAACCCAGGTTTGGGGTTCAAAGGATCGCGTGTAAAAGGGACGGTTGTAGCTGACCTTGTAGGCACGGCAGTTCGAATTCCAAACACCGCTGGGACAGCCATAGAAGTTCTGTGAGTAGGTATTGTAAGCCTGCCATGTTGTATCGGATGCCTGGAAAAGTATATCTGAGTGGTTGGAGTCGTCTCGCACAATAAATATAATGTGACTCGCCCCTCCGTTATCCGTCCGGATAATCTTGGCAAAGTATATCCCTGATGTGGCGTTGGATGGCACGGTCCAAGAGGCCGAAACAGACCAGTTGCCGCAGTCCGTGAGTCCGGTTGCCGAGTTATACAGGCAGGCAGGTTGGCTTTGTGGCAGAGGTATTGATGGATTCAACGTGGCCACCTTACGCGCCCCGTTACCACCATAATATCCCATGCGGTAAATATCGAGTCGCCAGGCGGTTGCTGGAGTATTTACTTTGAAGTAGACGGTTGCGCCCCGGTTCACACTGATGTCGGTTGCAAAGCCCTGTATACTGGTGTCTCCCGCCCCGGCTATATCCCATTCACTGGCGGGATTCCCAATCTTGCAGTTCTCAGATTCAATAGAGTTCGCCGGTGATGCGCAAGAACTAAACGCCACCAGCGGATTCATCAGTGAGGTAATACCAATTATTATTAACAGAGCTAACACCATCACAGTGTATATTCTCACATTAAATTTCATTTTGGCACCTCCTCGATGATAATTAGTTTCGAGTCATTTTACCAACAAACCTCCTATTAAATATAGAGATAATTTGTAGTTATTATAAATCTGCAATTTCTGAGCCCACCTGCAACAAATTGAAAACACGGATGTTTCCGCCTGACTATAAGTACTCTACCAGTTTTGTAAAATTACTCGACAAAATATCACCCGATTTTCCTGATAACCTTTGCGGGGCTTCCGGCAGCCACAACGCTTTTTTCTATATCTGAAATTACATTTGAGCCCAACCCTATGAGTGTCCGTTCTCCAATTGTAATATTCTCACGCATCTTTGAACCAGAACCTATGTAACAGCTTGATCCAATCCGAACTGATCCAGAAACTGATATATTAGATCCAAAGCAACAGAAGTCATCGACAATACTGTCATGGGAAATGACCGTGTTCGGCAAAATAATGCAATGGTTTCCAATCCTGACTCCGCAGCTTATAACAACATTAGGCATTATGACCGTGTTGTATCCGATTTTTGCGTCCGGAGCTATTACAACCGAAGGATGAATGATATTAGCAAAGCGCGACTCATCCAGGTTAAGACTCCCTATAATCTCTTTACGCCTTGGATAGCTTGTGGGACTACCTGGCACGGCGAGGACAAGTGCATCAGGTATTTTTGTCAGCACATCCCTCCCCCCTATAACCTTAACTCCACAACATTCGCTATCATGCCTCGACGAATCGTCATCAATGAAGCCCAGGATATCCCATTCTTTACTTTTTGCATTTATTGCAAAAACGGACATAAGTGCTTCTCTGGCATTGCCACCGAATGGAAACAACAAGAGTTTATTGGACATTAATTACTCCTTTAACGACTTCTTCGACTTCTTCCTCTCTCATGCCATTGAAGAGAGGCATGAGAATAACGGAATCTCTCGCTTGCTCAGAGTGTGGCAACGATGTTATCGAAGCGTATGCCGGTTCCTGATGTGTGTTCATGATACCCCTGCGAGTTGAAATCCCCAGGTCGAGCAAATGTTGCATCAGAACGTTACGACTGACAGGTGAATCATTTCGGATCCTCACCGGGTAACTTTGCCAATTTGAACGGCAACAATCCGGATTCCGAGGCGGTTTAAGCCAGCTAACACCCTTCAGCTTTTCATCGTACAAGGCTGCAATCCTTTTCCGCTCCACCAGAAAACCTGGCAGTTTTTTAAGCTGCTCAATACCTATGGCTGCCTGTACATCTGTCATCCGGTAATTGAATCCAGTGGTAACATAATCTTCAAACATTACCCGATTGGCGCCATGTCTCACAGTATCTGGGATTGACATGCCATGCTGCCTAAGAAGACGAAACTTCTGATCGTACTCGGGATTGTTTGTTGTTATCATTCCTCCGTCACCCGTAGCGACAATTTTGCGCGGATGAAACGAAAAACAGGCGATATCGCCATGAGGTCTTCCGATTTTTTCCCATCCATCTGCAATATTGATTTCGCTGCCGGCCGCACAAGCGGCATCTTCTACGACAGGAAGGTGGAACTCTGACGCGAGAGAGAGAATTGCCCCCATGTCACACGGCATCCCCATTTGATGGACCGGCATGACTGCGGCTACTCTGCCAATTGTGCGTCCAGAAGCCCCAACGTTTCCACCACCGAATGCGCATAAAGGGGATTCACCGACCGCAAGACGTTCAGCATACCGATAATACAGCTCACCATCACGCGTATCGCATTGCTCGTAAAGACACTGTCTTAAACTCTGCGGAGACATATTAAAGCTATTCGGGTCGATATCTACAAAAACCGGTTCGGCGAAGCAATACCTAATCGAGTTGGCTGTTGCGATGAATGAGTGACTCACCGTAATGACGACATCGCCAGGCTTCACGCCAACTGCAAGCAGCGCCAGGTGCAGAGCTGTCGTACAGCTTGAAACGGCGCAGGCGAATGGCGAACCAACATAGGAGGCAAAATCTTCTTCAAATTGTTTAACTTTAGGCCCTTGCGTAAGCCAACCCGAAAGAATTACTTCTTTTGCTGCGGCCGCTTCCTCTTCCCCTAAACAAGGTTTGGCTATTGGGATCATTGTTCACACTCCCCTATCCGCTGTTTTAGGAACGACCTGAACTTGCCGTTGAACTCTTTCCGCTTGAGCGCCATGTCCACAGTGGCTTTCAGGAAGCCAAATTTATCGCCGCAGTCATGGCGGATCCCATTGAACAGGCAGCCGTAAACAGCTTTTTCAGCCAATAGTTTGTGGATGGCATCGGTAAGCTGGATCTCCCCCCCCCGACCCGGTTCTTGATTTTCCAGAATTGGAAAGATGTCTGGCGTCAGAACATATCTACCGATAATAGCTAGGTCCGAAGGTGCCTCTTCTTGCTTTGGTTTTTCAACCATGTCGACTACTTCGAAGGTTTGGCCGGAAATCAGATTTGCCTTTACGCAACCATAAGCGGAGATGTTTTCCATTGGAACCTGTTCCAGCGCAAGCACTGTACCGCAGTATTTGTTGTAAACGTCCAGGAGTTGGCTAAGGCATGGGCGTTCGGCGTCAATGATGTCATCGCCAAGCAGGACGGCAAACGGCTCGTCACCAACGAACTCCCTTGCGCAGAGTATTGCGTGACCAAGGCCAAGGGCGTGTTGCTGACGAACATAGAATATTTTTACCATTTCAGCTATTTTACGAACCTGAGAAAGCTCGGCGTCCTTGCCTTTTTCGTAAAGCATCGCCTCCAGCTCGAATGCGATGTCGAAATAATCCTCAATAGACCTTTTGCCACGACCCGTAACGAAGAGAATCTGCTCAATCCCTGCGGCAACCGCCTCTTCCACGACATAGTGGACCAGTGGCTTGTCAATGAGCGGCAGCATTTCCTTGGGTGAAGACTTGGTCGCTGGGAGGAATCTAGTGCCAAGCCCGGCTACCGGGAAAACTGCTTTTTTTACACGCATCAGCATGTCTCCTTGTGTGTTTATTGACTCAGACCATTTTTCAGATCTATTGAATTTCACGAAGCAGAATTATTTCGGAGAATCACTTCCTTCCGCCAAGCGACAAGGCGTCTCAAGCCTTCTTCCACACTTACCTTTGCCTTGAACCCCAAAAGCTCCGTTGCCTTCGTTGTGTCGGCCAATCGTCGGGGCACCGGGTTCACAGAACGTTCTGGCAAGAAATCCGGTACGAGATTTGATCCCGTAACTTTGAGCACCGCTTTGAGAAGGCCCAATAAACTTGTTTCTGCACCACTTGCTACGTTAAAAACCTGGTCCGTAACGTCAGATTCCATTGCAAGGATATTGGCGTCGGTTATATCATCGATATTTATCAGATCCATGGTTTGGGAGCCGTCACCAAAAATCAGCGGAGTCTGTCCGCTATCGATCCGGTCAAGCCAACGGACCAGAACTTCTGTGTACTTTCCATCAATGTCCATGCGTGGCCCATAGACATTAAAGTAGCGCAAGGCGACATACTGAAGTCCGTACATCTCTGCAAATGAACGTACCATCCCTTCACCTGCTATTTTTGCTGCCCCATAATAAGTGCGATTGTTGTATGGGTGGTGGTTTTCATCAGTGGGGAAAGAATCGGCAAGTCCATAAACTGAAGCTGATGAAGCATATAACAATTTACCCACCTTCTTTTCAACAGCCGCCTGGAGCACGTTATGGGTTCCCATCAGCATCACTTCCATGGCTTCGCGGGGGTTGTCGGCGCAGGCCGTAATTCGTATGGCTGCCATATGAAATATACCATCCATGCCGGTAGCCAATTTCATAAGCAGTTCGAGGTCCCGGATATCGCCCTTCACGAGCTGCACCCTCGGATCCTTCAAGGTTTCCTCGATATTGTGCATGCTTCCGCGTACAAAATTATCCAGCAGAATTATTTCGGCGGCGCCCCCTGCCAAAAGCCGGTCCGCAATATGAGATCCCATTAAACCGGCGCCACCGGTCACCAAAAACTTATTTCCGCTGATTTTCATTCATCACTCCTCACGCATTTTAGTATTACATTTCAAAGAGACTTGAGTACTTCGCAAACGGCCTTAACAACCCTGTCTTGTTGAGCTGAAGTTAATTCTGCAAACATCGGAAGAGAAAGCACTTCGTTGGAAGCCGCTTCTGTTTGAGGGAAATCTCCAGCCTTGTATCCGAGATCAGCATGTGCCGGCTGCAGATGCACTGGAATCGGATAATGGATGCCAGAATGAACGCCATGAGCCATCAATGCTTTCTGGAATTCATCACGCTTAGCCACTCGAATTGCGTAAATATGATAAACATGACGATTGGAGGCCATCTCATACGGCGTTTTCACTCCGGCGTCTGCGAAAAGGACATCATATCGCGACGCATGACTGCGCCGGGCATTTGTCCACTTTTCCAAGTGCCGCAGCTTTACACGCAGTATCGCTCCCTGCACGCCCTCCATACGATAGTTATAACCTTTCAAAGTGTGAACGTATTTACTTTCTGCCCCCCAATCTCGCAGCTTGCGAATGGTGTGAGCATGTTCCTGATTATTTGTAACCACCATCCCGCCCTCGCCGTACGCACCCAAGTTCTTGCCCGGGTAGAAACTGAAGCACCCCATATCTCCGATACTTCCAACTCTACGGCCTTTGTATTCAGCTCCATGTGCTTGACAGGCGTCCTCAATGACAATGAGATTATGCCGCCTGGCGATTTCCATAATGGAGTCCATGTCTGCGGACTGTCCATGAATATGCACGGGCAGAATAACTTTTGTTTGAGGTGTTATCGCAGCCTCGATTGCGGTAGTGTCCATAGTCAGGGATTTTGGCTCGATATCCACAAAAACTGGCCTGGCCCCCGTATACACGATTGCCGCAACCGTGGCCACAAAAGTAAAAGAAACCGTAATCACTTCGTCGCCAGGCCCGACTCCCGCCGCCAGCAACGCAAGATGCAAGGCGCTGGTTCCAGTGTTAACAGCGATGCCATTGCTGGCGTTCTGATAGGCTGCAAACTCCCGTTCGAAAGCAGCGACTTCTTCACCCAAGACAAACGCACAACTCTCCAGAATTTTGTTCACTGCTGGTTGGATTTCTGTTTTGATTGACTGATATTGCGCCTTCAAATCCAAAAACGGAACTGGCTTTAAACCATCTTCTTTGTCAGACTTGTCACTCTCTACGGCACGTATAAAACGTGCTGGAATTCCAGCTACAACTGAATTTGCCGGGACGTCTTTAGTAACGACACTTCCCGAACCAATGATAGCATTCTCACCAATCGTGATACCACACAGGATCGTGGAACTTGTGCCGATCGAGGCGCCTTTCTTTACCAGAGTTGGGACGCAGATCCAATCAGCCTCTGTTTGCGGGGCTCCGTTTGCAGTAGCGCGTGGATACTTGTCATTGATAAAGGAAACATTATGGCCGACAAATACGTCATCCTCTATTGTCACACCTTCACAGATAAATGTATGGCTGGAAACTTTGACATTCCTGCCGATCTTTGCATTTTTCTGGATCTCCACAAATGCGCCTACCCGTGAGTTATCGCCAATTTCACATCCGTAAAGATTGATGAAATCTGAAAGTCTTATATTCTCGCCCAGTTTTACGTTGTTGATGCTCTGTTTGGAATTTTCGCTCATAATTTGATCTCCTTACCACGTTGTTTGATGGACAACTCTGATGCTTCCAAAATCTTCACAACATTCAAACCGCTGACTCCATCAGTGAGAGGGCGACGTCCTGTCTTTATGCACCCTACAAATTCTCCAGCCATTACCCGCAATGCCTCTGTTACGTCCAATCGAGGCGCCCACATATCCCCAAGACGATAGGAAACGAGGACGTCACGAATTCCTTCAGCAGTTGAGACGTCTACCCCGCGGTCGTAAACCTTAATTTTTTCACTCACCTCCATGTCATCATAATGGATTGTCTTTTTACTCCCACCGACGAGCATGGTGCGAATCTTTACGGGCGAAAGCCAATTATTATGAAAATGTGCAATCAAACCGCTGTCGAAATACACTGTGAGATATGCCACATTCTCATGTCCGTTACCTACATGACAGACACCGGTAGCGCACACGCTGACCGGCTTTTCCTTGACAAGATAATCCATGATCGCAAGATCGTGCGGCGCAAGATCCCATAACACGTTCACATCCCGCTGAATCAATCCGAGATTGATTCGTACCGAATCGAAGTAATAGAGATCGCCCAGGTCGCCACGATCTATTATCTCCTTCATCTTACTCACGGCTCCCGTATAAATAAAAGTATGGTCAACCATAAAGGTAAGTTTCTGTTTATCTGCCATTTCTACCAGTTTTTCTGCCTCAGCCACTGACGCGGTAGCAGGCTTTTCCAGTAGCACGTGTTTTCCATGTTCAAATGCTTTGCGCGCTAACTCATAGTGGGTCGATACCGGTGTCGAAATAACAACCGCGTCAACCAATGGATCGTTCAATATGTCATCGTAATTAGCGGTTGTATTAATCGCGGGAAACTTCGACTTTACCTGTGCAAGTCGCTCAGGGTTCATATCACAGCAGGAAGTAACATTTGCATCTGCCAATTCTTGGAAATTACGAACAAGATTCGGGCCCCAATAACCGTATCCGACGACTGCGATATTAACCATATCTGCTGACCTCCTTATTTCAGGTAAATTTATTATTCGCCGACTTCGCAAACCAAATCATTCGTTTTCTTATGAAAAAATCCAAATTGGGTAATCAAAACTACCATGGGAATAGCCCGCGTTACTTTTCGAGTACTGTAGCGGTCTATGAAATGAAGTCCGGAGATAAGAGCAAGTAACTGCTTCTGTAATCCCATAATACCTGCTGTAACCCGGGGAAACTGCGAGATCGTACTTTTTGCGTGATTTGATCGCAATTGTCAACTTCGGTAGAACAGATGAATACTTGTTACAGACAGAACGGCAAAGTCAATTCTGATGCCAACTTGCTTTTTGTGCTTTTGAAAATAAGCATTTTTCAAGCTTCAGCTTGTGTTTCGGCTTTTTAAAAGCATCAACTCCGTTGAAACGGATGTGTGCAGATTGTAATTAGTGTTAGGTCTGAATAAGGTCAGTATTGATTTGGGTTGGTTATTGTGAGCCACGAATAACTGTCACTTAAATGTGATACTCACAGCGATATTTTAAGGTCTATGTAAATAATTCTTGGATACTACCAAAGTTAATTTTTTTCAACAAATAATTAATTTTAAGTTCCATCCGTCCCAGATTCAAATAGTGCCTAAAACGCGACTTTATGCAAGATCGAATACGCGGTTGCGCCGGGTCAATTTCCCAAGGGTGAAAGTAGATTATTACCGGTTGTTTCTCACAGTCATTTACATAATGAATCGCCTGGGCAACCAATGGAGCAGGCAACAAACGAAGATACCCGCCGCCCGCAATCGGCAGATTATATCTCCACTTCCCGAACTTTAGAGGCAGAGTGGAAAGGGGTAATTCCTTAATTATTCCTGATTGAGTTTCAATTTCATGGGGAAACCGTTTGGCATCCGGGATGCCGTAAGTATCATGCAGGACCGGGAAAATACTCGAATCGTAGCTAAAACCTTCCTCTATCAGAATTTCCAGCGCCCAGGATGATTTTTTTGTAATTGAATAACTGGGAGCACGGTAGCCATTTACTCGCACACCGCACTGATCTTCCAATATTGCCTTTGATCGTCTGATATCATCTCGAAATCGCTCGGGGCCTATTGCGTAAATCAGTTCGTGTCCATAACCATGGCAGGCGACCTCGTGCCCACGTTGATGGATTTCGCGCACCAATTCGGGCAAACGTTCAGCTACCCAGCCAAGAACGAAGAAAGTTGCCTTGATGTTGAAAGCATCAAGATTATCCAGAATTCGCCGTGTATTTCGGTCCACACGCAGGGGGAAAGTCCCCCATTGATCGTGACGCACGTACTTAGCAAAAGCATTGACTTGAAAATAGTCCTCAACATCAATAGTTAACGCGTTAAGCATCGTCAAAACACCTTCTTTACTTCCACATATCCACGATTGATATCATTTGAACCTTTGGCATTTTCCAGATCATTTCTGTATGTGTCATAGGTATATCTCAGACTCAATTTAATATCGTAATTTAGAGCATAACTCAGCCCGGCCGTTGCGCTTAGGTGATAGGGAAAGTTAGTTCCAGTGTTTCCAGTGCCCAAAATCTGATAGAAACGTTCGACAATAACACTAAGATCTGGAGTGAGGTTAGGGAGGACTTCATAGCGTCCAGATCCGGAAAAAGCAAGTTTCCGCTGATTATTTACGCTAAGTTGCGTATCGGTATACTCTGTATACACACTGGAAAATCCGATGACGCCACGCGGCATTGTCTTGTCGAGATTAAAGCTGTAAGTGGTTACTGTAGTAGAGACCGCCAAGGGGTCTTCAGTAATTTGGGAAGAGGTTTGAAGCTTTGCCACTGCAAAGTTAAAATCATGAATTATCCCAACGTCCCATGTAATAAACGTTGGGTGGCTGCCATTGCTATATTTTTGCCAATTGCCTCCGATCGTTGCAAAAATGGACGACATGTCAGCATATAAATATTGAAAACCCCCGGAAACTCTGTGTGTTGTAATTTGGTTGGAAGCATTTCTAATAGACAAGTCAGGGGTTATTTGAGTGAATCTAAACTGGTATCCTGTGGAAATACTAAGCTTAGGCGTAAATTCATGGGTAAAATCTGCAAAGGCATCATGTTGACCCTTATCGCTTCCGACTCCCCAGTAGCGTATGTCGCTATAGCGGTAGCCAGATTTGAGTGAGTTTCTTTCCTTCAAACGCCACAGCAAATAAGGAGAAACTACGGCAGCGTTTTGTTTGGTTTGATCGATGTTGAGACTGCTCTGTGTTGTTTGATCTCGCGATATATTAGTAAATATCTGTTCGTACTTTTCGCTAACATCAAGATGCAAAAAATTGTCTTGTGAATATATGTTTCCCTTCAATTCGGCATTGTGATTGTACTCGTCAGCACCACTTTTCCGCGCAAAGTTTTTAAAATCAAACGTATATGCGGCGTCCCAGTGCCACAGGGGCGCTTTGTAACTCGAAGTAAAGGCGGGTTGAACCTTAGTGGTGAACTCAGTACGCCTATTATTTGCATCTTGATATATGTTATCAGAAATCTCTTCGCTGATCGCTAGCGAAGGCTTAAAACTAAAATCTGCACCCTGTGAATTTGAGGCAATAAGCAATAACGTGCTCATCGTAGTGGTAAAGTATGACAATTTAATTATCTTTTCCTTAGCCATAAGCAGCATTTTTCCCCTGTAGTTCTCTATTTTGCCCGCATTAGCCGAAAATTCTTCTAATCAGACTTGCCTTTTCTACAATGCTATCGCCGAAAGGTTCCCGAGTCAGTGGCAAGTTTTCCGATTGTCCCTCAATTTTTTTGCTAATTTTGGCAACGACGGCATTTGTACTGTTTATTTGAAGAATAAAATCATCCTGTATTTGGTCCAAACGCTCATTTATTTTTTTGAGTGGAGCCTGAGTTGCAACGAGCGTTTTATTTTCGTACTCTTCTATACGCTGGTTAAGTCTATCAAAAAGAGCTTCAATCCGGCTTTCAGACCAATTTAAGCCAGATCGGTTGTTAGCAATGTTTGAAATTGCCTTATCACCGTCTTGTGGCGACTTTTCGTGTATCCAGCAGCTATTATCTAAATCAAGGTCGCCGACAATATCGCGAATCATCTCTTCATCAACATCACAGTTCTCTTCAGCAAAGGCCGCCAAGAGCAAAAAATCACAGATTATGTTTATCAATCTGGGGATACCATTGCAGTATACAAATATCATATCAAGTGCTTCATGCGAGAAGTGAAGAGCATCACGATTCCCTGCCACTTGCAGGCGATGAAGAATATATTCTTCAGTTTCCTGACGGTTGAGAGGCTGCAGGTTACATTGAATACTAATCCGTTGCCTCAACTGGCGCAGTTCCGGCTTGGCCAGCAAAGTTCGCAATTCCGGCTGCCCGACAAGAATTATTTGCAGCAACTTGGAGTCGGCTGTCTCCAGGTTTGACAACATCCGAATTTCTTCCAGCGTTTCAGGGCTTAGGTTCTGAGCCTCGTCAATGATCAGCAACGGTTGATTTCCCTTTTCATACTGCTCAACCAGAAAACGATTAAGATCCCGTAGCAACTCTATCTTGTCCTTACCCTGAACCGGAAGGTCAAAATCGTCATTAATCATGGCCAACAACTGTTCCGAGTTAACTTTGGTATTAAATACCTTTGCAAGAACAACCCTTTCAAGGTGCTTATTGATCAGCTCTCTGATTATGGTTGTCTTGCCGGAGCCAACCTCGCCCGTAAGTAAAATAAAACCGGCCCGTTCGCGAATACCGTAATCCAGGTAGGTTATGGCCTTTTTGTGTGTTCTACTTAAGAACATGAATTCCGGATTCGGAATCAGGTCAAACGGTTTGCATTTTAAATTGAAAAATGATCGGTACATTGACTTATGCTCCGGACCAATACTTCACTAGACTGCTTGTCTGCAATAATAGCTGGAATAATGAGAGTTTCCGGTATTGACAGCTGTTGAGTAGTTTAGTACCACACCCAAAATCGGACACCCATTTAAAATTTCCTTGGCTTCAAAAACACTTTCTTGAGATGTAACTCCCTCTTGAATCACGAGCACAATCCCATCAACTAAATGCGCCAAGGAACGCGTCTCGGCAAATGGCAGCAATGGAGGGGTATCGATGATTACGTAGCGGTCATTATAACGGTGCTTAATTTCAGCCATCGTTTTTTGCATTTTTTTAGAGGCAAACAACTCCAGCGGCTTCTCCACCTCACGGCCTGCGGAAATAACTGAAAGCTTGCTGATGCTGGTCTTAATGATCGCATCACCAATGTCGATTCCATCTTGCAGACAGTCAGACAGTCCTATGGTCTGCTCAAAACCAAGGTACTCGTGTATGCTTGGTCTCCGCAGATCGGCATCTATAAGCAGCACAGTAAGATCATATTCCTGGGCCATGGATACGGCAAGATTAGCAGCGGTAAGACTTTTCCCTTCGCCCGCTACGGCGCTGGTCACCATCAAAAGGTTACGAAACCCACCTTCATTGGCCAGGCGCACAAGACTGCTTTTCAACTTGCGATATTGTTCAGAAACAGCTGAATGCGGTTCTGTCAACGTTACCAGCAGACGATCATCAGAATTAATTGTAATTGTCCGTGACGAACTCTCTCTTGTCGGAGGAGTTCCTTCATTCTGCGGGTTTTCTGCAACAACTGCGACCGGTGAGCTGTTCCTAATTTGCGCGGCCCTTTCCAGGGCTCTCTCGATTCTACTCATTTATTATTCCTGTCCAATTCATAATAAAATCAACTATTGTAATTCTTAACTTGTCAGCCTAGTAATAGCCTTTGATATTACCGTTACACCGGCAACCTCAGTTGCAAGCACTAAAAGTATAATCGTAAAATATACTCCTGCAGCAACATACAACCTACGGTCACTTTTGGCCTGCTGAGCCAGTCGCTGCGGGTCTTCAATCCTGGGAATTACTGCAAGTACTGGAAACCCAAGTTGTTTAGCCATATCTATATTTTTTATCGAACCATCCATCTGATCTTTCAAAAGCACAAGACCCAGGCCACCCCCTATCCCTGCCAAAATACCCATCAAAATGATTCTGGCACGATCCGGACCGACCGGTCTGTACGGCAGTACAGCAGGATCCACCACCCTGAAAACTGTGGATTTATCCTGAACTTCCATCTGTTTTGAGACCTCGGACTGTCCTTGCCGGGCCAGAAGTGCCTCGTATAGATTTTTTTGCGAGTTCTTTTCGCGCTCAAGGCTGTCTAGTGTTGCTTTCGCTGCGGGGATATTGTGAAGCAGGCTGCGATTTTTGGTGATGTTATTCGCTAGATTGGTTTCAGCTTGTCGAAGTGCTCTAAGCTCTGAATTAATTTTAGCATATTCAGGCGAATCGACCGGCGTGTCAATTCTCTGGCCGCTCTTAAGCTGCTCATTCAATGCCCGGATATCTTCTTTTACCCGCTGAATTTCTGGGTAACTATCGGTATATTGCAATTGCAGTTCCTGCAGTCTCTTTTGCAGTGTCGGCATGTTTGACTGAGCTGAACTGACCCTACTTAAGCCAGATAGAGCAGTTTCCAACTGGGTTCGTCGTATTCTGAGTTCGTCAAGTCTCTGCTGAGAATCATTGATATCCTTGAGCAGTAACGAGGGGTCCATGCTGGCAATAGAGCCAGAACCACTTTTAAAGGCGTTGGCCGCTTCTTCTGATTTATCCAGTTTTTCCCTAAATGTAGTTAACTGCTCAGAAACAAATTTGTTGGCTCCGTATGATTCTTCTCTTTTGCTGGAAGTGTTTTCATCAATGTAGCGTCGTACCAGCGCATTAACATAATCACGAGCAATTTTAGGATTTTTATCCTGGAATGAAACGACAAAAAGCTCTTCTCTGTCCTTGATCTTTATTTGTGTTTTGTCCTGATATTTCTTAATCAGCTTTTCCTGCTCGTATCCATTGTTTTTTTCAAGATCTAGCTCGTCCAGCACTTTAGATATCAAAGTCCGGCTACTCAGTGCGTACGATAGAACCTTAATCTTGTCATCTGCAGAGGGAGAAAATGCCAGACCTTTCAACAGCTCTGAAATAACACTTTTTTCGACAAACACAGTACACTTGGCTTCGTATTGGTTTGGTATCAGATAACTCGCCACAGTTATGACTGTCATGATTGCCAGCGCAGGCACCAGGCACAGGACTTTATTTCTCTTAACGAGGTTTAAATATTTATTGTAATCAAATTCGTCTGGTGTCATGTGAATTCTCCGATTACGTTATGGCATTGGTGCTGAATAATATTTATCAAAACAGACTTTCCTTGACGACAATATAATCGCCAGGTTTTAGCTTGGTATTCTGAGACATGTTGCCTCCCTGTATAATCTCCTTCGCCTTTACAGGGATTGACTCTACGCCCTTCCTATCCTTTCTGTAAATCTGAGTATCGTTTTGGCTGGCAAATTTCGTAAAGCCGCCCGATTCCAGTATCGCTTCCATAACCGTCATACCATCATGGTACTCAATGGCTTTTGGCGTGTTGACGGCACCCAAGACATAGACATTTTTGTCGATTAGAAGAGGTATAAATATCGAATCTCCGGATTCAAGCTGAATATCCCCATTAGTATCGCCACTTATAAACAATGCATAAAAATCTTCTTTGATTTTGACGCCTTTCCTGAGTAGGTAAGATTTTTTGAGGTCAGCAGTTTTCACTTCTCCAACCGTGCAGAGCAGTTGAAGAAGAGTCGAGCGCTGGAGCAAGTCAAAAACGCCAGCTTTCACTCCACCGCCAAAAATATAGACCTTGCTGTTAGTAATGCCCGTGACCGCTACAGTAACGATAGGGTTTTTAACAAGTTCTTTAATCCTAGCAGTCAAAGACGCTTGCAGAGCAGTAGGGGTTTGTCCACTGGCCGCCACGTCACCTAAACCAGGGACAGTAATTTTGCCATCCGGTCTAACTTTGGCGGGAAACGACAACTCTTTCACACCCCAGACAGCAATATCAAGGGTATCACCTTCACCGATGACATAATCCCCTGCATGTATGGTAAATGGTAGAACTAGTAACATGGTTAAAATTAACAACATGGATCTGGTCTTCATGGATTCGACTCCCAGCATTAAATTATCTAACTATCCATCAAAGAATCAGTGAACGCATAATGTAAATCATCTCTATCTCACTCCTCGTCCAAAAAGCACCACCTTTATGGTTTCAAAGAAAATAAGTGTGTCCAAAAAAGGATTCATGTTTTTGATGTAGTACAGATCATAGCGAAGTTTTTCTACAGCGTCATCAACGGATGCCCCGTAGGGGTAGCGCACTTGAGCCCAACCGGTTAATCCAGGATGAATAAAATGCCGTTTAGAATAATAGGGGATAATCTGCTTCAGTTTCTCAACAAACTCAGGACGCTCTGGACGAGGTCCAACTAAACTCATGTCGCCTAATAACACGTTAATCAGTTGTGGTATCTCATCTACTCGTGAATTCCTTAGAAAACGCCCAAGAGTTGTCACGCGAGCATCGTTTTTTTCTGCCCACACAGCTCCCGAATACTGCTCTGCATCCTGGCGCATAGACCTGAATTTATATAGCATAAAATGCTTTTCCCGGTTCCCAACACGCAATTGACGAAACAACACCGGCCCCTTTGAATCAAGTTTAATGGCAAACGCAATTAATGGAAAAAAAGGGAGCATCATCGATAGCCCCAAAACTGAAAGGACAATGTCAATTGCACGTTTGCCTATACTGAATAAAATAGACCTGTGAAAGCCGTCTGAAAAAATAAACCAACTAGGGGTTATTGATTCCAGCATCAGCTTACCCTGTACCCGCTCGTATATCGTTGGGGCATCAACAATTTGTATACTGTTCAACTTGCACCTCAAAACATCTCTTAGAGGAAAGTTTCCACGCCTCTCTGAAAGTGCGATGACAATTATCTCGGCTCTTGCCTTAATGGACGTAGCTAATAAATCTTTGGAATCTCCGATAATGGAGTTTAATGGAACAACGGGGCAGGTATCAGGCTCATTCCCGTGAGTTTCATTCACGTCACAGTCAGCGTAACCAGCCAGGTCGTAGTTGCTTCTGTCTGACGATATCAATTCACCCATTTTAGCAGCCAGTATACCAGTACCAAGAATTAGAACTCTAGGGCTAAACTGTGGGTAATTGTTTCCAATCATATAGAGCAAATGCCAGCAGAATTGAAACAAGACGAAAATACAAAGCGAGATCACCAGAACGCCTCTTCCTAATATTACGTTTGGTTCTAAGTAATATACGATCGAGAGCAGAGAAAATGACGTGGCCGCACCAAACAAAACATTGATTAGTTTTTCCATCTTTTTAATATTTCGGGCAAACTTGTAGACTTCCATCAAGTGTGCGGAGAACAACAAAATAATGATAAAAATGCAGCTTGTATACAAGGCTGCAAAGCCATAAAGCTTAGCTGCAACCTCAGAAGCCCCCAACCTCACCGTGACGGCTAAGTAAAGGGAAGCAACTGCCAATGCAGCATCACCGACAATAAGTATCACCCTACGGAAAACCATTGCAGCCTCTCTACTTTTTCAGTTCCGTCGCCAGAAGTTCAGCTGCCCCTGAATCAGGAAATTCGCCCAATGAAAGAGCTTTTTGCAAGGTACGCTTAGCACTGATTTTATCACCGGCTTCCTTATAAGCAAGCGCAAGATGGTAGTGAACAGTCGGATTATTAGTCAGCATGATTGCAGATTTCTCCAAAACTTTTTTTGCGTCATCTGGGTGATGGTTTTTAAGTAACGCAAACCCCAGAGTATCCAATATTCCTGCATTTCCCGGTTCCTGTTTGTATGCAGATATTGCTAATCGGAGTGCCTCTTCCTTGCTTCCGTAGCCTGCTGCACAAAGATAGGCAAGATTATTAAGTGCGGGTACGTAATTGTCTGCTTTTTCCAGCACCGCACGGTACTTGGCTATAGCCTCTTTTTTCTTACCGGTTGAATCTAGCAGAGCGCCCTGGGCAAATAATGCCGGTACAAAATCAGGCTTTTTTCGCACTGCTTCAGTATATTGCAACATGGCCTGGCTATAATCCTTACTGGCTTCAAACAGATTACCAAGGTACAGAATTGCCTTGGGATTATTGCCATCTACTTTTACACCGTTTTTTGCTTCACTTATTGCGCTGGCAAAGTTTTTCTGGCTTTCATATATCGAGGCAAGCACCATGTAGCCACGTGCTGACGATGGATATTTTTCTACGATTTTACGGGCCTGTTCTAAGGCCTTTGCAGTATCTTTCATTGTCACATAGGCACCAATTTTCAATGAGACACCCGCCTCCGGGTTCAAAAGCTCTATTTCATCAAACACCCTTAGAGCTTCTTTATATTTATTTTCTGAGACGAGCAAGCGACCCTTCATTTCCAGTACGGCCACATTGCGTGAATCATTTTTCAATGCTTCCTCAAGAATATTCAACGCTTTGCTGGAATCGTTCTTTTTCTTATAATAACCGGCAAAAGCCATGTAAGTTTCAGGCTGCTTTGTCTCCGTTGCTTTTATGTATTGTGCCTGGGCTTCACTGTCCAGGCCTTTTATTTCATAAAGAGCAGCCAGTCCCAGCATTGCGCGAGTATTTTTGGGGTCTATACGAAGCAAAGTAACGTATTCTTCGATTGCCTTATCATATTTGCCTGTGGCAGCATAGATTGTGACCAGGTTTTGATAAGATGCGGCAAAGGCTGGATCAATTTCTTTGGCTTTTTGTATATTTTTCATTCCTTCATCAAGCTTGTTTGTTGATAAAAGCACGGCTGCGATACTGTTGTAAATCACCGCATCGCTTTTCTTGCCAGTCAAACCGGCTCTGAGCACTGACAGGGCCTTAGCACTGTTGCCACTTCTTTGGTGAAACGAAGCTAGGATCAGCCTGCTATTAATAGCATCTGGTGCAGCATGTACCGCCGTTACAAGTTCCGACTCCCCCTCGGCATTCTTTCCTCTGCTGAAATAGTAATATCCTTTTTTGAGATAGGCATCTACTATCTTAGGATCTATTTTTGTAGCCCGGTTGAACTCTCGCATTCCCTCATCGAACATTCCTTTTGCCATATAGGCATTGCCCAGCAGGTTATGAGCTGCCGCATCTTCATCATTATTTTGCAATACTTTCTGGATTTCTGTGATGGCATCATCTGTTCTCTTCTGGGCCAGAAGGATGGTGCCTGTCATCAAGCGTGCCTGGCGAGACTCTGGAACGTTATCAAGGATTTTTCGGAACTGGCTGAGAGCGGTTTCCAACTCTCCCCGGTTATAGTAGCAAAGACCCAGAAAGTGAAACCCTTCCAGCGATGGTGTGATTTTGTTGGCATTCTGTAGATTGGTTAAAGCATCTGCATAGTTCTTGCGATAGAAGTTGACCAAACCTTTCAGACGATGTCCATCAGCACGCCTGGGATTACTTGATTTCAAATCATCAGCTATCTTATCGGCCTTGTCCAGCTCTCCTCTTTCAATATGTATAAGGCCAGCCTTATATGATGCCAACGTTTCAGAAGAGTTGTTTGCAACGATCCGATTATATATCTCCAACGCCCTATCATTATTACCAAGCTTTTTCTCCAAAGTAGCCAGCATATATAGCGCCTTAGCATTTTTAGAGTCGGCTAGAACCAAATCTTCCAACAAGGTTATAGCCTTTTGTTCCTTGCCGCCAGCGACAAGTACGGTTGCAAACTCATACTTTGTTTTTACACGTGCGGGGTCAACCGCCAATGCTTTAATAAAGTAGTTCTCGGCATCAACATATTTACCGTTTACAGCGCTGGATATTCCAAGTATTTCCAGTCCTTCAACGCTTCCGGGATGCTTTGCGAGATATTGTTCTCCCAGCTTAAATGCATCATCAGGCCTCTTAGATGCATTATAAACATCAGCCAACTCCGGAAGTACGTCATCACGAGATGGATTTTGTTTTAGAACTTTCGTAAACTCTTTTTCAGCCTGCTCAAGTTTCCCGAGTTTTGCATAAGCCTTAGCCAGCTGAAAACGGGCATCAATGAAATTTTCATCCTTTTCCAAGGCGCTTTTGAACAGTACAACGGCACCGCTGGCATTTGCAGAATTCAACTGTTTAATTCCTTCTGTATACAAATCTTCCTTAGATTTGCTAATACAAGCAGAACAAACAAACAGCATTACTAATGCCAAGCAAAGTTTTTTCATTCAGCCCCCGACTCACAATGGTAAAAGCAAATTACTTGAAAACTGATTATGCAGCGTTCATCAAAATTAGAATTGGCACAATACAATTATAAATGTTTTTTGTAAAGTTATTACAAAACGATGAGATAACCATTCTCTGACTGGTGAAGATGTGGCAAGAGCAATGAAGATGTATTATATTCAAGCACAACTTACTTTGAATACAAAAAGCCCCTCACCCGCTGTATGCATATCACAGTAACGGGTGTGGGGCTTTAATTATTAAGCTACTAGCATAGCTAGTTATTTTATGGCTGGGGTACCTGGATTCGAACCAAGAGTGACGGCGTCAGAGGCCGTTGCCTTACCATTTGGCGATACCCCAATAAGTGGACTGCCTTTGTAACAAATCAGGCCGAGCGCGTCAAGCCTTTCTTCGGGCATTAGCCGCCTCGGCACCGGCTTCCAGGGCTCTGATATTAGCTGGTATCAAAGCATGATTTTTTTCCGGAATTGCTTTCTTGAGGGCTTCTCCTAGAGTATCAATTCCAAGCGAACCGGAAATTGATGCATAAGCCCCGCACGCTACCATATTGACCATACGTATATCACCAAGATCTTGAGCAATCTGATTCATCGGTATCGGTATTAGGAAGACATCCGAATCACTAAATCCATCAGTATTTACAAGGCTTAAATTAACGATACAGACGCCTCCGGCCTTAACTTTGGAAGAATATTTATCGAATGACAGTTGATTTAGACAAATAGCGACTGAAGGGTTGCCAACGATAGGCGAACCGGTATCACCATCTGCAAATACGATCGTACACATGGCTGCACCACCACGTTTTTCCACCCCATAAGCAGGGAAGAATGATACATTTTTGCCTTCAAGTATAGCAGCATAGGATATCAGGTTTCCAGCCAGTAACACTCCCTGCCCACCATATCCCGCAATAAAAACATCATAGCGCATATAAAACTCCAGATTATAAATTGGCGGTATTTCGATATATTCCCAAAGGAAAGTAGGGAATCATTTCATCAGAAACTCTTTGATTAGCTGCCAACGGCTGCATACCCCAGTTTGTCGGGCATGATGCTAGAACTTCTATGAATGAAAAACCTTTCTTTTCTACTTGATATCTGAAAGCAGTACTGATCATCTTTTTTGCTTGTAGTACATTTTTGGGGTTGTTGACCGCAACACGGGCAGTAAATGCGACACCCTCTAATTGAGCAAGCAACTCAGCCATCTTAAATGGAGCACCATCATTCTTGACATCTCGTCCATATGGCGATGTGGAAGTTTTTTGACCTGGTAAGGTCGTAGGTGCCATCTGCCCACCAGTCATGCCATAAGTTGTGTTGTTAACAAAGATGACCGTAAAGTCTTCGCCTCGATTAGCAGCATGAATTATCTCAGACATGCCGATTGCTGCAAGATCACCGTCGCCCTGATAAGTAAATACGATCCGGTCCGGACGGGCACGTTTGGCACCGGTAGCAACTGCAGGAGCGCGTCCGTGAGGTGATTCAATAACATCGACATCAAAATAACCATACAAAAAAACAGAGCAACCGACGGAAGCAACACCGATTGTTTCACTTCTGATTTTGTGTTCATCCAACGCTTCAGCCACAAGTCTGTGGACAGAACCATGATGGCAGCCAGGACAAAAATGTGTCTGAACGTTTTTCAGACTATCTGGACGTTTAAAAACCGTTTTCATATTGTTAATCTCCCTGATGGCTAATAACAGTCTGATAAAACTTTTTGATCTGCTCCAGCAACTCCTCCGGAGTGGGCAGAGATCCGGCACCTGGCGGTCGTCCATAAAAGAACACTTCGGCATCCCGCGCAACAGAGAGGCGAACATCATCAATCATTTGACCGGTTGAAAGTTCAATATCAAGAAAGTATTTGCAATGATCGGAAAGCTGCGCATAGGCTTTCTTAGGAAACGGAAACAGACTTATTGGCCTCATCAAACCAACTTTTAAACCCTCTTCGCGTGCCATGGTTATCGCTGTCTTAGCAATACGGGATGTTGAACCAAATGCAGTAACAATTAACTTTGCATCGGTTGTCATCACTTCCTCCCAACGACACTCGTAATCAGATAATGTCTGGTAGCGAGCGTGCATCTTCCAGTGAAACGCCTCCATCTCACCATCACCTAGGTATAACGACTTAACGACGTTCTGTTGATCATCGCCAGCCCGACCGCGCACCGCCCATGACTTGTCAGGCAACGAGATTTGCTTTCTGGCATTCAGTACTATTGATTCCTTCATCTGGCCAATCGCTGAATCCGCCAACACCAATGCCGGAATGCGATATTGATCAGAGAGATCGAAAGCAAGCATTGTAAGGTCATACATTTCCTGAACAGACGCTGGAGCAAGGACTATGATTCTATAACCGCCATGACCTCCACCTCGAGTAGCCTGAAAATAATCAGCCTGAGACGCATCAATTCCACCCAGGCCAGGGCCAGCGCGCATAATATCAACAATCACACCGGGAAGCTCGGCCCCAGCCATGTATGAGATACCTTCTTGTTTCAGTGATATCCCAGGGCCTGAAGAAGACGTCATAGCTCGCACACCGGTGGCCGACGCACCCAGCAGCATATTTATAGCTCCAATTTCGCTTTCTGCCTGGATAAAAACACCACCACGCTTTACCAGTTCTCTAGAAAGGTATTCAGGTATATCACTCTGTGGAGTTATCGGATAACCAAAATAGCACTTGCAACCAGCTTCAAGTGCAGCCATCGCGACCGCCTCGTTCCCCTTGATAAAAACCTTGCCAGTCTCATTAACACTCATGATATCACTCCTTAATAACGCAGATTGCAACATCAGGGCACATTTCGGCGCACATCGAGCAACCAGTACATTTTTCAGGTTCCGCAAACAAAGCGACTGTAAATCCAACGCTGTTCGGAGTATCACTCATTGTGACAAGTTTTCTGCTGCAAGCAATGGTACAAAGACCACACCCCTTGCAACGTTCATTATCAATTATGATATATGACATAGAATCTGTTCCTTTATCTTAATAAACTGGAGTTAAGTGAAGGTTATAGATATATTTGCATTTGTTTAGAAGGACAATTTAAGCCTGGTGGTGTTACGTAAAAAAAATGGCACGAAGATTAACTTCGTGCCATCATAAATGCAATGTGAGTATTATTACTCCGTCTTTTCCTCTGCAGGTGCGATAGTCTCAACAGAGTCAACAACCGGTTCGTCAGCAACTGTAACAGTAACCGGAGCAAGTGCAACTGGTTTAGAAACTGTCTTTACAGGAGTTTGCTTAACCTTTGACGGCTTCATTTCTTCTTCAACCAGTTCTATCAAAGAAGTGGGTGCTGCATCACCTTGACGCACACCTAATTTAACAATACGAGTATAACCACCAGGGCGGTCCTTATAACGTGGGGCGATTGTAGAAAATAGCTTACTAACTACAGACTTTTCACGTATTACAGCTGCAGCAAGACGCATAGAATGAAGATCACCACGCTTACCAAGTGTAATCATTCTCTCAGCAACGACACGAATCTCTTTAGCCTTAGCATCGGTTGTAGTGATTTTCTCATGATTAAGCAATGAGGTCACCATATTCCTGAACATAGCCTCTCTATGGCTAGTCTTTCTACCTAATCTTCTACCTGCTTTACCATGACGCATATATCAATTCCTTTCTAAGGCTAATACGATTAATCGTGTTTATTCTTCTTCTTGTTGCTCGCCACGCAAACGGCTCATAAGCTCCGGGTCAGGAAAACCATCTATTTTCATACCAAATGTCAGACCCATATCAGTAAGAATATCTTTGATTTCATTCAAAGACTTACGTCCAAAGTTCTGAGTTTTGAGCATTTCTGACTCTGACTTAGTAACGAGTTCACCAATAAGTTTAATACCAGCATTTTTGAGACAGTTAGCAGAGCGTACGGATAGTTCCAACTCATCAACAGTCCTGTAAAGGTTCTCATTTACCTTGTCTTTGTCTTCCTGGGATTCTTCATCAATGAGTGGCTCAGCTTCTTCATCAAAGTTAATAAAGATTGACAGCTGTTCCTTCATGATTTTCGCAGAATAAGCCACTGCATCCTCAGGTTTTACACTTCCATCAGTCCAGACTTCAAGATTAAGTTTGTCATAATCTGTCATTTGACCAACACGTGCGTTAGAAACTGAAAAATTGACCTTCTTTATTGGGGTATAGATTGCATCGATTGGAATAGTTCCAATAGGTGCACTTTCATCCCTGTTACGGTCGGCAGACACATAACCTTTGCCCATCTTAACTGTCATTTCTACTTCAAAATTAGCATCTTTACCACAAGTTGCAATAAAATGTTCGGGGTTCATTACCTCTACGTTATGACCGACGACTATTGAACCAGCAGTTATGACACCGACACCTTTATGCTTAATGTGGATTATAGCTTGATCTGAAGAGTGTAGTTTTAATCTAACACCTTTAAGATTAAGAATTATATCTGTAACATCTTCAGTAACGCCTTGAATAGCAGAAAACTCGTGCAGCACACCTTTAATTCGGACTGAAGTTATTGCAGCTCCTTGAAGAGAGGAGAGTAAGATCCTTCTCAGCGAGTTACCGAGAGTTGTTCCAAAACCACGCTCAAACGGTTCTGCATAAAATTTACCATAGGTATCTGTAAGTGAGTCTTTTTCAACCTGAAGTTGTTTAGGCTTAATAAGATCCCGCCAGTTTTTATACATTAGTACCTCCTCCAGAAATAATAGCCCGGTTGTCATTTACAACATGAATCAGCAGTATCCGGAGATTACTTGGAATAAAGCTCAACAATTAACTGCTCCTGAATCGGAGTAGTAATATCTTCGCGAACTGGAACACCTTTCAGGGTTCCTCTAAAAGTATCGCGATCAAGCTCAAGCCACTGCGGAATTCCACGACGCACAACCGCTTCCAGAGCATCATTTACGGCGGTAATCTTTCTGCTTTTTTCTCTTAACTCAACAACATCACCTGCTTTAAGTTGAATTGAAGGAATGTTTACTTTTCTGCCATTGATTGTAAAATGGCCATGACGAACTAGTTGACGAGATTCAGAACGCGAAGCCGCAAAGCCAAGACGATAAGCGACGTTGTCCAGTCTACGCTCCAACAATGTTAGTAAGTTTTCACCGGTCACACCCTTCATGCGATCTGCCAAATGAAAGTACCCGCGGAACTGTTTTTCGAGAATTCCGTATATACGACGTACTTTTTGCTTTTCACGTAACTGAGTACCGTAAGCAGAGACCTTTGTACGACCTTGACCATGCTGACCTGGAGGGTAGTTGCGGCGCTTAATCGCGCACTTATCACTATAGCAACGATCGCCTTTAAGAAATAATTCTGTGTTTTCTCTTCTGCACAAACGGCATGAAGGTCCTGTATAACGAGCCAATGAAAACCTCCTTAATATGGGTAAAGCTAAATCAGACTCTTCTTCTTTTTGGTGGGCGACATCCATTATGAGGAATCGGTGTCACATCCTTTATAAAACTGATAACCAGACCGGCGGCTTGAAGCGCACGCAGGGCGGATTCACGACCGGAACCAGGACCTTTAACATACACTTCTACGCTACGAAGACCGTGCTCTTGGGCCTTTTTAACGCAATCTTCCGCAGCTATCTGTGCCGCAAAAGGTGTACTCTTGCGCGAGCCTTTAAAACCCTTGGCACCAGCAGTCGACCAGGCAATTACATTACCAACCGGATCTGTGATAGTTATAATAGTGTTGTTGAATGTTGCCTGTATATGAGCAACACCATTAGAAATATTTTTGCGTTCTTTTTTCTTACGAACTACCTTTTTGGAAGGACTTGCCATTCGAATTCTCCAGAGCTAGTTTTTATTATTTCTTCTTGCCAGCAACAGTACGGGCAGGACCTTTTCTAGTGCGTGCATTAGTCTTTGTACGCTGACCATTTACTGGGAGACCTTTTCTATGGCGAAGGCCGCGATAGCAACCAAGATCCATGAGACGCTTGATATTCATAGATATTTCACGACGCAGATCACCCTCCACCTTGCAGTTACGGTCTATCTCTTCGCGAAGAAGAGCAACTTCAGGTTCGGTTAGTTTATCAGTTCGCGTATCAGGATCGATTTTAGTTACCGAGAGAATATTCTCTGCGGCTGAATTACCGATTCCATAAATATACGTCAGTGCAATTACAATTCGTTTGTTTTTTGGTAAGTCAATACCTGCAATACGTGCCAATGGAAATTCCTCCTTTAATTACTCATCCCTGACGCTGTGAATGTTTAGGGATGTCGCAGATAACACGAACTACACCCTTGCGTTTGATTATCTTACATTTGTCGCAGATTTTTTTAACTGAAGCACGTACTTTCATGTATCTCCCCTTCACACACGAATCTCAGATGTGTGTCAATATTTCTGGTCCCTTATCTGTAATCGCAACAGTATGCTCGAAATGCGCGGAAAGTCCGCCGTCAGATGTAACTACTGTCCAATGGTCATCAAGAACAATTACCTCATGCGACTTTTCATTAATCATTGGTTCAATGGCAAAAACCATTCCTGCTTTTAGTTTTAAACCTTTTCCTGGAGATCCATAATTTGGAATCTGTGGATCTTCGTGTAAGTTGCGGCCAATACCATGACCAACGAAATCTCTTACTACAGAATAACCATATCCTTCAACAAAAGACTGTACAGCAAATGAAATATCTCCCAGCCTATTTCCAGGAACGGCTTTTTCTATACCGGCATGCAAAGACTGTTTCGTCACAGACATCAGACGTTCCGCAGCGGATGAAACGTGACCGACAGGAACAGTAACAGCCGCATCACCATAAAAGTCATCAATAAAGACGCCAAAATCAAGACTTAGAATATCACCTGACTTCAATGCATCTTTAGTTGGGAGCCCATGGACAACCTGACTATTTGGAGAACAACATAGCGAACTCGGATAACCGTGATAACCTTTGAATGCACACTTGGCTTTACGCTTGGACGCTTCGAAAGCGGCAATACGATCTAACTCAAAGGTTGATATACCAGGCTCAACAAACTCACTTACAATTGTCAATATTTCATAAGCGGTCTTACAAGCAACTCTCATTCTCTCAATCTCAAGTGGAGATTTAAGAATGATCACAAGAAATGCCTATACTCTTACTGATTTGGGCTTGAATATCAGAAATTGTTCCCTGACCACTAATATGTCTCAACAAACCTATGGATTCGTAATATTCCTTCAGTGGGGACGTTTGTTGTTCATAGACAGCTAATCTATTCTTAACCGTAGACTCTGAGTCATCATCACGCTGAACCAGCAATGATCCACATATATCACACACTTTGGAATCCTTAGGTGGGTCATACAACACGTGATATCCCTTGCCACAGGAAGAACAGGTCCTTCTACCGGACAATCTTCTTACAATTTCAGCATTGTCAACATCAAGAGAAATGACATGATCAATTGATTTATCAATAGCCTGAAGAACACTCATCAAACCGTCTGCTTGCGGCAAAGTACGAGGAAAACCATCCAGTACGAAACCTGCACTACAATCCGGCAAGGATAGTCGCTCTCTAACCAAAGCAAGCACTATTTCATCAGAGACCAAACCACCGGTGTCCATGATCAACTTGGCCCTAATTCCCAAATCAGAGCCCGCTTTAACTGCTGAACGCAACATATCACCCGTTGATATCTGTGGGATACTATAGCGTTCCACTAAAAATTGAGCCTGAGTCCCCTTTCCAGCTCCAGGTGGCCCAAACAAAATCAGATTCAACACTACTTCCTCCCCTTGATCTTAACACCCTTTAAGAAGCCCTCGTAATTTCGGGTTATAAGGTGTGACTCGATCTGGGCGACAGTATCCATCCCAACGCCGACAGCAATCAACAGAGCAGTCCCGCCAAAATAAAAGGGAAGATTAAACTTACCTATTAGTATTGTGGGCAGAACGCAAACAATTGATATGTAAATTGCACCAGCAAAAGTCAGGCGTGACAGGACGCTATCCATAAATTCGGATGTTTCTTTTCCGGGACGTATACCAGGAATATAGCCACCCTGCTTCTTTATGTTTTCCGCAACGTCGTGTGGATTAAATGTCACAGCTGTATAGAAGTAGCAGAAGAAGACGATGAATGCAACAAAAAAGATATTGTAAATCAAATGACCGGGTGAAAGGCTTTTTGCAGCATTCTGTACCCAAGGGACATTTATAAAGTTAGCTATGGTAGCAGGAAACATAATTATGGATGAAGCAAAAATCGGCGGAATAACGCCTGCCATATTAATTTTAAGTGGCAAATGAGATGTTTGTGCGTTGAATGTTTTCAGTCCGACAACTCGTTTAGCATAATGAATCGGTAAGCGTCTTTGTCCTCGCTCAACAAAAACTATAGCCGCTATGACAGCAAACATAAGAGCGAGAATAAAGATCAGCACAAAAAGTGTAAGCTGACCTGCGTTCATAAGCTTGAATGTTTTTACCAGTGCGTTAGGAATATTAACAACAATACCAGCAAAAATGATTAACGAGATGCCGTTTCCGATTCCCTTCTCAGACATCTGCTCACCAATCCACATTACGAAGGCAGTTCCAGCAGTAAGTGTTATAACGGTAAGAAGACGAAATCCCCAACCTGGGCTTGGGACAACAAGCTCACCGGCTGGGCCCCGCATACTTTCAAGGCCAACTGCAACACCCATTCCCTGAACTACACTCAGCAAAACTGTGCCATAACGTGTATATTGAATGATTTTTTTTCTGCCAGACTCACCATCCTTAGACAGTTTTTCAATAGCTGGTACAACTACGGTGAGCAATTGAAATATAATTGACGAAGAAATGTATGGCATTATTCCAAGTGCGAAGACTGTTAAACGCTCTAAAGCACCACCAGAAAACATATCAAAGAGACCAAGTAGCGTTCCTTGTGATTGTTTAAAAAAGTGAGATAGAGCGATTCTATCAATACCTGGAGTTGGAATATGGCAACCGACGCGATATACTGCAAGCATTCCTAATGAATACAAAACTCTTTTTTTAAGCTCTGGAATTTTGAATATATTCTGGAAGGCTTCAAACACTAGATGATCTCCTCAACAGTTCCACCAACTGCTATGATTTTGTCCTTGGCAGCTTGGCTAAACTTGTTGGCAATAATCTTTAGATTCTTGGTTAACTCGCCATTAGCAAGTACTTTAACTGCAGAACGTGTAGATTTAACTATACCTTTGTCTACTAGTGCAATAACATCTACAACAGCCCCTGATTCGAATACATCTAATTGACTCAGATTTACAAGTGCATATTCGATACGGTCAAGGGGTGTGAACCCGCGTTTAGGCAATCTACGTTGCAACGGCATTTGGCCGCCTTCAAATCCAGCCTTTATGCTGCCACCTGAACGTGCCTTTTGACCTTTATGGCCTTTAGTGGCTGTTTTACCGTGACCAGAACCAGTACCGCGTCCAATACGTTTTCTATTTTTTGTTGATCCTAGTGATGGTTTAAGGCTATTCAGTTCCATACATTCAACCCCTTTATTTATTCTACAGAAAGCAGATGAGAAACTTTGTTGATCATTCCTCGGATTTCCGGACTGTCAATACGCTGAACTGACTGGTTGAGTTTAGTCAAGCCTAGACCAGAAACAACATCACGATGCTTTTTGGGAGTGCAAATAGTGCTTTTTACAAGTGTAATCTTAAGCATAGTGCTCATGATAATTCCTCACGTGATTATTTATTCTGCAATACCTCGGCGCGCAGCGATCTCTTCAGGTGTTTTCAACCTCATGAGTCCGTTAAATGCAGCCTTGATAACATTATGTGGATTATTTGAACCTAGACACTTCGAAAGTATATTGTTAATTCCAGCTGCTTCGAATATGGCTCGTGCAGCACCTCCAGCAATAACACCAGTACCTGCTGAAGCGGGTTTCATAAGAAGCCTGCCTGCACCAAACTTGCCTTCAATTTCAAAAGGTATTGTCTGGTTCTGATTAACTGGAACCTTTATAAGGTTTTTCTTGGCCTGCTCAACGCCCTTCCTAATTGCTTCAGGAACTTCATTTGCTTTACCAAGACCATAACCTACATGTCCATTACCGTCTCCTACAACTATAAGAGCGGAAAAACTAAATCGGCGGCCACCTTTAACAACCTTTGCTACACGGCTGATGTGTACGACGCGATCATTAAGATTAAGTTCTGCAGCATTAATCCTACTCAAAGAAAACCTCCCCGTACGCTTAAAAGTTCAACCCGGCTTCGCGGGCTGCTTCGGCAAGCGCTTTGATTCTACCGTGATATAGAAAACCATTTCGGTCAAAAACGACAGTTGAAACACCTTTTTCAAGTGCCAGACGAGCTACTTCTTTGCCGACGAAAGATGCAGCTGCTGCATTCCCACCATTAGAGACATCATCAGCTATCCCTGACAAAGTCGAAGTAGATACGATTGTACATCCTTTTGTATCATCAATAATTTGAGCATAAATGTGTCGAGCACTCTTAAACACATTCAATCTAGGACGCTCTGTAGTACCATACACTTTTTTTCTAACCCGTACCTTACGTTTCATACGGGTAATAGTTTTTATAGCTGTTTTAGCCACGTAAATCTCCTTATAAAGACTATTTCTTGCCGGTTTTACCAGCTTTTCTTAGGATAGTCTCGTCAGCGTACTTGATGCCTTTACCTTTATAAGGCTCAGGACTACGGAATGATCTGATTTTAGCAGCAGTCTGTCCAACCAGTTCCTTATCAAATCCCTTGACAGAGAGTTTGGTCATTTTTTCGACATCAATGGATATTCCGCCTGGAATTAGGAAGTTAACTGGATGAGAGTAACCAAGGCTTAACACAAGCTCATTGCCCTTAACCTCAGCCCTGTAACCGACCCCATTAATTTCAAGGTTTGTCTGGAATCCTTTAGTGACTCCAACAACCATATTATTTATTAACGTGCGTGTCAGACCATGTGCAGCTCTGGACTGATTAGTTTCATCAATACGTGACACCACGATTGCTGACTCAGTGATGTCCAGCGTGACATTTGCCATTATCTGGCGAGTGAGGTTCCCGTTAGGCCCCTGCACAGATAACACTGAGTCAGTAAAACCAATCTTGACACCTTTTGGAACTTCTATGGGGAGTTTGCCTATTCTTGACATCTAAATGTACTCCTTGTCGCAATGATTACCATACAGAGCAGATAAGTTCGCCGCCTACTCCGGCTTTACGTGCAGCGCTATCAGTTATAATTCCTTTGGAGGTGGATAGAATCGCAATGCCTAGCCCACTTTTAACCAGAGGAATATTATCAGAGTTCACATAAACCCTACCACCGGGTTTACTGATACGCTTAATCTCGTTGATAACGCTATCTTTTTCATCGATATACTTCAGGTATACACGCAGTACACCTTGAAGGTTATCAGAGATGACTTTATAGTTTTTAATAAAACCTTCCTGCTTTAACACACTAGCTACACTGACTTTCATGTTAGAAGAAGGAATGTCAACTTTCTGATGCTTTACCATGTTAGCATTTCTAATTCTGGTAAGCATGTCAGCAATAGGATCTGTCATGGACATTGTGAGTCTGCTCCTGTCTCGTTCTTATATGGGCTTTTAGTTACCAGCTGGATTTAATCACGCCGGGAATCTGGCCAGAGGAGGCGTACTTGCGCAGACAAATCCTGCACATTTCGAATTTCCGGTAGAAAGCTTTAGGTCTCCCGCAGACCGGGCAACGATTGTGTTGGCGAACCTTAAATTTAGGTTTGCGCTGGGACTTGATTATCATTGAAACTTTTGCCACAGAATCCTCCAGATATCTTAGTTCCTGAACGGCATGCCCAGGTACTTGAGAAGAGCTTTACCTTCCTCATCAGTCTTGGCACTTGTAACTATAGTTATATTCATGCCTTTAATTTTATCAACATTATCATAGTTTATCTCAGGAAATATAAGCTGCTCTTTGATACCAAGTGTATAATTACCTTTGCCATCAAACGCTTTGCCTGAAACACCCTTGAAATCTCGAACCCTTGCCAGCGATACGTTCATGAGGCGATCAAGGAACTCATACATACGCTCCCTGCGTAAAGTTACCATGCAACCAATTGGCATACCTTCACGAAGCTTGAACGTTGCAATTGATTTCTTAGCTTTTGTAATTACTGATTTTTGACCAGTGATGGCATTTAGTTCAGCAGTAGCAGAATCAAGAATCTTAACATTCTGTATTGCTTCTCCCAAGCCCATATTAACAACAATCTTCTCTATTCGAGGAACTTGCATTGAGGACTTATAGGTAAAGTCATTTAGAAGTTTTGGAACAACTTCTTTATTATAAATTTCTTGTAAACGCGTCATTATATTGATTCCTCCGAAGTAATTCTAAAGCGAGTTGCCACACTTGACACAAATACGCTGTTTTTCGCCGTTTTCCAGGACTTTTTTACTGGTCCGAACAGGCTTAGCACACTTTGAACAATATGGCATGACATTGGAGATATGGATTCTAGCTTCTTTCTCCTTTATCCCGCCTGCCTCATTACCACGAGCTTTCACATGACGCTTGACAATATTGAGACCTTCAACGATTACGCCGTTCTTTTTAGGAAGAATCTGCAGAACTTTACCAGTCTTGCTCTTTTCCTTACCGGCAATAACCATAACCGTATCGCCCTTGTTAACATGGGATTTAATGGCTTGCATCTTCAACTCTCCGATTTCTTTTATAGTACTTCCGGTGCAAGAGAAATAATTTTCATAAACTTCTTAGCACGCAGTTCTCTGGCAACCGGGCCGAAGATACGCGAGCCAACCGGTTCCTTAGCATTGTTTATAACCACCCCGGAGTTATCATCAAAACGGATGTAAGATCCATCTGGACGACCCAGTGACTTTGCAGTTCTAACGACAACGGCTTTTACAACATCGCCTTTTTTAACTTTGGAGTTGGGCAGTGCTTCGCGTACAGAAGCAACAATGATATCGCCAACACCCGCGTATTTTCTTTTGGAACCGCCAAGGACCTTAATGCAAAATAGTTTCTTTGCGCCCGAATTGTCGGCTACATCCAGTATTGTCTGCATTTGAATCATTACACGACACTCCCTGTACTAAGAGATACTTTTAGATTATCTGTTTAAGGCTCCAACGTTTATCTTTACTCAACGGACGGCATTCAATTATCTGAACTCTATCGCCAGTTTTTGAGCTATTTTGTTCGTCGTGAACCTTGTAATTTACACTACGTTTAATATATTTATTGTAAATGCTGTGTTTAACAAGTCGATCAACCCTAACTACAACGGTTTTCTCCATCTTGTCACTGATAACAACACCCACTTGAGTTTTTCTGTGACCCCGTTCACTCATATCGAAGCTCCCTATGCCTTAATCTCAGTGAGAATAGTATTGATTCTAGCAATATCCTTACGGATTGCTTTAAGTTTTGAAGAATTCTCAAGTCTGCCGGTGTGCAGCTGAAATTTAAGGTTAAAAAGTTCCTGTGTACTCTCAGTCTGCTTTTTAAGCAAGTCTTCTGAAGTCATTTTTCTCAAATCACTGGGCTTCATGAAGTTCTCCCCTCGATATAAACTTTGTAGAAAGAGGAAGCTTATGTGCAGCTAGCCTAAGAGCTTCGCGAGCGATCTCTTCTGTCACACCTTCCATTTCATATAAAATAACGCCTGGCTTGACTACGCATACCCAAGAATCAGGAGAACCCTTACCTTTACCCATGCGTGTCTCTGCAGGTTTAGCAGTCAATGGCTTATCTGGGAAAACACGAATCCAGATTTTACCACCCCTTTTAATGTAGCGTGTCATAGCGATACGAGCTGCTTCAATCTGTCTCGAATCAAGCCAGCCGCACTCAGTTGCCTGAAGCCCAAACTCACCAAAAGCAAGTTCAATTCCACGACAAGGCTTACCAGACATGCGACCCTTCATCTGTTTTCTATGTTTTACCCGTTTCGGCATTAACATTTATGCGTGCTCCTGTTGTACAAAATAAAAATTTACTTGCCAGGTAGAATTTCACCCTTAAAAATAAGAACTTTAACGCCAATAAGTCCGTAAGTCGTTTTTGCTTCAGCAAAACCATAATCTATATCGGCTCTAAGTGTGTGAAGTGGAACACGACCTTCACGATACCACTCAGTTCGTGACATTTCTGCCCCACCAAGACGTCCGGAACATGTAATCCTGATTCCCTTGGCACCAAACTTTAAGGTTGAGGTAACACTTTTCTTCATTGCTCTACGGAAAGCTATGCGTCTTTCGAGCTGCAATGCAACATTTTCTGCAACTAATTGAGCATCGAGCTCAGGCTTACGTACTTCATTGATTGTAATAAATACTTCTTTTGAAGTTATAAGAGCCAGATCTTTTTTAATAGTTTCGACTTCCGAACCTTTTTTACCTATTATAAGGCCTGGACGAGCAGTGAAGATGTTGATCTTGCACTTATTCGCAGCGCGCTCGATCTCGATCTTAGATACACCGGAACTATATAAACGTTTTTTCAAGAACTTCCTGATTGCCAGGTCCTCATGCAATAACTTGGCGTAATCAGCCTCAGCATACCACTTAGAATCCCAAGTCTTAGTTACACCAAGCCGGAAGCCTATCGGATTTATTTTTTGTCCCAAACTACACCTCCAGGTATTAAAAACTATTTTGAGTCCGACAGAGTTACGGCTATATGACTAGTCGGCTTACGAATTTTGCTGGCACGTCCCATTGCACGCGGGGTAAAACGCTTCAGTACGGCACCGCCATCCACGAATATTGTTTTAACAAACAGACGATCAACATCTGAAACACCTTTTTGCTCAGCATTTGCTACTGCAGATTTAAGCAGCTTAGAAACAAGCTTAGCAGATGGTTGAGGCATAAAACGCAAGGTATTAAGTGCATCCTGTATTGCTTTCCCGCGGACTAGATCTACAACTAGACGTGTCTTGCGAGGCGACAGACGAACAGATGCGAGTTTTGCACTGGATTCCATATCAAGCTCCCTTACTACTTCTTGACTTTGCTCTTTTTGTCTGCGGCATGGCCGTGAAATGTTCTGGTCGGAGCGAATTCACCCATTTTATGTCCAACCATGTTTTCAGTTACAAAAACTGGGATGAACTTACGACCATTGTGAACTGCAAAACTACAACCTATAAAATCAGGGCTGATAGTAGAGCGACGCGACCATGTTTTTATAATTTTCTTTGAATTCGGGCCTTCAGCGAGAACCTTTTTTATCAGGTGTCCATCTATAAAAGGTCCTTTTTTTATCGAACGTGCCATAGTATCAGCCTCTCAACAGATTATTTGCTACGTTTCTTAACAATGAAACGGTCAGATGTTTTGTTAGTACGAGTTTTGTAGCCTTTGGTCGGGATGCCCCAAGGTGTAACCGGGTGACGACCACCCGACGTACGACCCTCGCCACCACCATGTGGGTGGTCAACCGGGTTCATAGCAACACCACGCACTTTAGGACGTCTGCCCAGCCAACGTGAACGACCGGCCTTACCAATATTAACGTTCTCATGGTCTGTGTTTCCTACCTGACCAATAGTCGCGTAACAATCGAGCAGTATAAGACGAACTTCGCCAGAAGGCAACTTAATCTGTGAGTACTTACCCTCTTTTGACATTAACTGAGCAAAAGTTCCAGCGCTGCGCGCAAGCTGAGCGCCTTTACCAATTTTGAGCTCAATATTATGTATAATTGTTCCCAAAGGAATGGAACGGAGAGGCAGTGAGTTCCCTGGCTTAATGTCAGCCTCAGGACCACTTATAATCACATCACCAACTTTAAGATCAAGTGGTGCAAGGATATATCTTTTCTCGCCATCAGCATAGTTGAGAAGAGCAATTCTAGCGCTACGATTAGGATCGTATTCTATACTGGCAACAGTAGCAGGAATACTTCTTTTATCACGTCGAAAGTCAATGATGCGATACTTCTGCTTATGACCGCCGCCTTGATGCCTTGACGTGATACGACCGTTTGAGTTCCTTCCACCGCTCTTTTTAAGAGTCACTAGTAAGGATTTCTCAGGAGTAGACTTCGTAATTTCATCGAAAGCAGAACAGGTTTGATGTCTGCGCCCTGCTGAAGTTGGATTATAGCTTTTAATTGCCATCTTGAACCCCAAACGTATTAGTTAGACTTCAAAGAAATCTATTGATTGCCCTTCCTGGAGTGTTACATATGCTTTTTTCCAGTTAGACCGTTTGCCAAAAGTTTTGCCAGAGCGTTTAACCTTGCCAGCTACTGTCACCGTACGTACATTGGCCACCTTAACTTTGAACAAAGTTTCTACGGCCTGCTTAATTTCGATCTTGTTTGAATCTTTATCTACTACGATTGCAACCGTATTAGATGAATCTGCACCGAGTGATGTTTTTTCGGTGACATGTGGTTTCTTAATTACAGAGTAAATATTCATTTTTGCAATGCTCCTTCTGCTGACAGCACCGACCCTTGAGTAAAGATGATATGTTTGTATTTCAGCATATCGTATACATTAAGAGCATCATGCTTCAACATTTTAACATACTGGACATTGCGGCCCGACAGCACCAGATTATTATTAAAATCATCTGTCACTATCAACAAGCGATCCTGCTCAAAACGCTTCATAAAACCGACAAAGTCTTTAGTTGATACTTTATCAAACTCAAGCTTGTCTATAACAGTTATACCTTCGTTATTAAGCTTATAAGTAAGTACTGAACAAAGGGCGGCGGCACGAGCTTTCTTATTCATGCTCAGATTATATGTCTTTGGCTGAGGGCCAAATGCAACACCACCACCTGGATACTGAGGAGCCCGACTGCAACCCTGTCGCGCATTACCAGTACCTTTTTGTTTAAATGGCTTTTTACCACCACCAGACACAGCTGAGCGGTTCTTGACGGCAACTGTACCAGCTCTCCTGTTGGCAAGTTGGATTTTGAGTGCTTGATGAATAAGGCTTTCCCTTACTTCTACGTTGAAAACGTCATCTGACAGCTCAATTTCACCGGTTTTTTGCCTATTCATATTGTAGACAGCGATTGAAGGCATACTCATACTCCCAAGAAATTACTATGCTTTTACACTCTGTTTAATCATCACAATTGAGTTCTTATGACCAGGTACAGCACCTTTTATTAATAGAAGGTTATCTGCCGCATCAACACGGACCACCTTTAGTCTTTGAACTGTAACCTTGCAATTGCCCATTTGACCAGGCATCTTCTTGTTTTTGAAGACGCGTGATGGAGTTGCAGATGCACCGATTGAGCCAGGAGCACGGTGGAAGCGCGATCCATGGGAAGCACGTCCTCCCTTGAAGTTCCAGCGCTTAATAACACCCTGAAAACCTTTACCAATACTGGTTCCAGTAACATCAATCAAGTCGTCAGGTGAAAACTGATCAACAGTTATTGAATCTCCAACACTCATTTCAGACGCAGTAGCCAATCTGAATTCACGCAGGTACCTAAAAACGCCCTGACCTGATTTCGTACAATGACCCAGCTCTGGCTTGTTTGCAGTTGAAGAAGCAACCGATTCAAAACCAACTTGTATGGCCGAATAACCGTCTGTTTCTGCAGTTTTTTTCTGAACCACGTAACATGGGCCCGCCTGAACGACGGTGACAGGTACACGAGTTCCGTCTTCCAAGAATATCTGGGTCATACCCAGTTTTTTTCCGATGATACCTTTCATCATAGATAATCCTATTCAGTCGTAGTAACAGTTACAGTTTGATTTCTACGTCAACACCAGCAGAAAGATCCAGTTTCATCAGTGCGTCGACCGTCTGCTGAGTCGGGTCAAGTATATCAATCAGGCGCTTATGAGTTCTGATCTCAAACTGATCCCGAGACTTCTTATCTACGTGCGGTCCACGCAGAACACAGTACTTGTTAATAACTGTTGGAAGGGGTATCGGTCCTGCAACACGAGCACCAGTTCTTTTTGCAGTTTCGACAATCTCACCTACTGATACATCCAGCAGTTTATGGTCATATGCCTTTAGGCGAATTCTGATTTTCTGGCTCTGCATTGATATCCTCGTACGTTTCTGATTTATTCGATAATGGAGCTAACAACACCTGCGCCAACGGTACGGCCACCTT
>MTLC01001547.1_pt1 | contig 38302 bp, 35 predicted proteins | sample 1982451 | NCBI WGS metagenome assembly MTLC01 (sample SAMN05710165, study PRJNA340218) | biofilm metagenome | isolation source: sample SPH anode biofilm adapted to +100 mV | place: USA | collected 2012-02-03 | reverse complement strand
AATTTCAAATATGTCAAAGAGCTATTTTAGATTTTAATGGGACAGTAATGAGTTGTAATATAATAATTCGTTTTGATTTTGCTATGTATTATAATAGGAATTATTTTAATGCTTTTGGGTGTTAAGTATTTCAGAATCAGGTTTATGAGTTTCAACTAATTTCTTGTAATTACTAAATTTTATATGAATAATGATTTCATTTTTTTTGTGTTCTAAGATCAAAGAATAAGTGTGTATTGTTCAGATTTTATGTGAAAATGGGATTTAAAACAATAGTGAAATCATAACTTAAAAAAACCGAAACATATTTTATATAATATGCTCGGCTTTTTATGTAAGCTCAAACTTTAAACTTCAAACTACCATCCTTATCCTCTCTCTTTCATCGGTATAAAGCTTTGTAATTCACGTACATTTTTGTAAGCCGGACGAATAATACGTTTACTTGAGAAGTTAAGCTCTTCAATGCGGTGTGCTGTCCAACCTACAATACGCGCCATAGCAAACAGGGGCGTAAACACATCTTCCGGTAATCCGATGGCGTCATACACGAAACCGGAATAGAAGTCCACGTTGATACAAGTTTGTTTTTGTCCTTCGCCTTTGAATCCCATAAAGGTTTTCACGGCGCGTTCTTCTACCAGTTCCATAAGAGCAAATTCAGCTTCGCGTCCCTTTTCCTTCGCCAAGTCGCGCGCCATGGTTTTCAGCAGTCCCGCACGAGGGTCGCTCACTGTATATACGGCGTGTCCTATTCCGTAAATAAGTCCGGTCTTATCAAATGCCTCTTTATTAAGCAGCTTGGTAAGATAGCCATCCACTTCTTTTACGTTATCCCATTTTTTTACGTTTTCTTTCAGATCTTCCATCATTTTTTTTACCATAATGTTGGCGCCCCCGTGTAAAGGACCTTTCAGTGAGCCTATACCGGCTGCGATGGCGGAATAAGTGTCTGTTTCAGTGGAACTTGTAACACGTACTGAGAAGGTGGAATTATTACCCCCGCCGTGGTCAGCGTGGAGTATAAGTGCGAGGTCAAGTATTTTTACATCTAATTCCGTATAGCGTCCGGGACCTTTCATCATATAAAGAAAATTTTCAGCCACTGAATATTCTTCGCGTGGATGGCGGACGTGAAGCGAGCGGTTTTGTTCCGAATGACGAAGCACTTGGTAAGCATACGCTATGATGGTGGGGAATTTTGCTATCAGGTTGATAGACTGACGGATAAGATTGTCCTTGCTGATTTCATCCGGATTTTCATCGTAGGTGTAAAGTTCCAGAACGCTTCTCGCCAGAATATTCATAATGTTTTTTCCTTGTAGCGATAGTATGCTCATCATCGCCTTATGATCCAGCGGCATAGTTTCTATCAGTACTTGGCGGAAAGTTTCCAATTCGTCTTTGTCCGGCAATCCGCCTGAAAGCAGCAGAAATGCTGTTTCTTCAAATCCTAATCGGTCATCTTTCTGGATGCCTTTCACTAATTCTTCTACATCAATGCCTCTGTACATCAATTTCCCGGGAATGGCTTTGAGTTTTCCGTCGTCTTGCTTTTCATAGCCAACTACGTCGCCTACGCGTGTGAGACCTGCCAACACGCCGGAACCGTCATCGTTTCTCAGTCCGCGTTTTACGCTGAATTTACTGAAAAGGTCTTTGTCTATCTTACTCGTTTTTTTGATAGATTCCGATAATTTGTAAACCAAATATTGTTTTTCCATATCGATATATGATTTTATTGTTTATAATCAATCAAAATAATACTCTTTCTTATAACAATGTTTTTAAAGCTAATTTTGTTTATTATTCCGTAAAGAAAATTTTGGAAGCTAGCTGTTAGCTGATAAATACCTAAAATCTGATAGTCTGTAAAAAACTGTAACGAACAATTTAAGTCCCCCTGCCTTGCCAGGGCTGTTAAGTTATTTGGTGATGCCCCAACGGGGCAAAAATCAATAGCGTAGGGCAACTCCCTATGTTGAGAAGAGGGAGTAATCCCTAAGCCCTGAAAGGGCGTAACAATACCAGCTTTCGCCCTTTCAGGGCTTGCACTTAGAGAGTACGCCTTTTCACATAGGGCGTTGCCCTATGCTGATAGCTGATACGATTTCATCGTAATTTTGAGCAGAACTTAACAGCCCTGCCCTGCCTTTCCGGCAGACAGGTTTGAGGGTGATTTAGGGATTAGCTATCCCAACCTCAAACTTCTTATCACTTCTTCTGAAAATTCCGAAGTAGAAAGCGCTTTCCCGTTTTCCATAAATCGCGCTAAATCCGATGTGGCAACTCCTTTTTCAAACAATGTTTCCAAGGCGCGCGTAATTAGTTCGGCTGCCTCGTTCCAACCCATGTATTCCAGCATCATCACGCCCGAAAGCAGCATAGAACAAGGATTTGCCTTATTTTTCCCGGCAATGTCCGGGGCGGTGCCGTGCGTAGCTTCGAAAATGGCGTGTCCCGTATGGTAATTGATGTTGGCGCCCGGAGCTATGCCTATGCCGCCTACCATTGCCGCGAGTTGGTCGGAGATGTAATCGCCGTTAAGGTTAAGCGTGGCTACTACCGAGTATTCTTCGGGTTTTAGCAGCGTGTTTTGCAAAAACGCGTCGGCTATTACGTCTTTGATAAACACTTTTCCGCTCTCTATGGCGGTGTTATAGGCGCTCACAGCGGCTTCCAAGCCTTGTTCGGCTTTTATTTTATTAAAAATGTTCTCGGTAAAAACTTGTTCTGCAAATTCACGTTCCGCCAGCGCGTAGCCCCACTTTTTGAAACCACCTTCGGTAAATTTCATGATATTTCCTTTATGTACCAATGTTACGGAAGGCATTTTATTTTCAATAGCGTATTGTATAGCGGCACGTACCAAACGTTCCGTACCTTCGATAGATACAGGTTTTACACCGATGGAAGTGGTTTCAGGAAAACGAATTTTGGCTACGCCCATCTCATTTTTCAGAAACTTCAACACTTTTTCCAGTTCGGGCGTACCGGCTGCCCATTCTATGCCCGCGTAAATATCTTCGGTGTTTTCACGGAAAATAGTTACGTGGACTTTTTCCGGATGGAGTAGGGGAGTAGCCACACCCTTGAACCAACGTACAGGACGCAAACATACAAACAAATCCAATTCTTGACGCAGTGCTACGTTCAGTGATCGGATTCCTTCGCCCACCGGCGTGGTGAGCGGACCTTTCATACCCACTAAATAAGTGCGGAAAGCGTCCATAGTTTCTTGCGGAAGCCAGGTACCTTTTTCTATAAAGGCTTTTTCACCTGCCAGCACTTCTTGCCATGTTATTTCCCGATTGCCGGAATATGCTTTTTGCACTGCGCTGTCAATGATTTTCTTTACCCAAAAAGTAATTTCTTTACCAATGCCATCCCCTTCAATAAATGGAATGATGGGTTGATTAGGAACAATCAATTTCTCAGCCTGTTTAGTGATAAATTGGTGCATAGTGATATTAAAATAATGTAAATTACTATTGAAACGAACGAAAAGGTAAAAATGTTCAGTTAGTAAATGAGTAAATTGGTGGATTGGTGGATTGGTGGATTCGTTAATTGGCACATTGGCACATTGGCATATTAGCTCATTGGCATATTAACTCATTGGCACATTGACTTATTAAAACAATCCCGCAAACCTAAATAAGAATGCGGGATTGTTTGTTTTTTTAGAAAAATACAACTTACTGATATTGAATGTATATCGGTTTCGGAATACGAGTCATCAGTTCTTCCGGTGTAAGCATCCGATTAGGGGCTTTTTTCAAGTCGTTCTTATAAAAGAGCTTAAATCCGGTAAACTGTACGGGTTGAGATTGGATGTACAGACGATAAGTGCCGAATTTAAGTTCCGGCTCACCCCAGCCGTCCATATCTATTACCATTTGCACTTCCGGGCGCAGTTTTATATTCTGGTAATTAGTAAGCATGCCTTGGGTAAAACGGTGTACTACCAATACTTTGGGCGGCAGGTTATTTTCTTTGACTAATTTAGCCAAATAACCGGATGCGTAGTTAACATCTTCGGCATCGTAAGTTCCTATTTTTTTGCCGGGTGTACTTCCTTTTTTCATAGAAAACTCAGGGTCAATACCGAGATGAACGTGCGGCATTTTCAGATATTTTTCCAAGGTAGGAAGTTCTGCCTGAATGGTGCTCAACCCTACTTGAATGTCCAAGAATACAATGGCATTGCCCATTTTAGCGATATTGAGCACAGAATCTATCTGGTTTTCCGGCATACGAGCGCGGTACTTGCCGTCTTTCCCGGGCGCGCCTTGGGCTACAATAGCGATGTAATGCAACGCGGGTTGCACGGGGGTAAGCGTATCCGCTTTTTCCCATTTTTTGATTTCGGCATTCAGGCGCTGCCACATTTCTTTGGGCGCGTATTCGCCGAGGGCGCCCATTTTTTTAGAATAAAGATTTCCGTAATAAGCCACAATGCGCTTAAAAGGCAAAACAGCGCCTGCGAGGGGATAAGGCTGGTTCTTTACGGGCCAGCGGCCGGTGGTGTCGCCATTGGCTAACATCATCATCCGTTTATTGTAATCGGCAGTGTCAATGGGGGTTAATGCTGAGGATTGTGATACAGCGGCAACACTGTCTTTGTCCGTTTTTCCGGAATCTTTACCGGATTTGGAACCACATGCACCCGCCATTAAAATGACTGCGAGAAGTAAGGTAATAACTCTAATTTTCATAAAAATGATTTGTTTAAAATTTGATGCAAAGATGCGGATTTTTATTGAATTGGGCAAGGGGGATTTTTACATTAATACACATCCAAATCTTTACCCACTATTACTTTGCCGTTGTATTTGGTGGCTATTTCGTTCAATAAATCTTTCTCCTCAGCGCCCCAATATAAAATATGGTATAAGACTACTAACTTAGGTTTTGCCTTAGCGGCAATTTCGCCTAATTGAAGCGTAGATGTGTGGTTTTTAGCATGATAATTCCGCCAAAACTCGTTTTTTGTGTCGTATCCTTTTTTATAATATACTTCGTGGATAAGAATATCGGCGCCCGCGGAATATTCCGCCACTTTATCTGATGGCGAAGAGTCGCCGGACATCACAATGACTTTGTCGGGCGTGGTAAACCGAAATCCCCAAGCGTTGGGCCATTTGCCGTGCGGCACGGGAAAGGCTTCTACTTTTATGTTTTTATCCTGATAAATAACCCCTTCTTTCATAAACTCGTGGCTATCCACACGCCATCCTTGGTTATTGGAGGGTTCATCGCCATAGAGGCGGTAGCGAATATCTTCCTGATAAGCTTTCAAGATGTGGTGTGTCATATCGTTCAGCCCTTCCGGTCCGTAAACCGTAAGCGGCTCATCGCGCCCCATGACCCAAGGCGTAAGAATCAGGTCTGGATAGCCGGTGGTATGGTCGGAATGCAGGTGGGTGAGGAAAGCGTGTTTGATGTTTTTCACATTCAAACCTTTAATTTTACCGCCATACGCGGGCGACATTGCCGCAGCACGGCGTATAAGTCCGGGTCCGAAATCCACAATGTAAGGCGTGTCATTTACTACAATAGCTACGGAGCAACCGGATTGTTCGGGCGAAGGATTAGGATTTCCCGTGCCCAGCATCACTACCTGGGTAATTCCGGAAGAGGAAAAATCCCGCTGCGCGAAAAGATGGGTAAAAACACATAACAGCAAAATGGGTAGAAATAGTTTAAGTTTCATATTTATCAATTTATTGAATGCTGCAAATATACGAACAATACTCAAAAGAAAGGAGGTTTTAGTCAAAAAGGAAATAAAATAAGTACTTATGCGAATGAGGGGTTGAAATAGTGCTACTCACCTTTTATTTAGGTTGTTTGACCAGATTACAAATGATACAGAGCTAACGTTGCTTTGTTGCGTATCAACTTTTCACCCGCCTGCCGGAGAGGCAGGTTTGTAGCAAGAAATAGAATTTAAATAGAAAAGTGAGTAGTGCCGATTCATTTAAATACAACCCCCTGATCCGCATTCCTTATAAGAATTTAGTTATAATCCCGATTCGTCCGTAATAAATCTTGGTTATTGAAAGTAACATACTCGGAATTTGTAAATAAGTTTCTCTAAATACTTAACTACGCAGTACTATCATCAATCCACCATTTTCCCAATTCACTAATTTTCACTACCTTTGCGCCTAATAAATATTTTTACCCACTGCGCTGTTTTGCGATAAAACAGACAGAAAGATTAAAAATGAAGTTAAATCGTCTTGATTTTTTCAAGACTAAAACAAAAAACAATGGGAAATATAGTAGCCATCGTAGGACGCCCCAACGTGGGCAAATCCACCCTTTTTAACAGGCTTACCAAAAGCCGCAGAGCCATAGTAAACGAACAAGCAGGAACCACACGTGACCGTCAGTACGGTAAAAGCGAATGGAACGGACGTGAATTTTCCGTCATTGATACCGGCGGTTGGGTAGTAAACTCTACCGACGTGTTTGAGGACGAAATCAAACGCCACGTAATGATTGCCATTGAAGAATCGGATGTAATTCTTTTCCTGGTGGATGTGGTAAACGGTATCACTGACTTGGATGTGCAGGTGGCGCAAATTCTTCGTAAATCCGATAAACCGGTTATTTTAGCTGCCAATAAAACAGATACTTACGACCTTCAATATCAAGCTGCCGAGTTTTATAAACTGGGGCTGGGAGACCCTATCATTGTTTCCGCTATCAACGGCTTGGGAACCGGAGAGTTGATGGACGAGCTTTTGGAACGTTTTAATCCTGATACAGTAGAAGAAATAGAGGAAGAACTGCCTCGGTTCGCGGTGGTAGGACGCCCCAATGTGGGAAAATCGTCTATTATTAACGCCTTTATCGGTGAAGATCGTACCATAGTGACGGATATTGCCGGAACTACGCGCGATAGTATTTACAGCCGTTTTAATAAATTCGGACACGATTTTTACCTCGTGGATACCGCGGGAATACGCAAAAAAGCCAAGGTAAACGAAGATTTGGAGTATTATTCCGTAGTACGTTCTATTCGCGCCATCGAAAATTCTGACGTGTGTGTTCTGATGATAGACGCTACGCGAGGCATTGAAAGCCAGGACTTAAACATTTTTTCGCTTATCCAGAAGAATAAAAAAGGATTGGTAGTAGTGGTTAACAAGTGGGATTTAATTGAAAACAAAGAATCAAACGACGTCAAGAAGATAGAAAAAGCCATTCGGGAGCGGTTGGCGCCGTTTGTAGATTTTCCTATTATTTTCACTTCTGTACCTGAAAAACAGCGGATCCTGAAAGTGATAGAGACTGCTGTGGAAGTTTTTGAAAACAAAAAGCGGAAAATAGCCACAGCTAAGCTTAACGAGTTTTTCTTACCGCTGATAGCTAATTATCCGCCGCCGGCGCTTAAAGGAAAGTACATCAAAATCAAATACGTAACCCAACTGCCGGCTACGCAAGTGCCTACGTTTATATTTTTTGCAAACCTCCCGCAATACGTGAAAGATCCTTACAAACGCTTTTTGGAAAATAAACTTCGTGCTAATTGGAACTTCCACGGCACGCAAATTCAGATTTTTATAAGGCAGAAATAAGTTAGAAGACGGAAGTCCGAACAGCGGACACCTCATAAAAAAAGCGTTACACCGATAAAATGGTATAACGCTTTTTCTTTTTTTTGAGCCTCTTGTCGGATTCGAACCAACGACCCCGAGATTACAAATCACGTGCTCTGGCCAACTGAGCTAAAGAGGCAGGTGGGTAAGCTTACTACATCGCACCGCTACAACCTTCTGCCCTTGCTGCGGTCAAGCCCTGGGGGAGTTAAAAGGGAGCTGGTCGTGTAGGACTTACCCGAGTGCAAAAGTACTGCTTTTTGCCGATATGACAAAACGTTTTTCGTATAAATATTGGTAAAAACTCTTATGACACTCATTTTCAAGGATTTTTTTTTGTAACTTTGAAAATATTTCTTAGAAAAATGAATCCGCAAACACAAGATTTTATACTGAAACATGCTGAGGAAAATGTCCATGCGTTGGCGCTCAAAGCGTCTTCTTTTCCGGAAGTAGATATACCTTTGGCGTTGAGGCAGATAGAAGGAAGGCAGAAAATGAAATCGAAAGTCCCAACTTTTTACAGTTGTCTAAACGTTCTTTATCCCGTAAAATTATCGTTAGAACAATCGTCCTCAGAAATTACGGCACGTTATAAATCGTCTTTGTGTCAAGGGCAGAAAATGGTGGATTTAACGGGCGGATTAGGTATCGACAGTTATTTTTTTTCTGAAAAGTTCAATGACATAACGTATGTGGAACGGCAGGCGGAGTTATGCGCTCTGGCAACACATAATTACAAGGCTCTAAACAGATGTAATATTCAAATAATCAATGATTCTGCCGAAAATTTTCTAAAAAACGATATTATTGCCGATTGGATTTACATAGACCCGGCGCGTAGAAAAGATGGTGGTGCGAAAGCGGTGCTGCTCTCAGACTGTGAGCCAAACGTAGCCCAACTGGAAAACGCGTTAGTTGAAAAAGCGGAAAATGTAATGATAAAACTCTCGCCGATGTTTGATTTGTCGCAGTTGCAGCGTGAATTGCGTCATATACGTGAAATACACGTGGTGGCGGTGGAAAATGAGTGCAAGGAAATCTTGGTATTATTAGAACGCAATTTCACCCAACCGCTACGGATAAAAGCGGTGAATTTTCCTAAAAGTAGAGCGAATGAAGTGTTTGAGTTTACAGAAGAAGAGGAAAAAAACGCTGTTTCTTCATATACTGATATTTTATCCAACTACCTTTATGAACCGAATTCCGGTATATTGAAAGCCGGAGCGTTTAAATACATTGGAAATAAATATTTATTAAAAAAGTTGCACCTTAGCAGCCATTTATATACTTCCGAAAAACTTATAGAGAATTTTCCGGGACGAGTTTTTCAAATAAAAGAGGTTTTCAATTTTAATAAATCCGAATTAAAAAAAATGAATATACCCCAAGCCAATATTTCTGTAAGAAACTTTCCTTTGACGGTGGAACAATTACGTAAAAAGCTGAAAATGAAAGAGGGGGGCAACCTTTATATCTTTGCTACTACGCTACATAGTGGACAAAAAGCGCTGATTTTATGTGAAAAGCACCGATAAGGCATATTTTAACATTTTATAGAAATAAAAGTGCCCTATGTCTAAACTATTTTCCTTTCACCTTGTTTTATTTGTAAATAAACATTTATACTAATCATTTAAAAATAAAAAGTTATGAAAAATGCAGGTGGATTTTTAGCCGGAATTTTAGGCGGCGCTATTGTAGGAGCTGCTCTTGGAATGTTATTCGCACCGGAAAAAGGTGAAGATACAAGAGCCAAAATTGCTGATACTTTTGAAGATACAAAAGAAAAATTTTATGACAGCATTGATAAAATGACTGAATCTCTTAAAAAAAGAGGTGAAAAACTCAGCAAAACCGAATTGGAAGATTTGGTAGATGAACTTCGTGAAAAAGTAGAAACAAAATTAGGTTAATACTCGGAAAAATGGCAGAAAATACGGGTTCAATAAACGATAATTTTCAGCGTTTATTTACAGACGCTAAAGATTTTGTAAAATTACAAGCGGATTATCTGAAAGTAGTTTCAGTAGAGAAAATCACAGTGTTGGTTTCCTCTCTGCTCGTAATTTTAGTGTCGCTGATATTCTCTATGGGGATAGTATTTTACCTGTTTTTTACATTAGCTTATTTTTTAGCGCCTTTTGTTGGTGGATTAGCCGTTAGTTTTGGAATAATCACATTGATTTATGTTTTATTGCTTGTTTTATTGCTTGTTTTTCGTAAAAAATTGATTTTTAATCCGGTGTTAAGGCTTTTATTTCAATTAATTTATGGTGATAGAGAAACCAGTCAAAATGCAAGCGATGAGATTGAGGTTATTACTAAAAATGGAAATTAAATCATGTACGGATATGAATAGAGATAATATAAAAATGGAAGATTTATCCGTATTGAAAGAGCAAATAAAACTGCGGATAGAAGAGCAAAAAGAAAAGTTGGAATATTCAGCCAAAAATCTCTTTCCCACCTCACCTTTAAAGATTGTTTCTACTGTGAGCGATGTGGCTTTAGCCGCTTCCGGAATCATGAAAGGTACAAAGAGAGCCGGAAAAGGTTTTGCGCTAATTAACAGTGTAGTAATAGGTTATAAATTAGTGAAAAATATTCGTAAATCTATTCGTAGCAGATTTGGAAAGAAGTAAATAATGTAGCTTTTGCAAGTCGACAGATAGAAGTCGGAATACAGTACTTCATAAATAGAGAAGACAAGAAAATGTAAGAAGTGTTCAACTTCACATTTTCTTGTCTTTTTTTATTTCCCAAATCCCAAATCCTCAATCTAAAATTCTTTCACTCAAACTGTGAAAGGGTTCTTTTTATAATTTCAATACATTCTCGCAGTTGCTCTTCTGTCATTACTAAGGGCGGTGCGAAACGGATGATGTTAGTATGCGTAGGTTTAGCAAGTAACCCGTTATCAGCCAGTTTGAGGCATATTTCCCACGCCAGGTCTTTTTGATTATCATTATTGATAATTAATGCGTTGAGTAATCCTTTTCCACGTACTTTTTGGGCAACGTTGGATGTTTGGCAAAATTCGCTTAACTCACGTCGGAAAATTTCGCCGAGATAAAAGGCGTTTTCGGTCAATTTTTCATCCCGAATAACTTCCAGCGCCGCCACGGCAACCGCTGCCGCCAACGGATTTCCCCCAAATGTAGAACCGTGCTGCCCCGGACGAATCACGTCCATAATATCATTGTTTGCCATCACTGCCGAAACAGGATAAGCGCCGCCTGAAAGCGCTTTGCCCATAATCAAAATGTCAGTCTTAATATCCTCGTAATCGCATGCCAACAGCTTTCCGGTGCGTCCCAGTCCCGTTTGTACTTCATCGGCAATGAATAACGCGTTGTGCTCTTTACATAAGCGGCGGCATTCTCTCAAATAACCTTCATCAGGCACATTGGCGCCTGCTTCACCCTGAATGGGTTCCACCAGAAATCCCACTACATTAGGGCTTTCTTCCAACGCTTTTTTCAGCGCCGCTGCATCATTATAAGGGATTACGATAAAGCCCGGAGTAAAAGGTCCATAATCACTGTACGCGTCCGGATCTACCGAAAATGACACGATGGTGGTGGTGCGTCCGTGAAAGTTACCTGAACAAACTACGATGTCGGCTTTGTTTTCAGGAATATTCCGTTTTTGATATCCCCATTTCCTACAAAGTTTCAAGGCGGTTTCTACCGCTTCGGCGCCGGTATTCATAGGCAGTATTTTGTCAAAACCAAAATATTCACTCATAAATCGCTCATATACACCCAGTTTATCATTGTAAAAAGCGCGGGAAGTTAGGGTTAGCTTTTGAGCTTGTTCTGTGAGCGCGTGAATGATTTTGGGATGACAATGCCCTTGATTTACAGCGGAATAGGCGGAAAGAAAATCAAAATACTTTTTACCGTTTACGTCCCACACAAATACGCCTTCGCCCCGTTCCAATACTACCGGAAGCGGATGATAATTATGCGCGCCGTACTTATCTTCCAGCGCTATCAGTTCTGCTGAGGTATGTTTTTCTTGTTCCATATTTATATTAGTTATTGGTCATTAGTTATTGGTCATTAGTCATTGGTCATTGGTCATTGGTCAATAGTCAATAGTAAGCAGTAAGCAGTAAGCAGTAAGCAGTAAGCAGTAAGCGGTAAACCATTTATCTCATTCTCTCTTTTTCACATTTCCTCATTTCCTCATTTGCATTTTTCCACATTGGCACATTGGCATATTGGCACATTGGCACATTGGCATATTTCCACATTGGCATATTTCCACATTGGCACATTTCATCATTCTAAAACACTTCCGCCATCATGCACCGCACGCTGCCGCCACCGTTTTTTTCAATGGTGGGAATAGCCGGTGTCAATATTTTATTCTGTGATTGAAGATAGTGTATCTGGTTTTGATTTAATGAGTTATAAGCTGTTTGCGACATTACGAGCAATTTTTCGCCCTGTTTGTTTTTAACTTGCAGCATATTCCCCGCAAATTGATTCATTTGCTCTTCCGAAATTTCCACAATTTCTTTTCCGGTAGATTTCAGCGTTTTTACCAACTCTTCCCGTTCTTTTTTATCCTGAACACAATTTAAACATACTACGGCGTATGTGTCTGCTATACACATCATTACATTGGTGTGGTAGATGGCAAGACGTTCATCGCCTACCTGCTGTGTAGCGTTAAAAAATACCGGGTGGAAATTTAGTTCACGGCAAAAATCCAAAAACAATGTTTTGTCGGTGCGAGGGGATAGCGCGGCGTAAGCCACACGATTTTCGCGGTCAAAAACCATACTGCCTGTTCCTTCCAAAAATTGTCCGTTATTTTCAAAATGCGAGTAATCTTTGAACTCATAGTGGGCTTTTCGGTGATTTTCTACTGCCAGCAATACATCCATACGTCTTTCCAACCGGCGGTTTTCGGCAAACATAGGGTAGAAAACCGCGCTGTTAGCAATATGAAAGGAAATCCAGTTGTTCGGAAAAATAGAATCGGGCGTGTGGGGGTAAGGCGTATCTTTTACGGTAATAACATCCACCCCATTCGCGCGAAGCATTTCTACCATAGCGGTAAATTCAGTCAGCGCGCGTTGCTGTATGTCCTCGTTATTTTTATCCTCATCGTTCTGAAAATGATTGTTGACCGATGTTTGCGGATTGTACCCAAACGCTGTGGGTTCAATCATTAATATGGTATCTGTTAAGGTCATAGTTTGGATGTCTGCCCCCTAACCCCCTAAAAGGATAAAGAGTTAATTTGGATTTGTAAAAATTTATGGTTGCTTACTTGTTATAGTCGTTTTTACGTTGTTCATTGATTATTCTCGGCGAAGGGGTAGGGTAGAGCAACGTAATAATCCCCCCATTTTGGAAATTTCGGCATACGGAATTTTTTCTACCGTAATACCCCACGCTTCTTCCAAATGACGATTTAAGCGGTGAAAATTTTGCTCTGAAACCACCACATCGGGCGAAATGGAAAAGATGTTGCTGTTCATCGTGTACATTTCTTGTTGTGTGATTTCAAATATGTTTTCTTTTCCGAAAATATCCACTACATTGCCGTAATCTGCCACATTCCGAAATCCTTGCGGATAAACAATGACTTTATCGCGAGCCACAGGCATAAAAGCGCAGTCCAAGTGCAATACGGAACGGTACGGATCCGTATCGTTTTTTATCAATTCGATAGGGATAAATGTTTTTTTGGGAAAAAGTTCTTTCAGAAAATTAAAAGCGTATAAATTGGTACGTGCCGATTTGAACGACGAGTAATCCGGCGCGGTGTAAAGCCCCACAAAGACCAAATCATTGTAAAGCACCACATCGCCCCCTTCCACGTGGGCTTTCTCGGGTAAATTGTATATTTTATTATAGGCTATTTGATCATAAATAACTTCATACGCTTCTTTTTCATCTTCGCGGTCAGGGATGATATTTGAGTTGATAATTTTATCGTCAATTACGAAAGCCACATCGCGTGCGAATACCTGATTACAATTTTCAAGCGTCCAAGGGCGAAATACTTGCACATTGTACTTGTGCAGCACTTTTTCAAACGCGGTCATTTCTTTGTATACGGCTTCTTCGGTGGGATAAATGCCTTTTATGACAGATTCGTAGGACTTGGCATCGTATGTTTGTTCCGGCGACGGAATTTTGCCCAAAGAACCGGGTTGACCGAGTACTACGGCTTTTAGCGGCGAGGTTTCATTTGTAACGTGCAAATTCATCGATATAATTTTTTATTGTGCGGTAAAGATAAACAAAGTTTTCTATTTCTGTATAAATATTTATAAAAAATCCAGAAAGGTAGAATTTATGAGTTAAAAAAACTGAGAGTTAATACCCAAAGATTTTTTATAGGAACGATAGGAACAATTTGAGAATATTTTTTCACCTTTTCTTTCGGGTTGAATTTTTTAATGTAAATTTGCAAGGATTAGATACTTCTATTTTTGAAAAATGGAATTAAAATTATGATTATAAAAATCACCGGGGTAAAATATCCCGATAACATTTTACAAGTGGCTCAATTACCCATTGATATGATTGGGTTTGTTTTTGATGCGTCATCGTCTCGCTATGCGAAGAATTTGGATATGAGTATCTTACGGCAGATTCCGAGTCATATTCTGAAAGTAGGGGTGTTTGTAAATGAAACTTTGGAAAATATCCTTACCGTCCTTCGTAAATACAGTCTCAACGCGGTACAAGTACATGGGGCTGACAATGTGGAATTATGCCGAACATTGAAAGAAGAAGCAAATGTTTTGGTTATCAAGGTGTTTTCGGTAACTAATGCGGATAATTTTAAGGTGATGAAAGATTATGAAAAGGTATGTGATTATTTTCTTTTCAATACCAAAGTAGATGCTTATGCGGAAAAGTTACAAAAGTTTAATTGGAATATTCTTACCGCATACAGCGGTGAAAAAGAATTTTTATTAAGCGGAAACATTTCCACCGATGATTTAAAGCTTATTTTTAAAGCCAATCCACCCAAAATGGCAGGATTGGATGTGGGAAATAAATTTGAAACAAAACCGGGAATGATGGATATAAACCAATTACGCGCGTTTATAGAAGAAATGAATAATCAAATATATCCCCAAGTTGCCCCCTGAATCCCAACAAAAATCGTTTAATATAGATTACAAATATAAAATAATATGAAACTAATTGACGCACTCAACTGGCGTTATGCCACAAAACGAATGACGGGCGAAAAAATCCCGCAGGAACAAATAACTGAAATACTGGAAGCCATTCGTCTTGCCCCTACCGCCTACGGATTACAGCCTTACAATGTTATTATTACCGAAAACAAAGACCTGTTACAAAAAATTTACGAAGAGTCTTGTCCGCAATTGATTATACCACAGTGCTCGCATCTGCTGATTTTCAAAACGATGAAAACATTGTCGGAAGATTACGTGGAACTCTATCTTGCCGAAATGAAAAAAGCCCGTGAGGTAGATGAGGCGTATATTGACGGTTACAGACAGCGCATCCATAAGCTGCTCGAAAATTCCGAAGTGGATAAATTCGGCTGGGCGGCGCTTCAAACTTACATTGCCATGGCGTATGCTACCATTGCCGCCGCTAATCTGAAAATAGATGCCACGCCTATCGAAGGTTTTAATCCCAAAGTGCTGGATAAATTGTTGGATTTAGATACGAAAGAAGAAGGAACTACTGTGATGTTGGCGTTGGGTTACCGTGATGCCCCAGAAGACCATCTTTGCGGTAAACCGAAAGTACGTAAAACGATGGAAAACTTGGTAGAGGAATTGTAAACTTTGGCAAAGTTTAGAGCTTTTTAAAAGTTTTAAAAAGAGAGAATTTATGCCTGAAAAATCCCTGAAAAATTCCATTGTATCTCTTTTCAGTGAGGTAATTTATTTTGCCAAAGAAGATTTTAATGTGAAAGCGTATGTTTTCACGACTGTTTTAGTTATAGTTGGCATTTTTGTTAATTATCAATTTCATATTTACCGTGATTACATTCGCGTGAGTTATTATGTCGGAAAATCGGAATGGGTAATGCCGCTCTTTTATCTTTTCATTTATTTTTTCACGGCTATAATCACCTTGGTTTTACGTAAGCGTTTTGATATTTTAAAGGACTATCGTTTCTACTTGAAAAGTACGTTTTTTGTCTCGCTTTATGGATTTGGGGTGGGATATTTTGGTTATGCGAATTGGAATTTGTCCACCTTTTTGTCGCAAGAAAGAGTGTATCTGTTGATGCTTTTTTCGCAGTTAAAATGTTTGCTGCTATTTATGCCTCTTCTTTTTTTGATGAAACTCACAGTAGATAAAAAAGTGGTCGGATTTTACGGTTTAGCTAAAAACACCCGGCATTTTGACGGATATTTTGCTCTTTTCACCTTCTTAATTCCATTTTTGATACTAATTTCCTTTACCCCCGATTTTCTGTCAGCATATCCGCAGTTTAAGGCGTGGAATTATACGGGCATTTTCGGATTGGAAACGTGGCTTTACACCACTATTTACGAAATAGCTTACAGTCTTGACTTTGTGATGACGGAACTTATTTTCCGCGGTACACTCGTTCTCGGGATGATGTTGATCATGGGGCGTACAGCCATATTACCGATGGTAGTTTTTTACGTTTCCATTCATTTTGGAAAACCATTGGCAGAATGTATTTCATCGGCTTTTGGCGGATATATTCTCGGCGCATTAGCGTATCAGACGCGTCATATCTGGGGTGGGGTAATGGTGCATATTTGCATTGCACTAACTATGGAAGTGATGGGTTTCATTCAATATTACGTTTTCAGGCAATAAAAAAGACACTCTTATTAGAATGTCTTTTTAGATGGTAATCCGATTTATTCTAATGGATTTAATGTAAAAATTGTCCTATTACAAAATAAACAATAGCTGCAATTGCCGCGCTTACGGGAATAGTTAATATCCAAGCTGTCATTAATTTCTGAGTTACCCCCCAACGTACCGCCGACAATCTTTTCACAGAACCTACCCCTATAATGGCGCCTGTGATAGTGTGAGTGGTACTTACCGGAATTTTTAAAAATTCAGTCAAATAAAGCGTGAGAGCGCCCGCCGTTTCAGCAACTACCCCTTCAAAAGGAGTTACTTTGGTAATGCGCGTACCCATGGTTTTTACAATTTTCCAGCCGCCGGACATTGTTCCCAGCGAAATAGCGGTAAAACACGCGAAGGCTACCCAATCCGGTAAATCCCCTACCGATTCAATGCCCATCCCCACTTCGGGATGATGAATGTGCATGGCTATAAAAGCGGCGGCAATGATACCCATTACTTTTTGAGAGTCGTTCAAACCGTGTCCGATACTGAAAAGCGCCGACGACACTAACTGGAAATGTTTGAACCAGGAATTGGCTTTGTGCGGATTGGTTTTTCGGGAAATCCACATCAATAAAACCGTTAATATGGACGCCATAAACATACCGATAAGCGGCGCTAAAAATATAAAGGACGCGATTTTGATGATGACGCTGGCTTTAATTACCGCGAAATTACCCATCCAAGCAGCTACCGCCGCGCCCGCAAAACCACCAATCAGTGTGTGTGACGAAGAAGAAGGAATACCTAACCACCACGTGATAAGGTTCCACATAATAGCGGCTATCAAACCGGAAAAGATAATGGGCAGCGTGATAAACTCTGAGATAACGGTTTTTGATACCGTGTCCGCAATACCAAATCCACCAATAATGTATTTGGCTATAAAAAATGCCACAAAATTAAATGTAGCTGCCCACAATACCGCCTGAAACGGCGTAAGTACTTTGGTAGATACGATGGTGGCGATGGAATTAGCCGCATCATGAAAACCGTTGATAAAGTCAAATATAAGCGCTAAGGCTATAATTACTATTAATAAAGTCATTTTTTGTTTTTTATTAAATTTCGGAAATAAAAAATAAATTGAATTCAATTTCAACGCATTGAATTTCCCAAACTCACTTACGCGTATTTAACAATAATGGTTTTAATAATTTTGCCTACATATTCAGCGGCATCTGTGGCTTTTTCCAGCTCGTACATAATTTCCTTTTCTTTGAGCAATTCCATCACATCTCTGGGATTATCAAAAGAATTCAGCACAAAGTGCTCGTACACTTCATCCGCTTTATTTTCAATTACGTGCAGTTCGTTACAGTATTCTTTAATGTTTTTAATCCGTTTTTTTAGTACATTGAGTTCTGTTACTGATTTTTCAATCACTAATGCTGCTTCTTGGATATTTGCCGTAAGCTCAATGGCTTCTGCCGGAAGTTTTTTGGGCTTGTATAAATAAACACGTTTGGCAGCGCTGTTAATATAGTCCGTAACATCATCCATGCGTGTTGCTAAATGATGAATATCTTCCCTGTCAAAAGGTGTGATAAAGGTGGTATTCAATTCGTCAAAAATTTTATTGGACAAACTGTCGCCCTTACGTTCTATTTCCTTAATTTTTTTGTAATAGTCTTCTGCGATTTCTACGTTATAGTTTTTGATAAATTCCATCATTAAATCAGCGGCATCACTGATTACATCCGACAATCCTTTTAACAAAGGAAAGAACTTAGGTTCCTTGGGGGTAAATTTACTAAAAATTGAACTTGACATTTTGTTTTAGTTTAATTATTTTGTTGTTAATAGTTTGATTTGTAGGGGTTTATTTATTTTTGGAAATTGAAATATATTTTAGGCAAAATTACAAAATCCCTCATCAAAAATAAAGAAAACGAAAAAGTTTAATAAAAATGTAATATCTTTTCAACAGTTGTAACATTTTAAGATGGATAAATACGAAATTATCTTGATTTATGCCTTTATTTTTATTTAAATTTACCTGCGAATATTAATTTAAATATTTTATGGGTTAAAAACGTGTTAAATATTTTTTTAGAATAGAAATTGTATTATTTTTGCATCACTAATTAGTACTAACAATAAATTTAATAAGAAATGGCTTACGTAATTACAGAAGATTGTATTGCTTGTGGCTCTTGCATCAGCGAGTGCCCGGTAGAAGCAATATCAGAAGGCGATATCTATGTTATTGATCCGGATGTATGTACAGACTGCGGTACTTGTGCCGATGTTTGTCCGTCAGAAGCAATTCATCCGGCGTAATCATACGCTGCGAAAAATAAAAATCCTACTTGTAAATTAACACAAGTAGGATTTTTTTGTTTATTAAATCTCATAGTCTACACAAGCTCTTCCCGTGCGTACTTTACCTATATAACCCGCTACTTTTTTATGTTCCGGGTGTTCTTGATAAATGTCTAAACCCTTCACGCTGTCAAATTCGCAATAAAGCGCGAGATCGTAATTAGACGAAGGCGTATCGGGATGATTTATACCCACTTCTATTTTCTTTAACTCAGGGATGATGTGGATTAAATTTTCCAATCCTTCTTTAATAATTTGAGCATTTTCGGCTTTGGTTTTGCCTTCGGCTTGCTCTGCCAACTGAAAAAACACGATATGTTTAAGCATTGTTACAGCCCCCCTAAATCCCCCAAAGAGGGATTTTATATGTTTATAAATTAGTTAATTATTGATTTGTTTAGCATTAAAGTGTTATATTGCACTGTGAAATCTCGCGTTCAAAAGTCCCCCTTGGGGGATTTAGGGGGCTGTCTTTCCTCTTCCATCTTTTTCGGATAATCAATGGTATAATGCAGTCCGCGGCTTTCTTTGCGTGCCAAGGCTTGTTTAATAATCAGGTACGAAATACTGATAACGTTGCGCAGTTCGCATATTTCGCGCGAAACGGTGGAACGCGTAAAAAGACTTTCGGTTTCTTTGTACAAAATTTCCAAACGGCTCATCGCCCTTTTCAGACGTAAATTAGAACGTACAATGCCCACGTAATTGCTCATAATCTGCTCTACTTCCTTAAAACTTTGAGTGATAAGCACCATTTCTTCGGTAAGCGAGGTGCCTTCATCGTTCCAGTCAGGCAGCATTTCGTTTATTTTCAGGTCTTTTAGGCGTGATGCCGCGTGTTTTACGGCAGTGTCTGCATATACTATCGCCTCTATCAGTGAATTTGATGCCAGTCGGTTGGCGCCGTGAAGTCCGGTACAGGAACATTCGCCGAGAGCGTATAGACGATTAATAGACGAGTGCCCGTTTAAGTCTACCGCCACGCCGCCACACATATAATGCTGCGTAGGACAGATGGGGATGTAATCTTTGGTAATATCCACGCCGTATTCAAGGCATTTTTTATAAATCATCGGGTATTCTCGCTTGGTTTCTTCCGCATCTTTGTGGGTAACATCCAAGTATTCAAAGTCTTCGCCTCGGATTTTCATTTCGTTGTCAATGGCGCGCGCCACAATGTCTCGTGGCGCCAATGAACCACGTTCATCGTATTTCTGCATAAATTCTTTACCGTCTTGCGTACGCAGTACCGCGCCGTAGCCGCGAATGGCTTCCGTTATCAAGAAAACGGGCTTATCGCCCGGACGGTAAAACCCCGTGGGGTGGAACTGCACAAATTCCATATCTTTTATCACGGCGCGCGCGCGATGCGCCATGGCTATACCGTCGCCGGTAGCAATGCCCGGATTGGTGGACGCCAAATAAGCGCTGCCGATGCCGCCCGTGGCAAGTACGGTCACTTTGGCAAAAAATGTGTGAATGTGATTGCTTCTTTGATTAAGCGCGTAAACGCCGTAACACTCAATGTTTGGCGTGTGGTGTGTTACTATTTCGCCCAAATGGTGCTGGGTGAGAATTTCGATGGCGAAATAATGTTCGTACAAGTCAATCTCGGGATGGTTGCGGATTTGCTTGTTGAGCGTTTCCTGAATTTCGAAACCGGTATTGTCCTTGTGATGCAGAATACGGAACTCACTGTGTCCGCCTTCTTTGTGCAAGTCGAAACGGTCGCTGTTTTCCTCTTCTTTATCAAAATCTACACCCCATGCCAACAGTTGTTCTATTTGATCGCGGGCTTGCGTTACCACTTGTGTTACGGCTGCGGTATCACAATGTCCATCGCCGGCGATAAGCGTATCTTGGATGTGTTTTTCATACGTATCCGGCTCGTACATCACCGTGGCAATGCCGCCTTGCGCGTACGAAGTGTTGCTCTCTTCGAGCGTGGTTTTGCACAGCAACGCTACTTTGCCGTATTTAGCGGCTTTCAGCGCGAAACTGATACCGGCTATGCCGCCGCCCACCACGAGAAAATCATATTTTTTTGACATAAATTGAAGTCCTATTATCCCGAACTATCGGAACCCAAAAGTGGAAATTGTTAAAATCAATAATAAAATGAGTAAATAAGTGTTTTTGTTTTTATATTTATTGTTGAGTGAACATTTTTTCGAATAATTTAAAAATACCTTGTGGCTAAATACGCTAAAAGTTCTTTATATTTTTTTTTATCAATATTTTTAATAAAATCTTCGGGCGAAATAATCCTGTATTTTACTTGGTCATTGAGGTGTTGCCGCCAAGTATCCTCCATATTTTTTTTACTACACGGGTAAATCTTTTTTAGTAATGCGTCATTTTCTTTTGGGATAATATGAATATGTAAAAAATCATCCGCATCTATAAATTCTTTCTCCCTATATTCAATCATTTTTTCTGCCCAAAGCGTTTGTCTCATTAATTGGTAGAAAGGTTCAAAATAATAGCATTGATGATTTTCGTTTTTGAGTTGTCTTGATTGGTTGATTAAATCGGTATAACGATATAATCGCTCGTCGCCTTTACAATTATTTTCTCCTTCTAATGCTTTGTTTTGGTTATTATAGTGTTCTGTATATTTCCATTCGATAGGTATTATCCATTTTGATTTTCCATCTTTATGAAGCGCATATATTAAAGCGTCTATCGAAGTACAATTACTTCCGCGAGTTGTACTTTTTTCATTTAGATGATCAGTTTTACTTACTGCCTCAAACTGTATGTAACCATTAGTAGATTCGTCATTTTCGGGAATTTCCAACACGTCAATAAAATCATCTGAAAAAGATTTGATCAAACTCAATACAGCCTGCTTGTCTTTTCTAAGCAAAAACAAAAAATTAATACAAGCTATTTGAGATGATAATATGTGACCGGAAGGTGTGCCGCCGCCCCACCAAGAAATATTATTTTTTGTAAAATAATCAATAACATCCTTTCTTATGGGTTCAAAAACATTGTATAATCCATTTTCCAGCACAAATTTTCTTGGTTTTCCCATAAAAAATCCATTTCCTTTTACACCATTGAAAATAATGCTGTTTTCTATCAGGTTTTCTAATTTATATCTTTGATTTTCTTGGAATTGCGACTTCATTGGATTTTCTCAATTAAAGTTTATTTCAAAAAATATTCCACCACTTTCTTATAATCATCCTGCGCGGAAAGGCAAGTATCTACCAAATATTCTTTTACTTTTGGATATTCTTTTAATCCTCTGTAATAGAAGAATTTATAATTATCTTCAATAATAAAAGGGATAATATCGTGCGCCAAGCATTCTTTAAACATAATTAATCTGCCTACACGTCCGTTACCGTCTTGGAAAGGATGAATGGTTTCAAACCGATAATGAAAATCCACAATATCTTCAAAAGCAATGTGCCTCTTTTTGTTGTATGCTTTAAGCAACGTTTCCATATCTGCCGATACATTTTCAGGTAAAGAAGTTTCCATGCCTCCTACCACATTTGGTTTCAGCTTATAATCACCTATACGGAACCATGATTTTCGAGCATCCGAAGTGCCTCTTTTTAATATTTGATGAAATGTTTTGATATGAGTTTCTGTCAATTTTTCCTGTGCCACATCAAGCATATAATCAAAACACGCGAAGTGGTTGGCTGTTTCGATAATATCGTTTACATTCGCTGTGGTTTCGCCATTTTCAAGATGAATAGTAGCCGTTTCAAAAATATAACGTGTTTGCTCTTCCGAAAGTCGGCTGCCTTCCATTCGGTTGGAATTGTATGCCAATTTAATTTGTGTTGTATGGTACAATCCGCCCTTCAACGACATGGATTTTTCTTCTTGAAGTAGGTGGCAAATGTTCATTCGTTTCTTTTTTTGAACTCGTAAAATTAATAAAAACCATCGAAAATTCATAGATTTAACTTAGTCAAAGTTCAAAACTTTGACTAAGTTTCCCTGCGTTTTTTATCTTTTTTCCAATAATACCACATTTTCCACATGATGGGTGTGCGGAAACATATCTACCGGCTGTACGGCGGTTACTTTGTACTGTTCGTTGAGCAGGCTCAAATCCCGGGCTTGCGTGGCGGAATTGCAACTCACATACACTACTCGCTCGGGCGCGGCAAAAAGAATGGCTCGTACCACATCATCGTGCATGCCGGCGCGCGGCGGGTCGGTAATAATCACATCAGGTTTGCCGTGTTCGGTAATAAATTGCTCATTCAGAATGTCTTTCATATCGCCCGCGAAAAAAAGCGTATTTTCAATTCCGTTTAACGCAGAATTTACTTTGGCGTCTTCAATGGCTTCCGGAACATATTCTATTCCAATTACTTTCCGAGCGTTTTTCGCCACAAAGTTGGCGATGGTTCCGGTTCCCGTATAAAGGTCGTAAACCAGCTCATTACCTGTTAGTTGCGCAAAGTTTCGTGCAACTTTATAGAGTTCATACGCTTGCTCGGAATTGGTTTGATAGAAAGATTTGGGACCAATCTTAAATTTTAGTCCTTCCATTTCTTCGTAAATGCAGTCATTGCCTTTGAAAGTGTAAATTTGCCGGTCGGTAATGGTATCGTTGGCTTTACTGTTGATGACGTAAAGCAGCGAAGTAATTTGCGGGAAGCGCTCAGCAATGTGTTGCAGCAGTTTTTCACGTTCGGCAGCATCATCGTAAAAGAAAACTACAATTAACATTAGTTCGCCCGTAGAGGTGGTGCGTACCATCATGGTGCGCAGAAAGCCTTCCTGGACGCGTAAGTCAAAGAATGTAAGGTTGTTTTCAAGGGCATAACGGCGTATCTCGTTGCGGATTTGGTTTTGCACATCATCTTGCAACCAGCATTTTTCAATATCCAATACTTTATCAAACATTCCGGGAATGTGAAATCCCACGGCGTTCATCGTGTTGAATTGTTTGTCAGCATTCATCTCTTCCGTGGTGCGCCAACGTTTATTGGAAAAAGTAAATTCCAGTTTATTTCGGTACCATTCCGTTTTCTTGCTGCCGAGAATAGGCGTAATTTCGGGCAATTCCACTTTCCCGATGCGGCACAGGTTACTTTCTACTTCTGATTGTTTGTGTTTTAGTTGCTCAGGGTAGGGCAGTATCTGCCATTTGCACCCACCGCAAATTCCAAAATGTTGACATACAGCTTCTTGTCTCTGCTCGGAATACTTGTGGAAACGGATGACACGCGCTTCCATAAAACTGCTTTTTTTCTTGACAACTTGCAAATCCGCCACATCACCCGGCACGGCAAAAGGAATAAATACTACTACATCATTTACTTTGGCTATGGCTTTACCTTCGGCAGCAATGCCCGTAATGGGGATATTTTCCAGAATAGGAAGCGGTTTTTTATTTTTTCTCATAAAAATGGGTATAAAGTACAAAGGTAGAGAAATTTTAAGAAAGAATATTTATTTGATAAAATAGATGACACATTTGTTGAAAACTTATTGATAAACCTGTTCATAACTCTGTTGAAAACAAGTGGATAAATACAAGCGAAAAAATTTGCAAAACGCTTGGTTGATATGTTATATTTGTAGCGAGTTCAATACTCAACAACATTAATAGGATGTTGACCGATCTTTGAAATACTGATACATCAAAAAGTTCTAATCAAAACAAAAAAGTGCGCTTTTGGGCAGAATGTAAACCTATCTGCCACGTACTGTTCCCATTTTACTGAATGTACCCTCGCGGTACTAAGAAAAATGGTAGAGTGAAACGGAAAAGTTTCTTGTTTTTCCCAAACAGGCTGTCTTTTTATTCGTTTGATTAGGATAAAGACGTTTTTTTATAAAACTTATTTACTTTTTGACGCTTATGCGAAAGTAATAACCGAAAAAAGTGAACAAACAGTAGAAACGGTAAAAACCGTTCGGCGGCGCAGCCGTTAAAGGACGGTAAAACTGAAATATAAGCCGGAAGCTTAGTTTTTATAGATACCTGACTTAAAAGTCAGATAATTAACCTCTGCATAAAACAGAGCAGTTTGAATCTTTCACGATAATTAGTTATCGTAAAATCAGGCTGAAAAAAAGGCGGCGTTTATTGCTCATTTTTTGGAAAATTCTTGAACTCTTTCGAGAGTTTCGGATTCCGGAAATAGCAAATGAAAGCGGCGCTGCAATTAAATTCTTATAGAATTGTATCTGCAATTTTTAAGCTTATCCACCGCTTTTTTTCAATGGAAAAAATTATCGTTACTACACCCAACCGTATGGTAAGAAATGTTCTGACAACTTCTATCCATCTGACGATTTTCATAGATAATATCGGAAAATGGTCAAATCCGTTTGTTGCATCATCGGTCTTAAAAAAACGACAACACTTAGATTAGAGAGAGCTTTTTAAAGGTAAGCCATTCAGCCATTGTTGGTTTGATTGTGGCGAACCCTACTTTTTGATAAGGCTACAAACGCATAGTAACCAGCTGTTACAAAGCGTATAAGTTGATAAAATCTCAATGTTTAGAAGAACCAACGTTTTATAACTGAGGTTTCCGAAAAAATAAAAGATTATAATTAAAAAGTATAAAAAAGCACACCCTATAAAGAGTGGAATGTATGTAAAAAGTGAAACAAAGACGTGAATGTTAGCAATAGCATTAACGCGGCGGATAACGCCTTGCTTCCAGAGAATAAAAATTTTAAAGTTGAAGTTTTTACCACCTCTTAATACAATACATTCTGTCCATCGCTTTTCGCAGTTATCAGTATTTGAAAAATATCAATCTCATATTAATGTTAAAAAAGAGGGCGCTACATTGTTGTGGCGCCCTCTGCTTTTTAAATTCAAGACATTATTCTATGATTATTTTTTGTGCATAATCTTTTATGCACAACGTATATATTCCTTTTTGAAGATTTTTTACTGTTATTTGCTTTGAGATTTCTTTTTTTAGCGGCGTAGTAACCACGTTTTTTCCGGTCATGTCGTTAATTAAAATTATTCCTTCTTGGGGCTCTTTGAAAGATATATTTATCGTTTCTTTGGATGGATTTGGATAAATTTTCACATCGTTAGTGGTAAGTTGTTTTACGCCGGAAGCGCCACTTTTCTTTACAAAAATAGGATTGGAATAAAACCATAAGTCTTCAAAAGCTTTGGCGGCAGTATTTGTACCAAAGGGGTCAACAATCGGGTTGCCGTTTACATCTATTTCCGTGTCTGGTACACCAAAGGCGTGATGTGTACCGCGCAATCTGAAATACATGTCAGATTCTATGGTAGCTTCATAGGTTATCTCTTTTACACCGTTTCCTAAATCATTCCAAACTTGGGTTACAATGCCGCCGGCATCTGTATGTGCTGTTTTTCCGAAACGTGCGATAACCTTGGTGGTAGATACGTTGTCTACGTTGTAATTTGTGTTGGTCGGTTCGATGAGAGCGCCTACTTTGCCGGCTATTAAGTCGATATGGTCTAATTCCGGATTTTTGAGAGCGCTGTACGTGTTGTTATTGTTTGTTTGCGGATCTCTAACGATGATTGAGATAGTTACTTTGTTGGTTGTAGCGTTGTAGGTTTGACCCATAGTGGCATTTCCTACTATAAATTTCAGAGAATCTATCAAGTCACCCATAACAACGTAAGAGTTGCCTGATCTTAATCCATCTACTACATTTTGCGCGTTTTTAGTATCGGTTACGTAGACTTTTGTTTTCTGATATTCTCCCGGAAAAAAGTCACCATCGTTATAATGGCAGTCAGAGTTGGCAAACAGCCACCATTTGCGTCCTTCACTGAGCAATGCGTCCCAAACTCCGCCTATTTTAGCCGCAAATATCCCTGTGCCGCCCCAAGTAGCGCCGTCTGTGCCGTTTACTTTACCCGTAGAGCCGTATGAACTTGAACGATACCCGCCTCGGTTAGACTCTTTCTGGTGTCCCGGCTGGCTGTCAAACCCGAAACAAACATCGGGACCGGCATTGTTCATATTTCTAAAATCTTCTATTTTGAAAGCGTTCGCGCGTTCCGGATGGGTAGGTATAATCCAGCCTGTTTTTGAGCAATTGGTTTGCATCCATTGGACGGCTTCTAATGTTTTAGCCTTTCCTGTATTTGCTGATTTTACCCAGCCGTTTGGGTTTGTAACGTCTTTGTCGCCGTTGTCAAACTTGTATTCAAATTCAGCTAACAAATTACAGTTTCTATCGGTGGCATCAAATTGATTATCAATGATACAAACATCCACATGCTCATGCCCTGGCGCATTCCACTCTAAGCCTTGTATAATCAGTTTGGTAGGAAATACTCTGCGGTAAAGTTCCACATCCTGAAATGACCAATCTCGCAATGACTGCCAACGCCACATATTTCCTTTATTGGGTGTGCCCATCAAAGGAACGCCTACTTCTTTCCAAGTAACGCTAATAGCTCGGTTCAAGGTATCTAATCCCACGTCCTGACCGGAAACTCTCGCTAATCTATCAAAAGCGCCGCCGTGCTCGCTATTAACCCAAAAATCCAGACCGAAGTCATTGTTTTTTTGCATCATATAACCGAACGAGTATCCACCGTCCGTGTAAGTAGTGTGTTGATGAAAATCGCCCGAAGCGTATTTTCCTTGTCCCGAAACTCCAAGTACTCCTAAAAAAGAGGTAAGAAGTACAATAGCTACATGTAAATTCTTTTTCATTGTCGAATAAAATTTTAATTAAATAATATAATTTATTGTCCGACAAAGCTATACATTCACTATTAAGTTTTGGTTTCTAAGTAATTGCGGGAAAGAGAAGATTTAATGACAACCGTGTGTATTTATTATTTCTAATTTAATAACGCTTCTTAGAACAACGTCATTTGCCCCGTGATGTCATCAATCAGTTTTTGATTATCGATAATTTCTTCCTCGCTTTTATCTAATTTTTCAGTTTTTTCAGAAGTTCCTGTATTAATGGTATCTTCTTGTTTTTCAGAAATTTCCTTATCTTCGTCGGCTTCTTCTACCGGCTCTTTTTCTTTTTCTTTAAAACGAACAGGTTCCAATTCATTGATAGTATCCACTTGATAAGTAGTGAGGCGTTTCCCTTTGGCTTTGTGGCTTTTTACGCCGATAAATTCTTCCGCATCAATCACCAACGCTTCACGGAAGCTGTCCGCGCCGCCAAAAACCACTTCAAAACGCGGAAAATCCACATCGGTCATCAACATTAGTTGTGAATCCGGATTTTCGCCCAGCACGTTTTGTGGTTTGGGGGATGCCTCTAACTGAAAACGTTTCAAGTAATGAAATTTTTGGTCGGCATCATAGAGCGCTACTGTCCAAACCTTGTGCGGGTCAAATTTTTCAATGACTAAAATATTGTTTTCAAAGTGATTGTTTACGTCAAACGTGGTGGTGTAATAATCGCCCTGGCGCGAGATTACCAAAATCGCGTCCTCGCTTTGGAACTCGCCGAGATAATCGCCGCGTTTATCGTAGTTGAGGCGCAGCACGTCGCGGTCAAACCAAACTTCGCGTCCGCCCAGCGTGGAACCGCCTTTTTCTTTCAGTGTGATTTTATGTATGTCGTTCTTTGTTAGTATATTACCCATTGACTGGCGCCCTTTGATGGCAATGTCGCTAAAATCTTTCTCAAAAACAAGTTTTATCAACCGTGGTTTGGGTTTGAGCGTAACGCGGATAACTTCGGCTTCGGCATTCGGATTGGCGGTGAAATATACCACACGAGATCCGTCTTTCTCTTGCGTAAGGTCATACTCTTTATCTCGCGTGATTCCGTTTACTGCAAAGCGTTTGATGTAATATGATCCTGCCTTGCCGTCCCGATAAATCGCGTTATAAACGGTACGTTTGTCGTTCTTTTTGAACACGTTGATGTACAATATGTTTTTCCCTACAAACAGTTTTTCCGCCACTTTTACAATTTTGTATTTTCCGTCTTTGAAGAAAATAATCACATCGTCAATATCGGAACAGTTGCATACGTATTCGTCTTTTTTAAGGTTGGTGCCGATAAATCCTTCTTCACGGTTCACGTACAGTTTCTCGTTGGCTTCCACCACTTTGGCTGCCACAATGGTTTCAAAATTGCGTATTTCCGTACGGCGCGGATAGTCTTTTCCGTATTTATCTTTAAGCGTTTGGAACCAGAAAACGGTATAATCCACCAAATTTTCCAAATTGTACTGCACCTCTTTCAGTTTTTTTTCAATGCCGATAATGGTATCGTTGGCTTTGTCCGAGTCAAATTTAGTGATACGCATCATCTTAATTTCCAGTAATTTAAGAATGTCCTCGCGGGTTACTTCACGGATAAAGTTTTTCTTAAACGGGTCAAGACGCTTGTCGATGTGCGCCACCACGGCATCTTGTGTGCCGCTTTCCTCAAATTCCTTATCTTTATAAATGCGGTTTTCGATAAATATTTTTTCCAGCGTAATAAAGAAAAGTTGTTCCAGCAATTCATTTTTTTGAATTTCCAGTTCCAATCCTAACAAATCTTTGGTGTGGTCGGCGCTGATGCGCAACATTTCGCTTACATTGGTAAAGCGCGGTTTTTTATCGTGAACTACGCAACAGTTGGGCGATACGCTTATTTCGCAATTGGTAAAGGCATAGAGAGCGTCAATGGTTTTGTCGGACGATACGCCGGGCGCTAAATGCACCAAAATTTCCACGCTGGCGGACGTGTTATCGTCTACTTTGCGGATTTTGATTTTCCCTTTTTCGCTGGCTTTGATAATGCTTTCGATGAGCTTGGCGGTGTCTGTTCCGTATGGAATTTCGGTAATGGCGAGGGTTTTATTGTCTAATTTGCTGATTTTGGCGCGTATTTTTACGTTTCCGCCTCGCTCGCCGTCATTATAGCGGCTTACATCGATGTTTCCACCCGTCTGAAAGTCGGGGTAAAGCGCAAATTCCTCTCCCCGCAAGTAGGCGATGGCGGCTTCAATCAGTTCATTAAAATTATGTGGTAAAATTTTAGAATTAAGCCCTACGGCAATCCCTTCCACGCCTTGCGCCAGCAACAGCGGGAATTTTACAGGCAGCGCTATCGGTTCTTTGTTTCTACCGTCGTAAGAGAGTTTCCACTCGGTGGTTTTGGGGTTAAAAACGGTGTCCAGCGCGAATTTGGAAAGGCGCGCTTCGATGTAACGAGGGGCGGCGGCGCCATCGCCCGTAAGGATGTTTCCCCAGTTTCCTTGGCAGTCGATGAGCAGGTCTTTTTGTCCGAGCTGCACCAGCGCGTCGCCGATAGAAGCGTCGCCGTGCGGGTGAAACTGCATGGTGTGTCCCACGATGTTTGCTACTTTATTATAACGCCCGTCGTCAAGGCGTTTCATCGAGTGTAAAATACGTCGTTGAACGGGTTTCAGACCATCGTAAATATCGGGCACGGCACGTTCCAAAATCACATAAGAGGCGTAGTCCAAAAACCACGACTGATACATGCCGGACAAGTGATGCTTGATGTGCTCATCCGATATTTTGGGTATTTTGTATTTTGAATGTACGTCCGAATCGGTTTCCTGTTCGTTGTTTTCAGTCGTTTCAGCCGTGCTGTCTGTTGGTAATAATTCTTCCGCGTCTTTTAATTCTTCTTCCTTTGCCATATCTCTATTTACGATTTACCAATTTACAATCTACGATTTCAAGCATTGTCTTGTTCGTAAAAAATGTATTAATCGGCAAAATTACACAAATTTTGAAAAATAAAATGTAACTTTGCCTTCAAGTTATTAACAAAATAAAGCTGATGAAAAATTTTTCTCTGAAATTATTTCTTCCCTTTTTACTGGCTATTTTTACTTTTCCAATAACGGCACAGGAAAAAGGAACGGTTTCGCTCACGTTTTCCACATTGACTTCCAACAGCCTGATAGAGCCATCATTGGAAGGCGCGCCAAGCTTGGACATAACCCGTTCACGCGACATCGGATTGAATTATTTTAAATCCATAAAATCTTGGCTGGCATGGGAAACGGGTTTGGAATACTCGTTGTTTAACATGCGTTCCATTTCAGCGTTAAATCCGCCTGCACCACGAGATACTACCTACTCTTCTCTTTCGCTTGTAAGTGTTCCGATAGGGTTAAAAGTGAATTTCTTGAAACACTTTTTTCTAAATGGCGGCGTATTAGTGGATTTTGATACCAACAGCGGTGGTTTTGTGGATAATCAAACAGGATTGGGCGCTTACGTTGGCGTGGGTCTAAAATATGATTTCAAATTTGGCGCATCGGTATTTGTTAATCCTTACGGCAAACTGCATTCGCTTATTCCGTTCTCGGGGGGAAGCGTACATTATCGTGTTATGGAAAGTGGTGTGAGATTTGGGGTGGGGTATAGGTTGTAAAATTTATCCTTTTTACGTTTTGTTTTTCCACTTTCCGCGTGTAAAATCGGGAATTTCCACCGGAATACTTCCGTTACGTACCGAAAACTCACTAAGCTCGGTGAGACATGACCATTCCGCTGCGTCATACACGTCCATATCTAACGGCAAACCATTAATTAAACAATAAATCAAGCGACTGTCCATAATGTAGTCAAAGAAATGATCGCCCGATACGCGTTTTGCTTTACGTCCGTACTCCTTCATAAACGGATGTTCGTATTTTTTCAATAGTTCTTTTGTGGCTTTTTGAGACAGAAACCTGTTGGTATCATGCGGAACAGATATTTTGGGCTGCGGATATTTTTGGAAAAAACCATCTGCTGCCGTAACCGAGTGAATACGACTGTACGGACGAGGGTTGGATACATCGTGCTGAAGCATGATGGTTTTACCTAACTCGGTGTAAATCAGGGTGGTGTTCATATCTCCCAATTGATACGTTTTTTTTGCTTCTGGCGAAGATGCGCCGTATGTTTTTTCAGCATAACGCGTTATTCCAAGCTGTTTTGAAGACATAGAGACCAGGTATTTCATTCTGTCCCCGCGATGAATATTCAATGCTTGACAAATTGGACCTAATCCGTGCGTAGGATACAGATTTCCGGTATGTTTAATGGCAAAATTTTGTCGGTTCATCCCTCGTTTGCCGGTGTTCGTAGGTGGGAAGTTCAAGCTGCGCAAATCATGAATGTAAGCTCCTTCGGCGTGGATAATCTCCCCAAAAATGCCTTGTCGAATCATATTCAGGGTGTTAAGCTCGAACTCGTCATAGCAGCAGTTTTCCAGCATTATACAATGCCGGCAGGTACTTTCTGCGGTATTCACTAGCTGCCAACACTCCGCCACAGTGAATGCCGCGGGCACTTCCACCGCCGCGTGTTTTCCGCACCGCATCGCATATACGGCAATTTCCGTATGGCTTAGCCAATCGGTGCTGATGTAAATCAAATCCACTTCGGGACTTTCACAAACTTCTTTCCAATGGGGTGTAAAGGTAATTTTACCGGAATTTTCAGCCTCATTTTTTACCGATTTCAATGTGTGGATATTTTTATCACACAAAGCTGTGGTTTTGGCGCCTGAAATATACTTGAAACGATGAAACGCTTTTATTCCCCTCACGCCCAAACCAATAAAACCTATTCTTACTACCGGAATAGGTTCACAAGAGAGTAAAAGAACATTTTTTTGCTCTTTTTCGGTGGGTGGTATGGATGAAAAAGCGTTTACGCGCACGTGAAATTCTTTTTTGATACAAATATACCTGATTTTTTTGTAATTTTAAAGCCTCAATTTATAAGATTATGAACATTGAAGAGTTACGTGAATACTGCTTGTCCTTGGCAGGGGCAGAAGAAAGTTTCCCTTTTGACGAGGTTACGCTGGTGATGAAAGTGGGTGGAAAAATATTTGGCATTATCCCTTTGGACGAGCCCCATACAAGTATCGCATTAAAATGTAATCCTGAGTTGGCGATTGAACTGCGTGAAAAATATAACTGTGTTCAGCCCGGTTATCATTTGAATAAAAACCATTGGAACACAGTATATATCACGTCCGAAATCACATCGGTACAAATAAAAGAGTGGATTAATCACTCGTATGAGTTGGTAAAAGCAGGTTTACCTAAAAGAGTAAGAGACGTTTTAGAAAATATACGTTAGATTTACTGAAAATACTCGGGATCTGGTTTGAGGTTGGAAATCTTTTATGACTGTTTTAAAATCGTCACTTTGGTTTTTCTTCTGCAACGCGGAACTCCAAGTTGCGCCCAGCTGTATTTTTTTAATAAACTCTACTCCGCCACCAAACGAAATTCCGTAATCTAACCGTCGAGAGAAATCATTAAATGATTCTTTCCTTTCTATCTGTTCATTTGCCGCCTCCAATACTGTTTTGCCGCTTAAAGCATAGTCGCCGTAAATACCCGCTACGGCGAATACGCCCACCGGACCAAATGAGTAACGGTATCTTAAATTCAAAGGAATGGTAAGGCAATTCAAATCTTTGTATGCCTTTGCAAAACTTTTGGTAAGCGTTGCCGTTGTATCTACCTTATAAACGCTCCCTTTTTGTCCAAACATCACGCCTGTTTCAAATCCGAGCCCATTTTTCATGTGCGCTTGATATACTAAACCTACCTGATAACCGGTTAAATTTTCCGTTTTGAAACTATTCTTCAAGCTTTCTTTATCAAAAGAAGTTATTTCCGAAGCCATATTTAAGCCTAAACGAACTCCCAATTGTGCTTGTGAAGTAAAAACCGTGGCTGTAAGAAATAAGATTGTTATAAAAATTCTGGATGATTTCATAAAATTATAAAAATGAAATGGTTGTTTTAATAATGGAAATTTCTCGAATTATAATCAATAACGTTATTATATCCTTTTTAGTTTAATATAATACCATAATTAAACTTAGAAAATAATAAAGTGGTAACATTGTTAAATATTAAAAAACTATTGTGTAATCTAAAAATGTAAAGTATTTTTGTCAAAAAGTAAAATAAACAAGACTAATCGAAAAATCTTATAAAATATGGGAAATAATTTCAAATTTAGACTTCTGCCTAATTATTTCAAAAAAATAGGAATAACAATCATTACACTAATTATACTTACTTTTATTATCCTCAGAATCTTCAACGTGCATTCTTCTGAAAATCAGGGATATTATAGAGATTTCTTTATGAACGGTCTTTTGTTGAGTATGTTTATTATGGCTTTTTCAAAAGAAAAGGTGGAAGATGAAAGGGTGCGTGATTTTCGGTACAAATCTTTCGCATCCGCGTTAATCTTTGGACTTATGATGACTGTTTTTCAAGCGCCAATTCAATTCTTTCTATTTCACGATGACTATCAGCCGCTTTCAGCACAGCAAGTGATGTTAAGTGTTATGTTTTGGCATTTATTTATATTTTCCGCAATACGTCGTGAAGGAAAAGAGAAGGAATGAAAAATACCCTTAAAATAGAACGTGCCAAACTCAATCTCACCCAGCAGGATTTGGCGGATAAGATAGACGTTTCACGGCAAACGATAAATTCTATTGAAGCGAATAGATACGTACCTTCCACTGTGTTGGCACTTAAAATGGCAAAGTTATTCGGTTGCTCGGTAAATGATATTTTTGAATTGGAAGAAGAGGATTAAATCCCCTTCATTTCCTTTTCAAACTTTTGTAACCGTTCTTCCAGCAAAGGAATTTGATCTAACCGCACAAACGACACGCATGCCCGCAGCCCATTGGGATTTTCACTGCCCGTGATAGCCAGAGAAATGGCGCTTATACCGTAATAGAGGAATTTACGCATCAGTTCGGCGCTGGTTAAACCGGGATACGCGATGGTGAAGTAAAAACCATCAGCAATTTCTCTTCCATCGTCATTATACACCATGTAAAATCCGTGTTTAAGAAATACTTCTTTCATTCGGCGGGCTTTTTCGCCGTAAAGGTGCAGCGCTTCGGTGAATTTGAGCCGATTATCATTCGCCGCTTTCAGCATTTTGGCAAGCGCGTATTGCGCCGTGTGCGAAGTTCCCGCAGTAGTAGCGTAGAGCACGCCATAAGGGATAAAATGTCCTAACGTATCGGACGTAAAATAGTTTTTCAGGTTCGGGTATTTGCGCGAATAAGACGTTTCGCTAAAAATCATCATCCCTATTCGTTGTCCCGCGTAACTGAATATTTTGGACGTGGAAAGTAGCAGAATATAGTTTTCGGCATAATGCGCCACGGTAGGCTGATAAGGCGCTACACCGGCGATACCGTATTCTTCGCGGAAATCCATACCGAAGTAAGCCAAATCTTCAATAACAATTACATCGTATGTATTAGCTAATTCGCCGATAACTTGCAGTTCTTTTTCCGTAAAGCAAAACCACGACGGATTATTGGGCGACGAGTAACATATAGAACAGATATTGCCTTCTTTTAGAAACTCTTCTAATTTTCCTCGTAATTTTTCGCCGCGATAATTCAATACATCAAACGACTTAAAAGGTACGCCCATCAAGTGCAATTGTGACTTTTGAACAGGGAATCCGGGGTCAATAAACAAGGTGTAAGGTTTATCCGGATTACTTCGGGCGCCTGCCAACAATGCCGCGAAACTACCTTGCATACCGCCCACCGTAGGAATACATTGCTTTGGCGAAACATCTACATTCATAAAGCCTTTGGCAAAACGGGCTATCTCGTTTTTAGCGGATTCAATGCCCTCAATATTAGGGTAAGCCGCTGCCAATCCCATTTCTAATGCTTCTTTTTCGGCATCCAACCCTACTTGCGTAGGCGGAAGTCCCGGCACGCCCATTTCCATGTGAATAAATTCTTCGCCGCTCTCTTTTTCAATCATACTTACCAGCTTGCCTACTTCACGAATGGAAAGCTGCGTAATATCGTCCGTACCAAATTGGGCAAAAAGCCGATCTACAAGTTGTTTTTCAATCATATTATTAGAATTGGGAATTTTAATGATAAATCATAGAACAGTATCAATTAAATTCCGATATTATTACTGGGGATTTTCAAACTCGGAAATTGAAATTTGAGACCCTGCCTCGCCGGCAAGCAGGTCAGTGTTCAAAACTCAAAACTCAAAACTATTTCTTTATCAGTGTTTTAAGATTAGAAAGTTTAGAGCCTTTTATTTCGCTATTAATAATGTTTGGTCCTACGTAATAGCGCAAGTGAGCTTCTCGCGCCTCTAAAATTTTATGCATTGTTTCAGGTGCTATAATGTGTGTCATTTGTACTTTTTTCTGGTTCGTAACATCATAACCTGTGACCACAGAAACTTTCGTAGAGTCTGATTTCATTATTTCATCTTTTTTCTCGGAAATCTTGCGGTGTTCAAACTGCTTTTTATATGTGTTGGTCAATGGAATTACATCATCATTAATAATCAGATACATTCTGCTCTCGTCAATTTCAAAACTGTTTACAGGCAACGTAATCACATCATACAGCGTAAACGTGGTCACATTGTTTCTGTCCGTTTCTTTCATTACAGTTACTAATTGAGAATAAGATTGCTCATAACGCTTATTGTTGGTAAAATGCATATCATAAATTACGCGGCGCGAATTCATTATTTTATCGTTTTCTACCACCACAGCACTGCGAAACAAGCTGCAACTTGCTAAAACAAAAGCAACTATTGTTAGTACAAAAATTTTCTTCATACCATTTAAATTTAATTTTCAATGTAAAGGTAAGATTTTTTTTTGAATTTTGAACTTAAAGACATTTCTGTGTTAACTTTTTAGTCGTCTGTCTATTACCCGCGTGGCTTTTCCTTCGCTTCGGGCAATGGTTTTCGGTTCCACTAACTTTACCTTTACACTTAAACCGATGGCGCTGTTAAGCGCGTGTTCTATGCGGCGGGAAAGATTTTGAAGGTCTTTGATGGTATCGGTCAGTTTGGTTTCGTCTAATTCCACTTGCAGTTCCAGTGTGTCCAAGTTATTCATTCTGTCCACATAAAGGATGTAATGAGCAGAAGTTTTACCTAATTCCAGCAACACGTGTTCTATTTGAGAGGGGAAGAGATTTACACCGCGAATAATCAACATATCGTCACTACGTCCGGTAATTTTCCGCATACGCGCCAGGGTGCGTCCGCACTCGCAGCGTTCACGATTAAGAACAGATAAGTCACGCGTGTTGTAACGTAAAAGCGGGATGCCTTCTTTGGTTAGTGTGGTAAAAACCAACTCGCCGGTTTCGCCGTCAGGCAAAGGCATTTTGGTTTCAGAATCTACTATTTCGGGGAAAAAATGATCTTCGTTAATGTGTAATCCGTTATGATGAATACAGTCGTTTGCCACACCCGGTCCCATAATTTCACTTAATCCGTAAATATCAAAAGCGTTGATATTCCATTTTCGTTCCAATTCTTTCCGCATATTTTCAGTCCACGGTTCCGCGCCGAATACGCCCACGCGAAGACTTATATCGTCGGTAGAATACCCAAATTCCGCCATCGCGTCAGCCAGATGCAGCGCGTATGAAGGTGTGCATGCAAGCACCGTAGAACCAAAATCAGACATCAGTTGCAACTGTCGGCGCGTGTTTCCACCCGAAATAGGAATAACGGAACAGCCTACTTTTTCCGCGCCGTAATGTACGCCCAGTCCGCCTGTAAATAGTCCGTAGCCATAAGAAATTTGCATAATATCATGGCTGTCAATACCGCACATGGTAAAACAACGCGCCACCACTTCACGCCAGTTACGGATATCTTCCATGGTGTAACCCACGGTAGTAGGTTTTCCGGTAGTGCCGCTGGAACCATGTACGCGCACAATGTCCTTCATCGGCACGGCAAAAAGCCCAAAGGGATAATTATCCCGTAAATCCTGCTTGTAAGTAAACGGCAGTTTTACTATGTCATCAATAGTTTGAATGTCAGATGGTTTAACATTTATTGCGTCCATTTTCATCTTGTAAAAAGGCACATTTTGATACACTCTTTCTACCAATGCTCTGAGCCGCTCGCCTTGTAATTTCCGCATCGCTTCACGCGGCATACACTCTATTTCTTTGTTCCAAATCATTTTCAAAGTTCTCAGTTTGCAGTTTATAGTTCGCAGTCAGCTATAAACTGCGAACTGTAAACTATAAACTATTATTTTAAGTCTTCTTCCGTAATGGATTTTAGATGATTATTTTTAATTACTTCTACCGCTTTTTCACGGTTATCGGTGCGCAGCACCAAAATGGACTTACTGCCGAAACTAAACGCGTAAACGTATTCCAGACCGATGCCGGCTTGTGTAAACAAGTCCAATATTTTGAACAATGAGCCGGGCGCCGCGTCCATTTCCAGCGATAGTATATCGTGAATGCGTACCGTATAATGCTGTTCGCGCAGTTTTTCCAACGCCTTTTGCGGGTCAGAAACCAGCAGCCGCACAATGCCATAATCGCTGGTATCGGCGATGGTAAGCGCTATAATATTAATACTGTTTTCTGCCAATACTGAAAGCATCGCGTCTAAACAGCCCGGTTTGTTTTCTAAGAAAACAGAAAGTTGGCGGATTGTCATATAAGTTTGTAGTTTATAGTTTGCAGTAATTGTGTCTTGTCCTGCTATAGGTTTACACATTTTGTCTCAGAATTCAGACAAAA
>MTLC01000079.1_pt3 | contig 38360 bp, 34 predicted proteins | sample 1982451 | NCBI WGS metagenome assembly MTLC01 (sample SAMN05710165, study PRJNA340218) | biofilm metagenome | isolation source: sample SPH anode biofilm adapted to +100 mV | place: USA | collected 2012-02-03 | reverse complement strand
ATCCACGGCGACCTCGGCATGATCATGAAGGGGGACGTGGTAATCGCCATCTCCAACTCCGGTGAAACCGACGAGGTGGTGCGCATCCTCCCGATCATCAAGCGCCTGGGTGCGTCGCTCATCGCCATGGCCGGCAACCCCAACTCCACCCTCGCCAAGAGCGGCGATATCTTCCTCGACATCTCCGTGAAGGAAGAAGCCTGCCCGCTGGGGCTCGCGCCCACCGCATCCACCACCGTTACCCTCGCCATGGGGGACGCCATTGCCGTAGCGCTGCTGGTGAGCCGCGGTTTTAAGGCCGAAGACTTCGCCATGTTCCATCCCGGCGGGGCGCTTGGGCGCAGACTCCTTTTGAAAGTAGAGGACATCATGCATTCCGGCGAAGGGCTTCCGCTTGTCGCCGCCGACACGCTGATGCGCGAGGCGCTCTTCACCATCACCTCCAAGGGGCTGGGTATCACCGGTGTCACCTCAGCCGACGGTGCGCTGATCGGTGTCATCACCGACGGGGATCTGCGTCGTGCCCTCAGCAAAGGGCTAGACATCATCAATCTTCCCGCGTCCGACCTGATGAAGGTAGGGCCCAAGCGGATCCGCCGCGACGAACTGGCAGCCCGTGCGTTGCAGCAGATGGAGCAGTACTCCATCACCTCCCTCTTCGTGTTTGCCGACGACGAAGACACCAAGCCCGTGGGCATCGTGCACCTGCACGATCTCCTGAAGGCCGGGATAGCATAAAAACCGATTCAAACAGGGATGAAGGGGATGCAGGGGATACAGGCTTAAAATCTTTACTCACGCAAAGCCGCAAAGACGCAAAGACAAGCAGTACAAACAAAAGATTTTGGTTTAACCCCAAAAAGCTTTTCGATTTTCAGATTTACTTGGCGACTTTGCGTCTTTGCGTGACACAGGTTCTGTTTGGTTTTATCCCTTTGCTTTTGATTTTTTGCGCCTTTGCGTGACGAAGGTTTTGCGAGGTTCTCATGGAAGATAGACTGAAAAAGATCAAGCTGCTTATCCTCGACGTCGACGGCGTCCTTACCGACGGGCGCATCATCTTCGACTCCAACGGCGTGGAGAGCAAGTTCTTCAACGTAAAAGACGGCCATGGCATCAAGATGCTGCAGCGCTCCGGCATAGAAGTCGGCATCATCTCCGGGCGTGAGTCCCAGGTGGTGTACAACCGGGCTGTCGAGCTCGGAATCGGCCAGGTGTACCAGAAGTCGCTGGACAAACTGGTCCCGTACCGCCAGATGCTGGAGGCAACCGGAGTGTCCGACGAGGAAGTCGCCTTCATGGGGGACGACGTCATCGACATCCCGCTCCTGAAGAGGGTAGGCTTCGCAGCGGCCCCCGCCGACGCGGTGCCCGAGGTGCTTCCCTTCGCCCAATTCGTCGCCAAGAACCGCGGTGGCTGGGGGGCGGTGCGCGAGGTGTGCGATCTCATCCTGAAGGCACAGGGAACGTGGGACGCCGTCACTTCAAGGTACTATGTCTGATGTGACGCAAATTTAGATCGACAAGACCAAAATAAGAACAGGAAAAGGAATGTCAATATTCAGACATTCCTTTTTTGTTTTTGACACGCTTACATATCTGATCCACTGTCAAGTGGCTTCTGGGCACCGATGAAAGTCTCTGCTCCATTTTAGATTTTGTTGAGACAATAGCTGCCGCTCGTCTAGTGTGTGGGAATCACATGGGATTAACTCTTATGACAGATGCGGATCCTGTCAAATAGATTTCTTACTCCATAAGAAAACCGTTGTGGCATGAAATCTGCTGGGGTTGTGCCGGCATTTAGTTGAGTCTGATTCCATACTCACATGGGTTTTTTGAATTTACATAGCTCCGTAGAAGTGCTATACCGTAACGTCTGATCATTAGTCGATTCTGATCGGTCGTCCCCGTCCCAGGACCGTTAAACATTAGCACACTCAAGCTGTCGGCGTCGATGTAGGGATACCCACCTTTCTGTCCGTTGTACCTTCCGCGCCAAGCTACTTTTACGAGGTTTTCGAAGGCATGAAAAAAATACTGCTGTTCGCCGCTGCGCTGTTCCTGCTCACTGTCACCACTTCATATTCCGCAAGTATCTACGACAGCACCTCTCAGGGGACTACGTACTACTCCGGCACCTCGGCAACCGCACCTGCACCGGCCACCTCCAGTTACTTCACGATCCCCGCACAGACGGATCAAAACGCCGCGACCTCCTATTCTCAATATCCGTCCCAGCAACAAACGACCGGGCAGACGCTGCCATACGCTCAGCCCCAATCCAATCTTCAGATGCAGACTTACGACGCCAAGCCGATTTCCGGGCAGGTGCAACCTGCCGGTCAGAACACGGGAACGGTACGGGGGCAGTTGTCGGTGCCTGGGCAGGGAAGCGTGCAAGGAACGGTACCGGGGCAACCCGGCGCCCAGTCCGGCCTCCAGGGGCAACCCGGCGGCCAGTACGGCCTCCAGGGGCAAAACGGCGGCCAGTACAGCCTCCAGGGGCAAAACGGCAGCCAACCTCCGGCGGGCTTCAACAAGCAGCCCCAGCAGTACGACCAGGAGCGGGGGAGGCAGTCACTTCGGCAGGCCGTCCAGCAGCCTGTATTCCCTGCAGAACCTTCCGCGCTGGAAAAGGCGATGGGTGAGGACCCGGTCACCGCGGAGAACTCCCTTTCACAGCCTTACGGAGGTACCACCCTTACCCAGTTCGGCTACAACTTCTTCCGTCCCGAGACGAACGACCCTCTTACCGCACAGATGGATATTCCAGTCGGCCCTGACTACGTCGTAGGCCCAGGCGATCGGCTCCTTGTCACCCTTTGGGGGAGCATCGATGGGACTTGGGAGCTCGAGGTGAACCGTAGCGGCGAGATCGTGCTTCCCAAGGTAGGGGCGGTAAAGGTGGCGGGGCAGACCTTCGGCCAAGTGCCTGCACTGCTGAAGAATACGCTCGCACGCATCTTCAAGGATTTTCATGTCAACGTCAACATGGGGCGGCTCAGGGTCATCAAGGTCTACATCGTAGGCGAGGTAGCCGCACCGGGCGAATACAGCGTGAGCTCCTTGTCCACCATCATCAACGCGTTGGCTGCAGCAGGTGGGCCGACTAAAAACGGCAGCCTCAGGAACATCAAGATCAACAGAAGCGGCAGCGTAGTCGAGACCATCGACCTCTACGACTTCTTCCTGAAGGGTGATCAGGGCAAGGCCATCCGCCTGCAGCCGGGCGACACTGTGCTGGTCCCGGTGATCGGCAAGGTGGCGGGAGTCGCAGGCAACGTCCGCCGTCCGGGCATCTACGAGCTGAACGGAGAAAGCAGCCTGAAGGATCTGCTTGGGCTTTGCGGCGGGATCAACGCCACGGGTTACCTGCAGCGGCTTCAGATGTACCGTGTACTGGCGCACGACAAGAAGATGGTGACTGAGATAAGCCTCGAACCGGGCAAGAGCGTCGAGGAGGCCACTGCTGGCATCAAACTGCAGGACCTAGACCTGGTCAAGGTTCTCTCGATCGATACCGTCCTGCGCGGGTACGTTCGGCTCGAAGGGCACGTGCTGCGCCCTGGCGATTACGCCCTCAAACCCGGCATGCGTGTCAGCTCCCTTCTTAAGGGAGACAACCTGCTGCCCGAATACCACGCCGCCGCCGGACAGATCACCCGACTGTTCCCCCCCGACCTGCACCCCGAGATCGTATTCTTCAACGTAAGCCACGCGCTCAACGGCGAGCCCGATTACGACGTCGAGCTGAAGGAATTCGACCGTGTGAAGATCTTCTCCCGTACTGAGATGGAGGAAGTCCCCTTCGTCCAGGTGAGCGGGGAGGTGCTTAGGCCGGGGCAGTACCGCTATCTCGAGAACATGACCGTGCGCGACCTGCTCATGCAGTCCGGCAACGTGAAACTGAGCGCCTATCTCAAAAACGCTGAGATAGTTAGGGTTAAGCGTGCCGACTCGCGCGTCGTCAATATTGTCTTGCCCGTCGATCTTGAAGCGGCCCTCAAGGGAGGGGGCGCAAACATCAAACTGCAGCCTTTGGACGAGCTTACCGTAAGGCGCATCCCCAACTGGGCAGATGCCACCGACCGCTACGTCACTCTGAGCGGCGAATTCCTCTTTCCGGGGACCTACCCGATCTACAAAGGAGAACGTCTCTCCTCCGTCATTGCCAGGGCCGGCGGCTTCTCGAACCTCGCCTATATGAAGGGTGCCAAGTTCACCAGGGAGAACGTCCGGAAACTGCAGCAGCAACGCATGGATGAAGCACTGCAGAAGGCCCAGGAAGACATCATCCACCTGCAGACCAACATGGCGCAGACCGCAGCCTCCGCCGAGGAAGTTTCCGCCGCCAAGACGACCCTTGACGGGCTCACGCGCAGCGTGGAGATCCTTAAGGCCAAGAAAGCCGAGGGGCGAGTGCTCATGGAGATCGTCTCGCTGGACGAACTGAAGGCCGGCCCATACGACCTGGAACTGCAGGGGGGGGATCAACTGACCGTCCCTAGCGATCCTGGCGGCGTCAACGTGATCGGCAATGTCTACAACCAGAGCACCGTGGTCAGCCAGCAAGGGCGAGACGTCGAATGGTACCTGCACCAGGTCGGCGGCCCGACCGGTGACGCTGATACCAGCGAAGTCTACGTGGTCAAGGTCGATGGTACCGTCGTGAGCCAGGCGAACTCCGCGAATTTCCTGTTCTACAACTCCTTCTGGGGTAAGAAGCTCGACTCAGGCGACACGATCATCGTGCCGCGTCAATACGAGAAGACTGCGTGGCTTAGAACCGTCAAGGAGATCACCCAGATCCTTGGTAACGTAGCCATGACCGCCGGCGTCGCGATTGCCGCTGGAAAGTAAGTAAAAAGCGTAGCTTGACGCGGATTTGATTTAGGTTCAAAGGCACATTTTTAAACCCAAAAGAGGGTTTAGCCTTTATTATCCCCTATTATTCGTTAAATCCCTGTTTGTGTATGTAAGCTTGCGAGGCTGAGTTCTTCGGGGGAAGCGTCAAAAATCAAGACTTGACCCTCATGCGCCCATGCCCATGCAGGGTGTATATAAACGATAATTTTAAATGAGCACGAGGTTTTATGAAAAATATTCTCGTCACTGGCGGGTGTGGCTTTATCGGCTCTAATTTTATCCGACTTGCCTTGCAGAAAGTTCCAGAATGCAGCATTATTAATCTGGATAAATTGACCTATGCTGGGAATCTGCAAAACCTTGCTGACATAGTGAATGATAAACGTTACAAGTTTGTCAAAGCAGACATTTGTGACAGTTCGCTGGTGTCAGAAGCTTTTTCTGAAAATTGCATTGATACAGTGATTCATTTCGCCGCAGAGTCCCACGTGGACCGAAGCATCGAAGGCCCGGCCACGTTCGTTCAGACAAACGTCATTGGTACCTTCACGCTTCTGGAAGCTGCTCGTAAGGCGTGGCTTAATAATCAGCAGTCACGGCCAAATCGTTTCATTCATGTCAGTACAGATGAAGTTTACGGCTCTCTCGGAGAGACCGGCTACTTTACTGAAACTACGTCTTACGATCCGAGGTCTCCATATTCCGCGAGCAAGGCATCTTCCGACCATTTAGTAAGCGCCTATTACCATACCTATGGTCTGCCGACCATAATCACCAACTGCTCTAATAACTATGGTCCTTACCACTTCCCGGAAAAGCTGATTCCTTTAATCATAAGCAATGCGATCAATGGCCGCGAGCTTCCAGTTTATGGCAATGGCAGCAACGTCAGGGACTGGCTTTATGTCATTGACCACTGTTCCGCCATTCTCGCAGTGCTGGAGGGGGGCAGAGTTGGTGAGACTTACAATGTTGGCGGTAACAGTGAAAAGCGCAACCTTGAAGTGGTGGAAACCATCTGCGATATTCTTGATACAACGGCTCCGCCGCTGGCAAATGGCTTGCCTCGACGTTCACTTATACAATTTGTGAAGGATCGTCCCGGACACGATCAACGCTATGCCATTGATGCCGGAAAAATTCGCCAAGAACTTGGCTGGAGCCCTTCTGTTTCTTTTGAAGATGGTATTCGTCGAACCATCGACTGGTATCTCGCCAACCCTGACTGGGTTCAAGGCGTCTGTGACGGTAGCTACCAGAACTACTACAAGTCCATGTATGGTGAGCGCCTCCCTACCAAAGGTGAGGTGCTGTCATGAGCGGCATTAAAAAAGGAATTGTATTGGCGGGAGGGGCCGGGAGCAGGCTTTATCCACTGACACTTGTTGCCAGTAAGCAACTGCAGCCGGTTTATGATAAGCCGATGATCTATTACCCGCTTGCCACTTTGATGATGGCAGGTATCGATGACATACTGATCATCTCAACTCCACATGACACCCCGCGTTTTGAGTCGCTTCTTGGCAATGGTAGCCGCTTGGGAATTTCGATTTCCTATAAAGTACAACCTGAGCCCAAGGGAATCGCCCAGGCCTTTATTCTCGGTGAAGATTTTATTGCCGAGGAACCGGTTTGCCTGATCTTGGGCGATAACATCTTCTATGGGAAGATAGGGCTTGACAAGATGGTCGATGAATTTAACAGCGGTGCTGTTGTCTTTGGCTATCCTGTGACAGATCCCGAACGTTACGGCGTAATTGAGTTCGGCACTGACGGGAAGGTCTACAGCATAGAAGAAAAGCCGGTGCAGCCAAAATCATCATATGCTGTCCCCGGGCTATATCTCTATGACGGCCGCGTTGTGGAGATTACCCGCTCAATGAAGCCCTCCGCGAGGGGGGAGCTTGAGATTACAGATGTGAACCTGGAATATCTACGCCGTGGGGAACTACGGGTTAAAACCTTAGGTCGCGGCATCGCTTGGCTTGATACTGGCACTCATACGAGCCTTCTGGAGGCGAGCCACTTCATAGGCACACTCGAAGCGCGCCAGGGGTTGAAAATCGCTTGTCTTGAGGAAATCGCCTTTCGGAGGGGATTCATCGACGCATCTGGGCTTTGTCAAGTAATTACAGAAACCCCGAAGTCTTCGTATAGGGATTATCTAACGCGAATATTATCAGAAAATTGAGAGAGATGTCTCTTGAGCGAAACGCAGTAGGTGAATTCAATCACAGGGCTTTTTTATGAATATAACCCCAACGGAAATTCCCGATGTTCTCATCATTGAGCCGAAAGTCTTTGGAGACGATAGGGGCTTTTTCTTTGAGAGCTTTAATCAAAAGCTGTGGGCAGAAAAGACAGGCCTTAAGACCGTGTTTGTTCAAGATAACCATTCCCGCTCCGGCAAAAATGTCCTTCGTGGACTGCACTACCAGATTCAGCATCCTCAGGGGAAGCTTGTCCGGGTAACAGTCGGAGAGGTTTTTGATGTAGCGGTTGATGTGCGGAAAAGTTCGCCTACCTTTGGCAAATCCGTCGGTGTGGTGCTTTCCGCAGAAAATAAACGCCAGTTGTGGGTACCTGAAGGTTTTGCTCACGGCTTTCTCGTAACTTCTGATGTAGCAGAATTTCTTTATAAAACAACTGATTATTGGTATCCAGAGTTTGAGAGAAGTATTTTATGGAACGATAAAGATTTATCAATAAAATGGCCCCTTGTGGGTGGGCCTATACTAGCCAAGAAGGATGCTGAAGGGCAGGTATTCAGTGCTGCGGATTTTTTTGAAAGATGAAACTGCGCTATTGTATCCGTGCAGGGAAATCCGAATTAGACGATGCCTGTTTTGCAAACAATCGATTAACTATTTCGGACCACTTTGAGGCTTAGTATAGTAGTGAGTAGGCAAAGAGAGATTTGTTTTGATTCTAATTTTTTAAGGATGTAGCGATGGATTCTGAAGTGAAGGTAGAAGAATTAGAAATCAACCTGCTTGAACTCATGCACGTGATCGTAAAGCGCAAGATGCTTATCCTCAAGATGTGTGGATTAGCAGCCGTAACCTCTGTTCTGTTCAGTTTGGCTTTACCGAATATTTATTCCGCAACCGCGAAGGTTCTTCCTCCACAGAAAGAAGCCAGTGGTGGACTTTCGGCACTGATAGGCCAGGCTGGGGGATTGGCAGGACTCGCCACAGGAGGATTTGGGGGGGGGAGCGATTTGTATATCGGTATCCTAAAGAGTCGCTCCGTAGCAGATGCAGTCATTCAACGGTTGGATCTCACAAGAGTTTATCAAGCGAAAAATCTCGAGTCCGCAAGAAATGAGTTGGAAAATGCAGTCACAGTACAGGCCGGCAAAGATGGGATCATATCAATTGTTGCTACGGATAAGGAACCAAAACGTTCCGCCCTTTTGGCCAATACTTTCGTTGATGAACTTAGCAGGACAACGGTAAGACTGAATCTCTCCAAGGCGGGAACTGAAAGAGTTTTTCTTGAAAAGCGTCTGGCACTTGTGGAAAGAGATCTAAAGGCGGCTGAAGAAGACTTGAAGTCTTTTACCCAGCGTAACAAAATCGTGCAGGTGGACTCACAGGCGAAGGCTTCAATCGAAAGCATAGCCCGCCTCAAGGCCGAACTCGCAAGCAAAGAGGTGCAACTTGCAGTTTTGCGATCTCAACTGACAGAACAAAGCCCTGAAGTGAAGGCAGTTCAGACTGCTATCAGACGCTTAAAGGAAGATCTAACAGCGTTTGCAGGTAATAGTAGCGATGGGCTTGGAATTCCTTCTCTTGGAAATGTGCCAAGTGTAGGGCTCGAGTATTCCCGGAAATTACGTGAGCTTAAGACCCAAGAGGCTATTTTCGAGCAACTAACAAAGCAGTATGAACTGGCAAAGTTAAATGAGGCGAAGGATTCCTCGGCTCTTCAAGTGCTTGACCAGGCGGTGGTACCTGTGAAAAAGAGTAAACCATCCAGAGCGCTAATTGTTATTCTGGCAACCGTATCTGCCTTTTTTGTCTCACTTATAGTCGTTTTCTTGCAGGATTATATTGCCAGGCTGTCGGATGAGGATAAGGCGATTATTGAAAGCATGAAAAAGCATGCGCTAAAATTTAAATAACACCTCTGATTCGTTGAGATTGCTTTGGATAGTATTTGGTCATTCTACTATAAAATCTAATTTACTAGTGAAAAGAGGAGAACGATGAAAGTAGTCATTCTTGCCGGCGGTTTTGGCACCCGTATCAGCGAAGAGTCTCACTTGAAGCCGAAGCCAATGATCGAAATTGGTGAACGGCCTATCCTCTGGCATATCATGAAGACGTACTCCAGTTACGGCTTCACCGACTTCATAATCTGTCTAGGCTACAAAGGTTACTGCATCAAAGAATACTTCGCACACTATTTTCTTCACGAATCAGATGTGACATTCGATTTTAAAAACGACAATGAAAGGTTGATCCACCATCACTCCGCCGAACCATGGACCGTCACTTTAGTAAACACCGGCCTGGAAACGATGACCGGGGGACGTGTGAAACGGATTCAGCCCTATGTCGGTGATGAACCTTTCATGCTCACCTACGGCGACGGCGTCTCAGATGTGAACATTAAGGAACTCGTGTCCTATCATAGGGGGCACGGCAAACTTGCTACCGTGACCTCGATCCAACCGTCCGGCCGTTTCGGAGCCCTTGATTTGACCACAGGCAATGCCGTTACCGGTTTCAAAGAGAAACCCAAAGGGGACGGCGCATGGATAAACGCAGGGTTTTTCGTGCTGCAACCAGAAATATTCGATTATATAGCGGGGGACGAAACCGTTCTAGAGAAGGAGCCGTTGGAAAAACTTGCCAGGGACGGCGAACTCGTCGCATACAAGCATCCCGGGTTTTGGCAGCCGATGGACACCTTGCGTGATAAGAACCAGTTGGAGGACCTCTGGAAAGGTGGCAAGGCCCCCTGGAAAACCTGGTAGAGGAGTGGGTGCTGCTATGAACAAGGCCGCAACTGTCGAACCGTTGAACAAAAAGTTTTACTCCGGGAAAAAAATCTTCGTCACGGGCCACACCGGGTTCAAAGGGTCCTGGTTGTGCATGTGGCTTCACCTGGCTGGTGCGCAAGTGACCGGTTACGCTCTGGATCCGCCCACACAACCAAGCCTTTTCGAGCTTTGTCGGGTCAAGGAACTCATGGATTCGGTGAGCGGCGATGTAAGGGATGGTGAAAAGCTTGCATCCGCCATGTCCGCCGCATCGCCCGATGTCGTCATTCACATGGCGGCACAACCGCTTGTGAGGGATTCTTACCGGATCCCTGTCGAGACTTACGCCACGAACGTGATGGGGACGGTCAACTTGCTGGAAGCGGTGCGCAACTGCAACTCGGTAAAGGCCGTGGTGAACGTCACCACTGATAAATGCTACGAGAATAAAGAGTGGGCTTGGGGCTATCGTGAAAACGAGCCCATGGGAGGGTACGACCCTTATTCCAGCAGCAAGGGGTGCGCAGAACTCGTAACCGCTGCTTATCGCAACTCTTTCTTTAATCCGACGCGGTACAGTGAACACGGAGTCGCTATCGCTACGGCACGCGCGGGAAATGTCATTGGCGGAGGGGACTGGGCGGCGGATAGACTCATTCCCGACTGCGTCGGCGCACTTTTAAAAGGTGAAAACATCATCATAAGAAACCCCAACGCGATCAGGCCTTGGCAACACGTGCTTGAGCCGTTGTCAGGGTATCTTCTCTTGGCGCAGCACCTTTATGAAAAGGGGGCGGCATACGGCACGGGATGGAATTTCGGACCAGGTGAGGATGACGCCCGTCCTGTGGAATGGATCGTCCAGAAAATGTGCACCGCGTGGGGAAATGGTGCCGGCTATGAGCTCGATGATGGGGTGCACCCTCACGAAGCGCATTATCTTAAACTCGACTGCTCCAAGGCTAGAGGTGAATTGGGGTGGCAGCCTAAATGGAAACTACAGACGTCGATTGAACGGATTGTAGATTGGACCGTCGCCTATAGGGACAATCAGCCTGTGAGGGATGTCTGTTTTGCACAGATTCTAGATTATATTAATGCCTGAGTGTACAGAACACAATTGATGACGAGGAGTCCGCATTGGAAGATAGAATTGTGAAAGAGAAAGAACTGCGGGAGCAGGCGATCGCCGCGGCCATAAGATACCATGATTTTAAACATAAAACCGGCAAAGCGTTCACCCCCGGTGATCGCATCCCTTATGCCGGACGTGTATTTGATGAGAAGGAAGTCGCGGCGCTTGTTGATTCATCGCTTGATTTCTGGTTGACCACCGGTCGTTATGCCGAGCGATTTGAAAAAGAGTTCGCCGAGTTTCTGGGGGTGCAACATTGTTCCCTCACCAATTCCGGTTCCTCCGCAAACCTCCTCGCTTTCATGGCGCTCACATCGCCCAAGTTAAGGGAAAGGCGCATCAAACGCGGCGACGAAGTCATCACGGTCGCGGCAGGCTTCCCAACAACGGTCGCTCCCATAATCCAGTACGGCGCCGTACCAGTTTTCGTCGACGTTTCTCTTCCTACCTACAATATTGATTGCTCCCAACTTGAAAACGCCCTTTCAGATAAAACCAAGGCGGTTTTGGTTGCTCACACGCTTGGCAATCCTTTTGATTTGGGCCGGGTAAAATCATTCTGCGACAAGCATGGACTCTGGCTGATAGAAGACAACTGCGACGCCCTCGGATCAAAATACTTCTACAAAGGTGGATGGCGCTACACGGGTACCATCGGCGATATCGGGACCTCCAGCTTCTATCCGCCACATCATATGACGATGGGGGAAGGAGGGGCTGTTTATACGGATGACATGCTGTTGAAGCGCCTTGTGGAGTCCTTTCGTGACTGGGGGCGCGACTGTTGGTGTCCGTCGGGTAAAGACAATACTTGCGGCAATAGGTTCGGCCAGCAGTTTGGGGAGTTGCCTTACGGTTACGACCACAAATATGTGTATTCTCACTTTGGTTACAATCTGAAGGTAACCGATATGCAGGCCGCCATAGGCTGCGCTCAGTTGAGTAAGCTTCCTTCTTTCATTGAGTTGAGGAAAAGGAATTGGAAGTTGCTGAGTGATGGGTTTGCTGATCTCGGTTCCAGCTTCGTTCTGCCCGAAGCCACTGAAAATTCTGACCCCTCGTGGTTCGGATTCCTGCTGACTGTGAAGAAAGAGGCGGGATTCACCAGGGACCGTTTGGTCAATCATCTGGAGTCCAAGGGTATTCAGACTAGGATGCTCTTCGCTGGCAATCTCATCAAGCACCCCTGCTTTGATGAAATGCGTAAGGACGGGGTAGGGTACCGTGTGGTCGGCGATTTGGCTACCACCGACCAGATCATGCGCAATGCTTTTTGGGTCGGCGTGTATCCGGGGATGACCGAAGAGATGGTGGGGTATATGGTGACGACGATCAGAGAAATGATCAAGTAAATGAGGTCCACGTCAACGACATCAGACCATGCGTGTCCCGGTAAAAGTCTGCCACAAGACGATCTCAGTCATGTATTTGATACGCTGGGGCCACTCTGGGAGAAATTTCGTGGGAAACGGATATTTATTACCGGTGGAACAGGCTTCTTCGGGAAATGGTTGCTAGAAACATTGCTATATGCTAACCACCGGTTGAAACTTGGCTGCCAGGTAAGCGTCCTTAGTCGCAAACCTGCTGAATTTATTTGCTACTATCCGCATCTAAGCGATCCGGCAGTAGTCCAGATCATTGAGGGTGACATACGCGACTTTGCCTACCCGGAAGGCGAGTACAACTTCATTGTTCATGCCGCTACAGAAGTCGTTGATCCTAAAAGTGCCATTGAAACTTTTTCCTCGTGCATCGACGGGACCAAGAGAGTTCTAGAGTTCGCACGTCGATCAGGATGCAGTGATCTTTTACTTGTCAGTTCTGGGGCTGTATATGGCAAGCAGCCCGAGAATCTGGCTGCTATTCCTGAAAGTTGTCACGGAGGGCCTGACTCCTTAGACCTCAAATCTGCTTATGGTTTGGGTAAGCGTAGTGCTGAATGGCTAGCCAGCGCGTTTGGTGAGGAACACTGCGTCAGTGTTAAGATTGCTCGTTGCTTCGCTTTCGTTGGACCACATCTGCCACTAGACAAGCATTTTGCGATTGGCAATTTCATTCGTGATGCGCTCTCTGATAGACCCATTGTCATAAAGGGAGACGGCACTGCATTTCGCAGCTACTTGTACACTTCTGATCTAGCGATTTGGCTCTGGACCATATTGCTTAAGGCCCCCGGCGGTGTTGCTTACAATGTAGGCGGTGCTGAGGCGGTTAGCATCGCCGGTCTGGCGCGAAGGGTCACACAAATAGTTGGAACGAGCAAAGAGATCACTGTTATAACTCCTTCCGACCCTTATAAGGCAGCCGAGCGTTATATCCCTGATGTTCAAAAGGCGGAGCATGAACTTGGGCTAAAGGTGTGGATCCCTTTGGATGAGGCCATCCGTAAAACTGTTCAGTGGTTAAAGTGAAAGACCGTGTCGTAAGATCTGGAGGAGATTAATGAAGCTGTCTGATTATGTTATAGATTTTATCACAAAGCAGGGTGTGTCCCACATATTCGAATTTATCGGTGGGGCCATCACCCACTTGCTTGATTCGACCGTTGACCGCGATGATGTGGAGTGTGTTTCGATCCATCATGAGCAGTCGGGCGCGTTCGCCGCAGAGGCCTACGCCCGTATAAACGGACGACTTGGGGTTGCGATGGCAACTAGTGGCCCGGGAGCACTCAACATGGTAACCGGTATAGGCAGTTGCTGGTTTGACTCTATACCTTGTCTGTTTATCACCGGACAGGTCAATACCTATGAATACAAATTCGACCGTCCCATTAGACAGATTGGTTTTCAGGAGACTGACATTGTTAGTGTAGTCAAGCCGCTGACCAAATATGCGGAGCTAGTGACTGACGCTGATTCGATCCGCTATCATCTTGAGAAAGCTGTCTACCTGGCTCAAAATGGTAGGCCCGGCCCGGTTCTTCTGGATATTCCGATGAACATCCAACGGGCTCAAGTAGACCCTGATGAACTTGAAAGCTTCTATGACTCCCATGAGTATCGGATCTTGCAGGCTGAAGAGCGCGGTTGGCAGGAACAATTGGGTGAGATCGCCCGGTTGATCTTGGCCGCCAAACGCCCAGTGATACTGGCCGGAGGTGGCGTGAGGACAGCACAGGCTGCTGCAGATCTGCAAGAACTTGTCGAGATGACGGGGGTTCCCGTTGTTTCCTCTCTCATGGGTCTGGATGCTGTTACTCACAACAACCAGGAATTCATGGGCATGATCGGTGCGTACGGCAATAGATTCAGCAACCTGACACTGGCCAACTGCGATTTCTTGCTGGTCCTAGGGTCACGCCTTGACTCACGTCAGACAGGCACCCGGCCGGACACCTTTGCCCGTGCAGCGACAAAGGTGCATGTGGATATTGACCCGATTGAGCTTCAAGCCAAGGTACAGGCGGATATTGTCCTGCAATGCCACATAAAGTCCTTTTTGCAGGCGCTAAACGAGAAGCTTGCCGGGGTTGCTAAGCCTGACATAGCTGATTGGCTCACCACCATCAACGGATATCGGCTCAAGTATCCGACCCGCATGTATCCTGTCGGATATTCAGCAATAGACCCCAATGTCTTCATGGAAGTCCTATCCGATGCCTGCACCGAAGGCGACGTCATTACCCTGGATGTCGGCCAGAACCAGATGTGGGCCGCCCAGTCATTCCGGTTGAAAAAGGGACAACGGATGCTCACCTCCGGCGGTATGGGGGCTATGGGGTTTGCTCTACCCTCTGCAATGGGAGCGGCCAAGGCAGCTCCGGGCAGAAACGTGATTGCAATTGCAGGAGATGGCGGCATTCAAGTCAACATCCAAGATATGGACACCATCGCGCAGCACCAGATGCCAGTCAAGATCATCGTCCTCAATAACGGGTGCCTCGGCATGGTGCGCCAGTTTCAGGATATGTACTTTAGCGGACGGCAGCAGTCGACGGTCATTGGTTACAATTGTCCCGACCTTGGCAAGATTGCCGAGGCGTACGGGATACCATCGATCAAAATCACCTCGGCCGCCGATGCAGAGAAGTGCCTTGAAGGTGCGTTGCACAAAGACGGCCCGGTATTTATCGAAGTCATGCTTGAACTCGGCACCTGTGTAAACCCAAAGCTGGTTGTGAACAGGCCGATTGAGGATATGTCGCCCGTCCTCACAAGAGATGAGCTGGCAAAGAATATGCTGATTGATTTGGTAGCAGAGGGGGAAGTGCCGAATTAAGGCCTTAGAATATTGTCAGCATTCTTTATCGGTTTACTAAAAACATTTGGTGTAAATCGGGCAATAGCTTTTGGTGTCATTACACGTATGTGGAGCGCTCTTGCCGGCCCTCTGACTATTGTCCTTATTGCGACTCGCTTCTCAAAAGTTGAGCAAGGATATTATTACACCTTCAGCAGTCTGCTCGCTTTGCAGGTCTTTTTCGAACTTGGCCTGCTAACCGTCCTAGCACAGTTTGCTGCTCATGAATTTGCTTTTCTTTCCTGGGAGGAGAAGGGCGAGATAACAGGTAGCCAGGAGCATCGCGACCGTTTTGTCGATCTACTCGGCAAAGGGGTCAAGTGGTATGCTGTTAGTGCTTTGCTGCTGGTTCTTGTTCTGATCCCGTCTGGATTTCTGTTCTTTGCTCAATCCTCTGACACCAGCGTCGATTTTAGCTGGCGCATCCCTTGGGCACTGGCTGTGATCGGAGTAGGTTGTAACCTGCTGTTGATTCCATTTTACGCTGTGATTACAGGCAGTGGTGATGTAGTGTCTATCAACCATAGGGAGATGTTGGGTGGGATGGCGGGTTCCGTCCTTGGCTGGTTGGTCATAGCGTGCGGCGGTGGTCTCTATGCTATTCCGGCTGTCACTACCGGCACGATTATTACTGGCATCGGGTACCTTTTCAAAAGTAAGCGCGTGTTAGTGAGAACAGCTTTTGTTTCAGCTTTCGGAACGAAGCGTCCTACTCACACTGTTTCCTGGTGGACAGAAGTCTGGCCTATGCAGTGGAAAATTGCGCTTTCCTGGATATCAGGGTACTTTATCTTCCAGCTTTTCACTCCGGTACTCTTCAAGTTTCACGGTCCGGTGGTCGCCGGCCAGATGGGAATGACCTTGAGTGTCTGGAACGCTATCTTGTCAACCTGTGCTATATGGATGACTGTCAAAGCTCCAGAATTCGGCCGGCTAATTTCTTTGAAAAAATGGATAGAACTGGATCAGGAGTTTTATCGGGCCCTTAAACAGTCGCTTTTTGTAGCTCTTTTGATCTGTTCATCTGCCTTGTCTGTCATTTATTTTATACAAAGAAATTGGTCTCGATTTGGAGAAAGACTGATTCCCACTCAGTATCTGCTTCTTATGTTTGTCGCTCTGCTTGCACAGGTCATTATAAATGGGTTGGCTGTTTATCTCAGAGCACACAAACAAGAACCTTTTTTGCTTTTATCAGTGTTCGGAGCCCTTTCGCAGGGTGTGTGTGTAATTATTGTCGGGGAAAAGTTTTCCTATCCTGGAATCACGCTTGGTTTTGCATGTATAAACATGATTCTTATTTTCCCAGCCTACATGATATGGTCCCAATGCAAAAAAAGTTGGCGCTGAACACGAACTGATTAACTGCTGTAAAGGACTTTAAGTATGAAGCACAATTCAATTCTTTCTATAGTGATTCCAACCTACAATCGTGCTGACCATTTGGATTGTTGCCTAGGAACTCATATCCCTTTGGCAAAAGCTCATAATATCATGCTATTTGTTTCGGATAATGCTTCAACAGATGCTACAGCAGAGGTTGTTGCAAGACGATCTAAAGAATATCAATTTATAGAATACCACTGTAATGAAAGTAATTTGGGCCCGGATGAAAACATCGAACTAGCGCTTAAACATCCCCAAAGCAGGTACATCTGGCTGTTGGGAGACACCTATAGCATCCCCCCCGATGGGATTAATTATGTCCTCAATCACCTGGCTGGTACTGATGCTGAGTATGATCTTTTCCTCTTTAATGTCAGCGAAAGAATCAATGATATCCCTCAAAAAGATTACAATAGTCAAAATGATTTATTATCCAACTTAGGTTGGCACATGACCTGTATGTCATGTCTTGTCTATAGCTCCAAGCTAATAGCTAATGCAGACTTCGGTCGCTATCGCAATACCAATTTCATTCAGACAGGTGTGATTTTCGAGTATCTTGCAAACAAACAGTTCCTTGTACATTGGGCACCGTCTATTTCAATCAGCGGAATAACGATCAAAGGCTCGATTAAGGAGAGCTGGCAGAACCAGACATTCGAGATATGGGTAAAGCGATGGCCCAATTATGTCTTTTCCTTGCCACCTTCATATGACATTGGTGCAAAGTTGAAATGCATTAAAGATCATAGCACGAAGTCAGGTATTTTCAGCATGCAGGGGTTGTTGAGCCTTAAAAGTGTCAATCAGTTCAACTTTCAGATCTATCGGAGATACTGTGATTTGTTTCCAATCACGATCAGCCTTTATAGAAGTATCATTTTTTTGATAGCTATTTTGCCACAACCTATCGCTAGAATGATGAAACCACTCAAAAAAAAATGGACTAATCGTAACCGCAGCTGGTTATAAGATTTAGAATCGGCGCCACTCGGGGCCGTAGTTCATCTCAGAACTCCTCACGATGCATCAGCGAAGCTAGGTGAACGAAGAGAGAAGACAAAAAGAAACGCCAAATAGGCCCACAGGTCAGCAAGCTAATAACATGCTCGCATGTCGCTTAGATCAAGCGGCCTAATAGTCCACTTCCGACTGAGAAAATCAAAAATATGATACCTAAAATTGCAGCTGTAGTCGTTCTATATGAACCCAATATCGATGTTGTTGATAATATCAAAACCTACCTTGAAGATGTCGACGTACTTTATGTCGTTGACAATTCGGAAGTTAAGAATAAACAGGTGATTGAAGCTGTCGAGTCCATAGAAAAGGTATTATATGTTGATAATGGCGGAAACCAAGGAGTAGCTAAAGCTCTTAATGTTGGCGCTCGACTCGCAATCCGTGATCAATTTGAATGGCTTTTAACTATGGACCAAGACAGCAGCTTTGGGCCACAAGTTTTCAAACAGTACTTGCAATGTGCATTTTCGATTAGTGCTTTAGACGCAATTGCAATCCTTTCACCCAACTTTTTAGCAGGACATGACTCAAAAATAAATTGCCTATATACCCAAGAACTTACGGTGATGACATCTGGAAATTTGCTAAATCTTCATCTGTACTGCGTTATCGGCGGATTTAATGACAAATTATTCATAGATGAGGTGGATCATGAATATTGTCTCAAAGCGCATTTGGCAAATTTAAGAGTCGTCAAATTTGAAAATATCCCGTTAAATCACCAGCTTGGGAACGTCCGGCAGCTCAGCCTAAACCGAAAGATTTATAATTTCACTGTACATGCACCGATACGGCACTATTACATATCCAGAAATTTCCTGTATGTATTTTTTACATACCAGAGACATTTTACTGCATATGCATATTACCGCCTCTGGCGTGTCACTAGAACTTTAATTATAGCTATGCTTATTGGCCCTGAAAAAGCCAGGAGATTCAAGTATATTGTCCAAGGATTTATTGATTTCTTGATGTCCAGGATGGGAAAGTGTGAATGCCGCTTCTGAAGCACCAGTGCTTAATTTAATGTCGCATGAACGAGTATGTTTTTCCAATGTGAGGGCGCGTCGAAAGAGTCTCTTGCCATCTAGTAAACCATTGGGTGATTGCGGCATCTTGCTTGCAGAAAAAATGAGGTCGCGAGCTTTTCTTAAAGTATGGTGTGTCAAGTAGGATTTAAAAATGTGGTTTTATTTTACAATATTTTTATTCTTGGTAGTGTTGTGTTTTCAACAAAAGTCTTCATATAGAGTAGCGCTTTACTGTCTTGCCGGATTTATTCTTATTTTGGTCGCAGGTTTGAGACCAGAGGAAATATGCCGCGACTACAGCGAATATCGAAGATATTACGAAGGTATCAAAGTAGTTGGTAATGTTTTTTTAGTCGAGCCGACTTTTGTCCTGATTACACTAATAACGCCACGCATCGAGTGGCTTATGCTTATATATGCCTCTCTGAGCGTCACGATAATATTGATAGCAACCAAACGGATTACGGAATTCTATTTTCTTTCTCTCTTGATTTTTTACTCAGGTTACTTTCTAGTCCATGAGATGACCCAGATCCGTGTGGGGGTTGCTGTTGGGTTATTGTTGCTGTGTATAGAGCATATTTATAACCGTAATTTGGTGAAATTTATTTTGACGGGTTTTGCGGCTGCTGCTTTTCATTTTTCTGCTCTTGTCGTTTTGCCATTGTATTTTCTCAAAAAACAAAAAATAAACGTGTGTTTTTATGCATTTATCATCCCCGTATGTTATGTGCTCCATTTTCTGGGAATACACGTTTCTTCGCTACTTTTCTTGCTTCCTGCGGGTGAGTCTATACAGCAGAAACTGATGATCCATCAGCTTGCTATGTCAACGGAGGCAGAAATACCGCAGATTAATGTTTTTAATATTATTCAGATTATTAGAGTCGCCATCGTCTGTGTCTTCCTGTGGAAGGTTCCGCTTTTGGAAAGTCGTAACAAATTTTTTATCATACTGATTAAGATTTATGTTTTTTCCGTCTCTTCATTTGTATTGTTTGCCGATATTCCGGTGTTTGGTTTCAGAATAAGTGAAGTGCTGGGCATCGTTGAGATTGTTCTTATCCCAATGCTTATTTACTTGTTTAAACAAAAATTTGTAGCTTTCTCCTTATGTGTTTTATATGCTTTTGGTACTTTGTATATGGCTATAATATACGGAGGACTACTTAAGCCTTATTTCTAAGGAATTACGCAATATGTTTGTTTGGTTGTAACCATTTTGCCATAACTAACTTTTATCATATTGATGAGCATAAAATGAAAAAAATTTCTGTCTGCATGGCAAGTTACAATGGTGAACGCTACATCGCCGCCCAACTTGATACCATACTAAAGCAACTCCGACCTTTTGATGAGGTAGTGATATCTGATGACTGCTCCACCGATTCGACCTTGGAAATTATTCGAAGTTTTGGTGATGACAGAATCAGGATCGTTGCATCGCCGGGATATCGCAATCCCATATTCAATTTTGAGAACGCAATGTCCGCCTCTGTCGGAGATATTATTGTGCTTGCCGATCAGGACGATGTATGGCTCGACAACAGGATAAAGCAAATTCTGGACTCATTCGATGGGGAGGAGAGGCGTCCATTCACACTGGTTCTGGACAGTAAGATCGTTGACGGAGGTTTGGTACCGACATGTGCCTCTTTGTTTGACTATCTGAACGCTGGCCAAGGTGTTTTGAAAAACTTCGTTCGAAATACCTACGTCGGATGTCATATGGCATTTTCCAGAGATCTCATTGAAATTGCACTGCCATTTCCCAAGAGAATTCCTATGCACGATGTTTGGCTAGGCCTAGTCGGTGAGTTGTTCGGTACTGTATGCTTTGTGCATAAGCAAACCATGTTGTTTAGGAGACACGGCTCAAATTCGACTAAACTTGCTTATCCATTCATCCAAAAAATCAGGTGGCGGTTCTGGCTCTCCGTCAGTTTGGCCGCTGTTTGCTGGCGGCACCGCTGCGAGCTACGGCGAGGTTATTTGTGCCGCCACTCACCGATTCAAGGAGATATCGCTTGAACAGTGATGCAAGTGTGAAACGGTCTACGGTACCGGTATCAGATGAACCATGGGTGTCGGTTCTGGTCCTGACGCGTAATGAGGAAGCGCATATCAGCCGGTGCGTGGAAAGTGCGAAAAAACTGACTCCTCATGTATTCGTAGTTGACTCCAATTCTTCTGATAACACAGTAGCCATTGCAACTGAAAGTGGTGCTACCGTAACTTCCGGTGACTTTAATCGTTTTGCAGATAAATTGAACTGGAGCTTGGAGCATATCGACTTTCCCACACGTTGGGTCTTCAGGCTGGATGCTGATGAAACTCTGACTGATGCATTGGTGATGGGGTTAAGGAAGGTTATTAAGGAGGCAGCAACAGAAGTCTCTGGCGTGTATGTACGTCGCCAATTATGGTTCATGGGACACTGGATCAAATATGGCGGCATGTATCCGACCTTCAGTATGCGATTGTGGAAAAAGGGTGCCGCCAGTTGTGAGTCCAGAGATCTTGATGAACATATGATCATGCATTCGGGGAGGTGCATCCATGTCGATCTAGATGTGATTGACAACCCCTTGTCTGATTTGTCGTCGTGGATTAGCAAACACAACTCCTATTCCTCATCTGAGGCATTGACTGCACTAAATGATGGGGATGGCAGCACCTTGATAAAGCCAGATCTTTTCGGTGATTTTACCGCGCGCACGCGGTGGTTCAAGGTGAACATTTTCTATCGCTTGCCTTTATTTGTGCGACCACTTCTGTACTTTGTCTACAGGTATTTCCTCCGTCTGGGGTTTTTGGATGGTAAAATCGGTTTTGTGTTTCACTTTCTGCATGGCCTTTGGTATAGGGCCCTCGTTGACGCCAAAATTATGGAACTCACTCAAAATAATATGAAACGCAAGAACGAGACTAAAATCGTGGCTCGTGCCTCGTAATTAAAAATGAGCCGAATAATAAGGTCATAGCTAGTGCAGATTTCCATCATAACCGCCACCTACAATGCCGCAGCTACCATCGCCGACTGCCAGGCGAGTGTGCGCGCCCAGACCGTTCCAGTGGAGCACCTCATCATTGACGGCGCCTCCACGGACAACACTTTGGATATTATTGAACGTTCAACGTTCAACGTTTACCAGTCCCCGATGTCTGGTCCCCTTATTTACAGCGAACCGGACCGCGGCATTTATGACGCCATGAACAAGGGCATTTGGCTCGCCACCGGCGACATCATCGGCATCCTCAACTCTGACGACTTCTATGCCGATGAACGGGTGTTGGAGCGGGTGCTGGCCGCGTTCGACGATCCATCGGTCATGTGCTGTTACGGCGACCTGGAATACGTGAAAGACGCACTCGAAACTCAGAACGAAAAACAGAACTTTACAACAGTTCGCTACTGGCAATCCGGCCTCTTTTCTCCAGGCAGATTCAAAATGGGATGGATGCCGCCGCACCCGACTTTTTTCGTCCGAAGACAGGTGTACGAACAGTACGGCGGCTTCCGACTCGATATGGGATCGGCTGCTGATTACGAACTGATGCTCAGACTGCTCCACCGGCACCGTATCCCCGCCGCCTATATCCCAGAAGTGCTGGTGCGGATGAGGGTCGGGGGAGAGAGCAATGCGACCCTTAAGAACCGCTTCCGAGCCAACCGAATGGATCGCCGGGCGTGGGAGATAAACGGCCTCAAACCTTATCCCTGGACCTTCCTGCTCAAACCGTTGCGCAAGGTGCCCCAGTGGTTTCGGAGAAGCGGTTCTAAGTTCTGAATTTCATGTGCAGTTAGTGTTTTTTATCCCATCAGGAGGGGGCACCGTCATGAACCTCATGACCTGTTTCTACATATTTGTAACCGCCCTTTTCTCGTCGCTCATCTTGGTGCCCTATGTCCACCAGTGGGCCCTCGATACCGGCGCCCTGGATCTTCCGGACGAGCGCAAGGTGCATCGCACAGCAATTCCCCGCGTCGGCGGTTTGGCCGTAGCCCTCGCCTTCCTCTTCTCCCTCCTGGTGTTCGTCGACTTCTCGCGTGAGATGCGCGGCATCGCGGCGGGTGGGCTGATCCTCTTCGCCACCGGCCTCGTGGATGACCTGTACGGTCTTTCCGCGAAGAAGAAGTTCTGCGGCGAGATCTTCGGCTGTCTCATCGCCACGGCTATCAGCCACCTTTACATTCACCGTCTCGGCGACCTATTCGGTACGGGAGCGATCGAACTCCCCCTATGGCTGTCGCTCCCCTTCACGATCTTCGCCGTTGTTGGGGTGATCAACGCCATCAACCTCATCGACGGTCTTGACGGCCTCGCTGGTGGGGTGTCGGTGATCGCCCTCGCGGCTTTCTCGTTTCTCGGTTACCAGGCCGGCAACTACCAGGTGATGCTTCTCTGCGCCGGCCTGCTAGGGGGGCTGCTCGGGTTCCTCAAGTACAATTTTTTCCCTGCCCGCATTTTCATGGGGGACGCCGGAAGCTTGGTGGTTGGCTTCGTCTTGGCGTACGTCGCTATCTATCTCACCCAGACGCCCGGCTCGTCCATAAGCCCGGTGGTGCCGCTTGTTGTGCTTGGCCTCCCCGTCGTCGACACCCTGCGGGTGATGGCGAAGCGTCTGCTGCGCCGGACGAGCCCGTTCGCGCCTGACAGGTCCCACGTGCACCACAAGATTCTGGATCTGGGGTTTCAGCACCGCTACACCGTTGTGGTCATCTACTGCCTGTCTCTCTTCTGGGCGGCGTTTGCCCTCGTAAATCAGGAAACAAGCGAGGGCATCCTCCTTATCCTCTTCGCCGCCATCGCGGGCGCTTTCTACCTCGGCATCCGGTGCGTTCGTGGTAACCGGCGTTGGCTCAGCTTCCTGGGGGCTGATTCCCCCAGCAGCATCCGGGATTCCGTCACCTATAAGCGCCTGGCCGACCTCATCGTGCAAATGGATTTCCTCATCATCCTCCTGATACTCGCGTACATCGCCCTGACAACCCTTACCGGAGCCCAAACGAGCGACGGAGTGATCCATGTTACCCTCGTCCTGGTAGTCACCAGCATCCTTCTCCTTTGCATCATCCGTGACACCCAGAACCAGTTCTTTCTCGCCATGCTCTACTTCAGTACCATGCTGCTCGCTGCCAGGATCGTCCTGCGGGGAGGGGCGGAGCTAGTCTCGGGGGTGACCCTCAAGCAAGCCTCCGACTTCCTGCTCCTAGGGATGGTCGCCATCGGTGCGCTGCGACTGCTGTTCCGGCGCCCGTTAGAGTTCTTCCTTGCGAGCATCGACTACCTCTTCCTAGGGGTGAGCATCTTCCTCGCCGTCGTGGCACCCCAGGTGGACGCTTCACTCCAGATGACCGGCGTCCTCGCTCGCGGGATCGTTCTTTTCATCGCGTTGAAAATCGCGGCAATGAAAGGTGAGCGGCACGCCCAGGTGCTTGTCTACGGCATGCTGTCGGCGCTCTGTCTGATTCTGGTGCGGGGATACCTCCATTGAGATCGCTCCCAGGGGCTCGGTTGCCAATGGACTGCGTGTGGGCGAGGCGGCGAGAACGTCAGGAAATCCTCAATCATGGGGCAGCAGTTCTGGTGAAACTTACGTCCTTCTCAAACTCCCCATACCCGTGAAGGTGGAGTTAGACGAGTATTACTTAAAGCACTATTCGCTCTCACTGGACTTACGGATCCTGTTTATCACGGCGCTGAAAGTCCTCAGAAGTGATGGCGTGACCCATTGAAACACCTTTAATTATCGGAGGACACTTGAAAAAAGCACTCATCACCGGCATCACCGGCCAGGACGGCTCATATCTCGCCGAACTCCTGCTTCAAAAAGGATACGAGGTGCACGGCGTGATCCGCCGTTCCTCTTCTTTCAATACCGGCCGCATAGACCACATTTACCGCGACCCACACGAAGCCGGCGTGCGACTTTTCCTTCACTATGGCGATCTCAACGACGCGAGTTCCATAAATCTTCTCCTGCGCGACGTGCGTCCCGACGAGATATACAACCTCGGCGCACAAAGCCACGTCAGGGTTTCCTTCGACGTCCCTGAATACACCGGTGAGGTGACCGGTATCGGCGCGGTGCGCATCCTGGAAGGGATAAGGGAGACCGGGCTGGACACCAGGTTTTATCAGGCTTCCTCCTCGGAGCTTTACGGCAAGGTGCTGGAGACTCCGCAGAGGGAGACCACCCCTTTCTATCCCCGCTCCCCGTACGCCTGCGCCAAGGCCTATGCATTCTACATTACGATGAACTATCGCGAGAGCTACGGGATGCATGCCTCCAATGGCATCCTCTTCAATCACGAGTCCCCGAGGCGCGGTGAGACCTTCGTCACCAGGAAGATCACACGCGCGGCGGGACGGATCAAGCTCGGTATGCAGGATTGCCTCTACCTTGGCAACATCGACGCGAAACGCGACTGGGGGTTCGCAGGCGACTACGTCGAGGCGATGTGGCGCATGCTCCAGCAGGATACACCCGACGATTACGTTATCGCGACCGGCGAGACCTACATGGTCCGTACCTTCGCCGAGAAGGTCTTCGCACGCCTGGGGATGCCTCTTGAATGGAAGGGGGTCGGAGTGGAGGAAGAGGGGATCGACACCAAAAGCGGCAAGACCGTCATAAGGATCGACCCGCGCTACTTCCGCCCGGCGGAAGTCGACTTGCTGCTGGGGGATTCGACGAAGGCGCAACGGGAACTCGGTTGGGAAATCAGGACGTCCTTCGACGAGCTGGTGAACATGATGGTCGATACCGACCTGAAACTCGCCGAGAGGGAGAAACGCGCCAATGGATAAGAACGCAAAGATCTTTCTCGCGGGTTCCAAGGGACTCGTCGGTTCTGCTTTATTGCGCAGCCTGAAGTCGGAGGGATACCTGAACCTCCTGACCCCGGAGATCGACGAACTGGATCTCACTGACCAGAGGGGGGTGGCGGAGTTTTTCGCCGCCGAAAAGCCGGAGTACGTGCTGCTTGCAGCGGCGAAAGTCGGTGGGATCCACGCCAACAACACATATCCGGCAGAGTTCATCTACCTGAACCTCGCCATCCAGAACAACGTGATCCACAACGCATGGCGCTTCGGGGTAAAGCGTCTGTTGTTCCTCGGTTCGTCCTGCATCTACCCGAAATGCGCACCGCAGCCGATGAAGGAGGAGCATCTCCTGACCGGTCTGCTTGAACCCACCAACGAGCCGTACGCCATCGCCAAGATATCCGGAATAAAGATGTGCGAATCGTACAACCGGCAACACGGCACCAGGTTCATCGCGGTCATGCCGACGAACCTTTACGGCCCGGGGGACAACTTCCATCCCGAGAACAGCCATGTGCTTCCCGGTCTGATCAGGCGTTTCCACGAAGCGAAGATCAACAACGCCCCCGAGGTGGTCGTCTGGGGGACGGGTACGCCGCGCCGGGAGCTTCTGTATGTGGACGATATGGTGCGCGGCTGCCTACATCTCATGAATCTGTCAGATGAGGTGATTGCACCCGAGCTGCTTTCCTACCCCAACCCCTGTTTCGTGAACCTGGGAACCGGAGAGGAGGTCACAATTCGCGAACTCGCCGAGACGGTGAAGCGGGTCGTCGGTTATCAGGGGGATCTAATTTTCGATGCGACGAAGCCGGACGGCACCATGCGCAAACTTCAGGACGTGAGCCGCATCCACGACCTCGGATGGCGACATACCGTCGCCCTTGAAGACGGCATCGCGATGACCTATCGGTGGTATGTCGACAACATGGCAGCGCACATCTCCTTGAAGTAAAAGATGAGTGGGATTGAAAAGACTTCGGGCGAAATATTCTAAGTTTTCGGAAAAGTTGATAGATTTGGCCCTTAATGTTTCAACTTTGGAGGTGAAGATGACAACTTTTGCCCCAAATGTTTCAAATTTCGGGAAAAGTTGAAATGTTTTGCCCAGAATGTGTCAACTTTATGGTGAAATGTTACAACTTTCCGGGGAAATCTTCTAAAAGCTCACCCGAGACGCTGAAGTGCAAAGACAACTGAGTTTAACGGGGATGAATGGGCTGGAAAACTTTGAGGATTTGACTAATGGATAAAAAAGGTCCCCGCAGGCGTTCGAACTGCAGGGACCTTTTTTTGAGATTTTAGATGCACATGAGCGAAACGAACTGCGACCACGGACCCTCGCCTTTGGGACCTATCGCCCTTACCCGGAACCAGTAGAGCGTACCAGGAATGAGTCCGCTCACCAGAAGACGCGACGCCTTCGTTCCCACGCCGCAATGTTTCCAGTTCCCCTCGACGGAGGGGTCGCCGATGCAACATGAGATGTCGTAGCTCTTTGCTCCCTTGACCGGCTCGACCCTAAGCACTATCTCCCCTGATACTTTCCCATGGGTCACCCGCAGGTTCCCCGGGCTGGTAAGGAAGGTGGTGTTGGATCTTCTCACCTTCGTGGGGAGCACCCCGAATGCTTCCAGCAGGTTGGGATGCTCCACGGCGGCGAGACGCACCATGGTGAAGAAAACGCTGAACTTGCGGTCCAGTTTCTGTCGGACGACCTTCAACTGCTTTAGCTTCTCCGGGTCTCCGTCGGCTGCGGCGCTGAACGCCGCCTTGTGCTCCTCGACGACTTCCTTGAGTTCTTCCTGCTTTGGAAAGAAGGATTCCACAAGCGCGTACAGGCTGGGGTCTTTGATCATGGCGCCCACGACGGCAGACGTCTTAGGAATCGCTTCCGCACTGCTGAGTTGCGTGATGTTGTCCATAGGGTACTCCTTTTTTAGAGGTGGTTTATTAAAATCTATAAACGTATATCAGCAGAAGCCCTAGAGGTCAAATAATTTTAGCTTGTTGTAGTTTATTTATTTTAATATTGCGGCACCGAAAAGGTAAGGTGCAGGTGGCAGTCACGAGCGGCAACGTTAATTAATGCTTGTCTCCTTAATGGTTTGTGATACTATTTTTTACTGTCGTTGTTCTGTCCTTGCCTTGATCCTGTTCATCTCCCTTATACACTGATAAATGAGAATTATATGAGATTATTTCTTGTCCTCATAGCGTTGTTCATTGCTGTCCTCTATCCGGGTTTTGCCTTTGCGCTTTCGTCGCCCAATATTCCTCTGGACAGTCCCATCTACCTCTACCTCGAGAAACTCTCCGGCTTTGGCTTGGTTTCTTCGGACGTGAAGGGGATCCGCCCCTTCTCACGGGCGGAAGCGGCACGTATGGTCCGGGAGGCTGAGGAGAAAACGGCACCGGGCGCTGCCTCACCGCTCGCCACCGAACTGATCTCCCGCCTCAAGGAGCTCCTGCCCCGCGAACTGACTTACTACGGTCGCGAGGAGTCGGCTCCTGCCTTCGACTACGACCCGCTCGCAATGGCTCGACTGCGCTACGTCTACCTCGATGGTGCACCGAGAAGCTATTACCGCGCCGTGCATGACCCAGGCGACGACGGCGTCTTCGGCATCGGCGGCGGCCTGCGTCCCTCGAACCCTTATCCCTCGCCGGTACAGCAGCGGGGCAGCGAGGGGACGCCTCTTTTAGAAAATAACGATGGCGTGGTCTACAAAAGAGGGACCAACCTGGACTTAACGGGGAGCGGGGAACTCTACTTCGGTGCCGTGGGAAGCGCGCTCGTCGAGCCGCAGCTCCTTTGGTCGGAGGCGGACGATGAGGCTAGGGTGCGCCTGAACCGCGGCTACGTGAAAATCGGCGGCAAGGGACTGGAACTGGAGGTGGGGCGCGACGAGAACTGGCTAGGTCCCGGCTACCGTGGTGCCATCACGCTGACCAATAACGCCAGAAACCTCGACCAGGTAAAGCTCTCCAGTCCCGAGTTGGTGAAGAGCAGATACCTCTGGGACCTCAAGTACTCCCTGGTCTTCTCCCGGCTTGAGAAAACGGTCACCGACGGAAAGGAGCGCGAACCGTACTTCTTTGCTGGAAAGCTCGCCATGAAACCGCTTGAGAACCTCGAGTTCGGCATAAACCTCGGACGACAGGCGGGCGGCCCCGGCGTCAACAACGGCTTCGGGGACACCATGCGTGGCCTTGTGGGGGGGACGAGTGAGGACAATTCCAATTCCATCGCAGGGTTTGATCTGCGGCTGAGACTCCCCTGGCTGCGTAACACCGAGTTTTACGGCGAGCTATCCGGCGAAGACGCCGCGGCCTTCTGGCCCATCGTGGAGAGCTACGTCGCCGGCTTCTACATCCCGAGGCTCACCGACAGCGGCCGGGATGACCTGCGCTTCGAGTACTTTCGCGGCAACCGCATCCTTTACACCAACGGCACCTTTGTTGAGGGATACATGTACCACGGTCTGCCGCTTGGCCACTCCCAGGGGGGCGCCACCCAAGACTTCTTTCTGCGTTACAGCCACTGGTTCTCGGTACGCAACAACCTCGCGCTGGAGGCGTTCCATACCCGGCGCGGCGACTACGGACGCGTCACCGTCGACGAGACGGGGAGGTATGACGCGGGCGGGGTGATGCAGGCGATCGAGCGCAAGAACGCCCTGCGCGCGTCTTGGACCTTCCCGGTTTTCAAGGAGTGGAGCGCTTTGCTTCTCTACGGTCAGGAATGGGTCCACAACTACGAGCTCCGCGCCGGCGACACGCAGATGAACCAGCTTCTCCGCGCCGAGCTCACCTACCGCTACTGATCCCACATCTTACTGTCTGCTTTCACTTTCTCAGCCCCAGCTTCCCCTGGAGGGGAGGCTGGGCGCGGGAAGCTCTTCGCTTGTGTTGACGGCTGCGCTGTGGCATAGTCTCTCCTGCTGAATTCCCGACACTTCTTCCCCCAGAAGCGAGGCCGCCATGAAAAAAGAAAACCTTGAGGTGTTGCTGGAAGACATCAACAGCAAGTTCCAATTTGTTGTCGAGAGTCATGAGGCTCTTCGCAGCGAGATCCATGAGCTGAGCCGTAAAACCCATGAACGCTTCGATATGGTTGATTTCAAGTTCGATACCCTCACTAAAAGGGTCGAGGGACTTGAAAAGAAAATCGATGCTATCGCCGATGACCTTTCCGCCCACAGGGCCGATACCGAGGCGCACCACGGCGCCTACCACGTAATGGAAAGAGAGGGATAATCCCCGCATGCCTGCGATGTACTGCGAATTTTACGGCTTCAGGGAGAGCCCGTTCACCCTCACTCCCAACCCCCGCTTTCTCTTTATGAGCGAACAGCACCGAGAGGCGTACGCGCACCTAGTCTATGCCGTTGATCATCGCGCGGGTTTCGTGGAGTTGACCGGAGAGGTCGGGACCGGCAAGACAACGCTTTTGCGCACCTTCCTTGGTAAGCTCGATCAAGATGGCCACCGCACCGCCCTCATCTTCAATCCATGTCTATCTGACCTCGAACTTTTGAAGAGCGTGAACCGCGAGTTCGGCCTTGCTTGGGAATCGGAGAGCCGGGTGGAACTGCTGCAGGTGCTGAACGCCTTCCTGCTCGAGCAGAAAGAGGCGGGGCGCAGTGTTGTGCTGGTGATGGACGAGGCGCAGAACCTGCCTGCCGAGGTGCTTGAGCAGATCCGCCTTATCTCGAACCTAGAGACGGAGACCGACAAGCTGATCCAGATCGTTCTTTCCGGCCAACCGGAGCTTTTGTCGGTCCTTGCGCGTAAGGAGCTGCGCCAGTTGAACCAGCGCGTCACCGTGCGCTATCATCTGCTCCCCATGGACTTCGAGAGCACGCAGCGCTACATCGACCATCGCATGGAGCTCGCCGGGTGCTATCGTGCCGCGGAATTTTCCAAGGCTGCCATGAAACGCATCTATCGTTTCTCGGGAGGGGTGCCGAGGCTGGTGAACGTGGTTTGTGACCGGGCCCTGCTGATCGGCTTCACCGAGGAGGCGCGGACCATCACCGGCAAGATGGCGGCCCAGGCCGTTTCCGAGGTGGGTGGTTTCTCCCCTTATGGCACTACATCAAACGTGTTGCGTCGCGTCTTCGGGCGAAACATATTCAAACAGGGATGAAGGGGATGAAGGCTAAAATCTTTGTCACGCAAAGGCGCGAAGGCGCAAAGAGAGGCAAAAACAAAAGAAAGATTTTGGTTTAAACCCGAAGTCTGTTGGTTTTTTATCCCGTTCATCCCATTTATCCCTGTTAAATAGCCTTTGTTTTTTATTTGCTCTACTTTGCGACTTTGCGTCTTGAGTGAGTGCAGCGAACGGGCGTGACAGAACTGGTACATAGAGGAGTCTATGAGCTCTATTTTGAAGGCATTAGAGAAGGTCGATGAGTCGCAAAGGCCGAGACGTGCGGCAAGCGGCGGTATTGGCAGGGGACGGGATCGGCGTCCTGCCTGGCTTCTGCCGGCCTGGACGCTTGGCGGTGCCTCCGTTGCCGCTATCGTCACCTACGCCTTGATGGGCGGCTTTACGCGTCCGACTACGGTCGCGGAAAAACCGGCGAGTCCAGCTGTCGCAGAAGCTCCTGCCAAGGTGGTGCAGCAACCCGTAGCCGAAAAGCAGCAACCGGTGCAACAGCAAGTTGCGGCACCCGCAGCGCAACCGGTCGCCGCACCGGTCGTGAAGGTAGCCGCAAAAACTGTGCAGCCCGTCGCAAAAACTTCGGCCAAACCGGCCGTGCAGTCCACTGTCCCGGCCTTAGCCGCAAAGCCGGTTCACAACGGCGCGAAAGTTGCGGCAACCCCGGCCGCAACGAAACAGCAAGCGGCAGTGAAGGTCACGCAGCCTTTGCAGAGGGTTCGTCCGGTCTCCAATGCCGCTCTCCAGCCTGTGTCCATAGAAGCGGCGGCAGTCGCTGCCGTGGTGCCGGATCCTGCCCCGCAGAAATCTCGTCCGGCGATACGCGTTTCCGGGATCGCCTGGCAAAACAGCAGCGAGGCGAGTTTCGCCATGGTGAACGGGCGCGCCATGCGCCATGGCGCCGTGGTGGAGGGGTACAAGCTCGAACAGATCTACGAAGACAGTGTCCGTTTCTCCAACAGCAAGGGGAATTCCTTGGTGGTCCCCCTCGGGGCTGGCGACGAATAACTGCACAAAACCGATTCAAACAGGGATTAAGGGGATGCAGGGGATAAAGGCATACAACCTTTTCCTCACGCAAAGGCGCAAAGACGCAAAGACGGTCAAATCGAACAAAAGAATTAGGTTTAACACCAAAATCCTTTGTCTTTTAGGTTTTATCCCGTTCATCCCCTTCATCCCTGTTAAATAGTCTTTGTCTTTGGTTTCTTTGCGACTTTGCGTCTTTGCGTGACAGAATTTTTGGTTTGAAAGGAAGGGAAGGTAACATGTCGGGGCATGAGATGGACCAGGCGCAGTGGGAGGCGCTGTGCGAGCAGTGCGGGCTCTGCTGCTTTGAGAAGATAGAGGACGAGGACGGCAGGATCCTGTTCACCTCGACTCCCTGCCGTTATCTGGATATAACGACCAGACGCTGCAAGATCTACAAGAAGCGCTTCAAGGTCTTTCCCGAGTGCGTGCAGCTGACCCCGGAACTCGTAAAAGAGTTGAAGTGGCTGCATCGCAGCTGCGGCTACAAGAAAGCGATGCGTAAAGGAATTCTTTGAACCGATTCGAACAGGGATGAAGGGGATAAAGGGGATGAAGGCATAAACGCTTGTCACGCAAAGACGCAAAGTCGCAAAGTAAAGCGTAAAACTGGAGAAACAAAAGATTTTGGTTTAAACCTAAAGTTTGTCTTTGCTGTGCGTCTTTGCGTGACAGTGTATTTGGGTCTTGTTTTTATCCCGTTCATCCCCTCCATCCCTGTTAAATAAGCCTTTGTTTTTGTTTTACTTTGCGACTTTGCGTCTTGAGTGAGCGCAGCGAACTGGCGTGAGGCGCTTTGAGAATTATCTAAAATGATAGGAGTTGTCACCCACTATGTCGGACAAGAACCACGCAGTAGCAGTCAGACTTTCGGAAGCTGATTTCCAGGCACTTTCCCTTCAGCAGAAAACCCAGTACCTGAAAACGCGATCCGGCAAGGAAAAGATGGACCTGATCCTCGCCGACTCCGATGCGAGAAGACTCGCCGCCTCTCTGGAGTCGCAGGAGTTCTTCTGGCTCATCAAAGAAGTGGGCGAGGTCGACGCGGTGGAGCTTCTGCGTCTTGCTTCGGCGGAGCAGTGTGTCTTCATCCTCGACATGGAACTCTGGGACGGCTGGACTTTCTCAGAGGATCGCGCCTGCCACTGGCTTACCTACTTCATGGAAGGGGGCGAGCCGCGCGTCCACGAACTGCTGAAGCACCTGGACTTCGAGCTTTTGCAGCTCTTGCTGAGCCGCGAGATCGTGGTGGGCGGTGGTATCGGCGATCAGGATAACGACGAGGAGCGCCTGGCGGATTACGACCACACCTTCGACGGCGTGTTCATGGTGACCTTCAAGAACCCGCAGCACAGTCAGCTGATCGGCTCGTTTCTCTCCATGCTGATCAAACTTGACAACCCGCTCTATACGGCGCTCATGGAGGGGGTGAAAGGGGACATCGACCTGGAGATGGAGGAGCAGTGCCAGCGCTTCCGCACCGGAAGGCTGCAGGACCTGGGATTTCCCCCGCTTGACGAGGCGCTATCGATCTACGCCCGCGTGCATCCGGACCATTTCCAGCTGGAGGGGGGGAAGCAGCTTGTCTCGGCAGGGGAGGGTGGGCACCTTCTTCCGGTCGCCGCCGACGAGGGGACGCTCTTCGCGCGCGCCTTGAACCGCGCAGGCTCGGAGATCGTCTACCAGGAGCTGAATTATCTCGTGAACAGTGCGCTCGTCGCTGAAGGAGAGGCCTTCCACGAGCCGGAGTCGATGCTCGCGGTGATGCACCGGGTGTGCGGCTACCTGAACATCGCGCTGGAGAAGGTCGCTGCCGGTGACGAGGAGGTGGCGGCGCGCATCCTGGTCGAGGAGGAGTTGAAGCGGCTGTTCCAGCTTGGCTACAGCATTGTGCTGCAGCTCAAGTTCGCGGGGCGGGACGTGGAGAGTGAGGACTATGCCACGGCTAAACTGCTTGCCGGGCTTAAGACGAAGCGTCCGCGCTACTACCGCGGGCTCGATGAGGATGGCATCGACGGTTACCGGGAGTTCCGGGATACCAGCGACGTGCAGCGCGTGGCGGAATTCATCCAGGCATACCACTAAAAATTGCCACGCAAAGACGCCAAGAAAACCAAGACAAGACTTATTTAACAGGGATGAAGGGGATAAAAGGGATAAAACCGAGGCAAAATTCTCTGTCACGCAAAGACGCAAAGTCGCAAAGAAAACATAGACAAAGGCTCATTTAACAGAGATGAAGGGGGTGGAAGGGATAAAACCTTTAAAAGCAAAAGAATTTTGGGGGTAACCAAAATCTTTTTCTTTGTTTCTGCTTGTCTTTGCGCCTTTGCGGCTTTGCGTGAGACAGGTTTTATGTCTTTATCCCCTTTATCCCCTTTATCCCTGTTTGAATAGGTTTACGCTTTTATCCTGCCTATCAGTTCCCCGCCTTTGGTCCCGGTGATCGCTACGTTCACCTCACGGTTCACCATTTCCTCGCTTCCGTCGATCTGCACGGTCAGGTAGTTCCTGGCAAGTCCCCTGCGCCCTCCATCATCCTTTTGCACAAGTACCTGTAGTTCACGTCCCACGAACTTGGCGGCATACTCGGCCTTCTTCCGCTCGGAGAGGAGCCTTAGTTTCTCTGCGCGCTCCTTGATGACCTTCGGCTGCACCTGGGCGGCCATGGTGGCGGCGGGGGTGCCGGGACGCTGCGAGAATGGGAAAACATGGAGGTAGGCGAGGGGGAGCGACTCGATGAACGCGAAGGTCTCGGAGAACTCCTGGTCCGTCTCCCCGGGGAAGCCCGCGATCACGTCGGAGCCGATGCATACGTCGGGGATGGCCGCAACCAGCGCATCGACGACACCGCGGAAAAGCTTCGTATCGTAGCCGCGGTTCATCCGGGCCAGCACGCCGTCGGAGCCGCTTTGCATGGGGAGGTGCAGGTGCGGGCAGACGATTTTCGAAGTGGACATGAACTCGATCATCTCGGCGGGGACCTCGGTCGGCTCCACCGAGCCTACCCGCAGCCTCTGCACCACTCCCTGCTCTTCGGCAAGCTTCATAAGGCCCAAAAGGTCGGTCGGCGGCTCGAGGTCGAGTCCGTACGCGCCAAGATGGATCCCGGTCAGCACGATCTCCCGGAACCCTTTCGCTGCAAACGCGGCCATACCTTCGAGCGCTTCCGGCGGGGCGACGCTGCGCGAGGCGCCGCGCGCATAGGGGACGATGCAGTATGCGCAACGGGCGTCGCAGCCGTTTTGCACCTGCAGGAAGGCACGGGTGTGCTCGGCGAAGCTCTCCAGCGGCGTTCTCTCTTTCGATCTCTCCTTCGATATGTCGCTCACCACCGCCTGCGGCTCGTCCTTTAACCCCTCGATAAAACCGACGATGTCTTTCTTCTCGGTGTTGCCGAGGATCAGGTTTACGCCGGGGAGTTTCAGAAGATCGTCGCCGGCCATCTGGGCGTAGCAGCCGGTGACCACGACGCGAGCCTCCGGGTTAATGCGGGAGGCGCGTCTGATCAGGCGGCGCGACTCGGCGTCGGTTTTGGCGGTGACGGTGCAGCTGTTGATGACGTAGATATCGGCCTTTTCGGTGAAGGGGACGAAGCTGTACCCTTGCTGCTCGAGGGCCTGGGTCATGGCGGCAGACTCGAACTGGTTGATTTTGCAGCCGAGGGTGGTGATTGCTATCTTCTTGTTCATGCAACCTCAAAATACATATTTAACAGGGATAAAGGGATGAAGGGGATAAGGCCAAAAAACATTTGTAACGCAAAGGAGCTGAGACGAAAAGAAAAAAAGAACTAATACAGGGATGCAGGGGGGGATGGGATAAACCTAAAAGCTCCTGTCACGCAAAGACGCAAAGTCGCAAAGCATATTAACAGGGATGAAGGGGATGAAGGGGATAAACCAAAGACAAAAGACTTCGGAGTTAAACCAAAGTCTCTTTAATTTCTGCTTTCTTTGCGCCTTTGCGTCTTTGCGTGACAAAGGTTTTATGCCTTTATCCCGTTCATCCCCTTCATCCCTGTTTGAATCGGTTTTAGCTGATTTTCTTCTTGAGGGCCTCGTGTTCGGCGGCGAGGGCGTTGTACTTGCGCTCCAGTTCGCGGATCTGGTCGAAGAGACAGGAGATCGCCTTCGCCTCGGGGTCCGGCATCTTGCCGTGCTCGAGGTCGAGACGGTCCTGCGGCTTTTCGGTGGCCATTACCACGCGCCCGGGTATGCCGACGACGGTGGAGTTCGGGGGGACTTCCTTCACGACGACGGAGTTGGAGCCGACCTTGCTGTCTTTTCCCACAGTGAAGGGGCCGAGGATCTTTGCGCCGGAGCCGATGACGACGTTGTCCATAAGGGTAGGGTGACGTTTCACCTTTTCCCAACTGACACCGCCTAAGGTGACACCGTGGTACAGGGTCACGTTGTCACCGATCTCGGCGGTCTCGCCGATCACGACGCCCATGCCGTGGTCGATGAAGAAGCCTTTGCCGATCTTCGCACCGGGATGAATCTCGATGCCGGTGAAAAAGCGCCCGAAGTGGGAGGTGAGGCGGCCCAGGAAGTAGCAGTCGTGGACCCAGTACCAGTGTGCCACCCGGTGGAACCAGAGAGCGTGCAGTCCCGGATAACAGAAGATCACCTCGAGCACGCTTCTTGCCGCCGGATCCCTGTCAAAGACTGCCTTTATGTCTGATTTCAACCTTGCGAACATCGGTTCCCTCCCTGGTTTCATGTCTTTTTGTCGTAACATACCACACCGAATACGTCAATAATTAACATGAAACCCGAAGTAAAAAGCAAAACAGAAGCTTAAACCGGTTTACGCAAAGACGCAAAGCCGCAAAGGAAAACCAAAAAAAAGGCTTTTTAACAGGGATGAAGGGGTGAAAGGGATAACATCTAAAAACTAGAACCGTTGTCACGCAAAGACGCGAAGACGCAACGCAAAACCTGAAAAACATTTAACAGGGATAAAGGGGATGAAGGGGATAACCAAAGATAAGAAAGACTTTGGGGTTAAACCAAAATCTTTTGGTCGTGCTTTCTTTGCGCCTTTGCGTCTTTGCGTGAGAAAAGGATGTTATGCTTTTATCCCGTTTATCCTCTTCATCCCTGTTCGAATCGGTTTTGTTTGAATCGGTTTTCCAGCAGTTCGAGTGCCTCGTTTAGCGGGTCCCCGGCGCCTTCGACCCAGTTGATCTCGGTGCCACGGCTTTGCATCTTCTTGAACCAGTTCTCCTGCTTCTTGGCAAAATCGTGGATCGCGGCGTTCAACTTCTGAAACATGTCGTTGCGGGAGAGTTCTCCCTTTAGGTGCCGGGCGAGGTAGCGGTACTCCAGGCCGTAAAACTCAAGCCGCTCCCAGCTCGTCCCCGCCTCGTGCAGACGACGCACCTCCTCGACCATCCCGGCTTCCATGCGCTCCTTGAGCCTGCGGGTGATCCGCTCCCTTATCACGGCTCGATCCCAGCGGATACCGATGGTGAACGGCACGATGTCGGGCCACGGCTCATTTGCCTCGCCATTATGCTCGGCGATCTCGATGGCACGCACGAGGCGACTACGCTCGGTAAGATCGGTGGTGTTGTGCAGGGTGGGGGCGGCGCGGACCAGCCTCTCGGCAAGCTCTTCCATGGAAAGCGGCGCAAGTTCGTCCCTCAGCTCCGGGTTTTCCGGAACCTCGGCCAGGCGGTAGCCGCGCAGCACGCAGTCGAGGTACATGCCGCTCCCACCTACCAGGATCGGCAGTTTGCCACGCTGTGAGATCTCGTCGAAGCAAGCGAGAAAGTAACGCTGGAACTGGAACAGGTTGAACTCGGAGCCGGGAGGGGCTATGTCGATCAGGTGGTAGGGGATGCCTTCGTACTCGTGCAGGTCCTTGCCGGTGCCCAGGTCCATGCCGCGATAGACCTGGCGCGAATCGGCTGAAATGATCTCACCGTCGAACCTGTCGGCCAACTGCACCCCAAGCCGCGTCTTTCCCGAGGCGGTGGCTCCGAGGATGACCAGCAGGTTGGGGCTGCCGGGCGTCTTGCCGCTGTCGGATACCATCAACGGCCGGCGCTCTTTTGCAGGACGTTGACTCCTTTCAGCAGGTCGAGGGCGCGAGCGAGTTGATTGTCCTTTTGCAGAAGCTCTTCATTGCTGAGTTCCGGACTCTTCCCGTTGCCGCGGGAGGGGAGTTGCCGCGGCGCGGTTTTTTTCGGCGGCGCCGGGGCCGGATGCCCCGCCTCGGGGACCTCCTCCATGTGCCCGTCCAGGTCCCGCTCACGGACATCGGCCTCCTTCTCCTTACTGAGCGCCGGTTTTGTGGCGAACTCGACGACGATGTCGGGGGTGATCCCTTTGGCCTGAATGGAGCGCCCGTTCGGGGTGTAGTAACGTGCGGTGGTGAGCTTCAGCCCATCGCCGTTGTTGAGGGTCATCACCGACTGCACGCTTCCCTTGCCGAAGCTCTGTGTACCCATGATCACGGCGCGCTTGTGGTCTTGCAGCGCGCCGGCGACGATCTCGGAGGCGCTCGCGCTGCCACCGTTTATGAGCACCACCATCGGGTAGTTCGGCTCCTTCTTCCCTATCGTGGCGGTTAGCGTGTTGGTCATCCCGGGCTCGCGCCCTCTGGTGCTGACGATGTCGCCGTTGCCGAGCCCCTCGCCGAT
>MTLC01001773.1_pt1 | contig 38473 bp, 35 predicted proteins | sample 1982451 | NCBI WGS metagenome assembly MTLC01 (sample SAMN05710165, study PRJNA340218) | biofilm metagenome | isolation source: sample SPH anode biofilm adapted to +100 mV | place: USA | collected 2012-02-03 | reverse complement strand
GTTTTGTAAAATGCTCAATAACTAACAAATATAAATTATAAACAGATGAAAAATACTATAATTTATTTTTTTATTTTTTTATCATTTTTTTGTAAAGATGATAAACTTTTTGTTGAGGGTTTGCTAAAGACATATAAAATAAACCAAGAAATTGAATTTATTATATTTAACAATTATAATCAGAAAAAGTATTATTATATAAGTATAGAGTATTATCAAAACAATCAATGGAGAGAGTTGATTAATGATGTTGATAATCCACAATCAAATAGTTCTCTTATTAAGATAATTAAATCAAAGAATAAAATTAAGACTTCAATTTCTACTAAAAAAATATTTTATTTAGAGAATTTTTTAATTTTTGAAAAATATAGAATAAAAATCTCGTATGGCAATTCTATTAACAACCTTAATAAATGTTACATCTCTGATAGTTTTATTATTCTATCCCGTTATAATTGATTTACGCAATGGAAAGTAAAGTTGGCAATATTTCAAATTGAGTAGAGCGTTTACGATTTCGATATAACCAAAGCTAGTTTCAGCATTCTCAAAAAGATATTCCAATGCTTTCCGATGTTCTTCTTCTGACAATTCGCTGTAATCAAAATTATTTCGTCGGGATGTGATTCCCCGCGGATATACTGCACACGAGCACCTTACAGAGTTTGGCTTAATAAATATGAACGGGCGAGTATATGATCCCGTGCTGGCACGCTTCCTTAGTCCCGATCCCTACGTACAGGCGCCTGATTATACCCAAGGGTTTAATCGGTATGCTTATTGCTTGAATAACCCCTTTAAATATACCGACCCAAGTGGGGAATTATTTGGGATAGATGACGCTATTATTATAGGATTTGCCATTGGTGCCGCCGTAGGTGCTGCTACTTATACTGCAAGCGTAGCGTTAAGTGACGGCGGATTCGATAACTGGAGCTGGAAAGCATTCTGGAAGTCAACAGCTCTTGGCGCTGTTTCAGGGGCAATTACCGGTGGCATAGGCAGTGCCTTTGGAGGCGTAGGCGAAGGATGTGTCAATCTTTTTGAATCTGTGGCTAAAGAAGTGGTACGCGCCGGCGCCCACGCTTTTACTAATGGCATTATATCCGCGCTTAACGGCGGTGATTTTATACAAGGTTTAGTTTCCGGAGGATTAGGCTCATTGGGTGGTTCACTTTTCCAAGGTGTAGCAGGACAGCAATTTGCAAGTAGTATTTTAGGTACAGTAGGTTTTTCGGCTTTAGCCGGCGGTGTAGGTGCAGAGCTTAGCGGTGGTGATTTTTGGAAAGGAGCAGGTATAGGGGCTATGGTGGGGCTGTTGAATCACGCATTTCACCATGTTGCTTTTGTTGGTAAGAACAGAGAAAAGAATTTGAGAGAAGCAGCCAAATATATGGAAAAACAATCTAAACTTTTAAAAACAGCTAAACAAGGAAATGCAACATCTCACGAAGTTGCAGGTGTAATATTAACTGATGGGACTGTGCTGGTTTTTCCCGAAAATAATAATACGGAAACACAATCAGCCAACTATCATATTGTATATAAAAATGATAAAATGTATGTTAATCTAAATGGTCAGCTTCATGAAATTGCTCATGGGATACATACACATCCGGGGAATCCTAAAGATATATTTGATGGTTCTAATCCTTTAGGTGTTAGCCCGCACGACAGACAAATGTATCAAAGACCTGATGGAACTTACTTTAAAAGAACAATGTATTATATAATGGGTAGAAATGTTTATTCTGTTGATGTTTCAAGTGATATAAGTATTCAATATCCTGATTTTGAGTTTTCATTAAAATAAATTTAATAACCATGCCAATAAAAAAAAGCAATATATTTATATTTGTCACTTTAACAATACTTATTATATCTTGTAATAATAAAATTGATAAAATAGAAAATACAGAAGTATGTTATCATGAAGTTTTTATTAATAATAAGATTTTAAAAACTGAAATTGCTGAATACATTAATTTTGTAAATCAGCATGCTATAGATTCTAATATAGTCATTGCTTATTTTTCAATTTTAAATGATTCTACCACGCATTTTGAGATAACATATAGTTATAGGGCTAACGTTTTTAGACAAAATCCTTTTCTCTTTACAGTGAAGGTTAATAACAAAGTAGTTTTCTTTTGTGTTAAAGAGAATATTATTATAAAAGATAATCAAACAAATAACTTTTTTAATAATGATACATTGATAATATATAATATAATGAAAGAATATCTGCCAAACGAATACAAAAGTTATTTAAGATTTAAAGAAACTGGTATTCTTGAACGAAATCATATTTTTGATGATGGAGTAAATATTTTAGATTTAATTTTTGTAAAAGATAAACTTTTTAAGAAGCGAATGAGAAGGGGGCATATTCAAAAAATATATTAACCCGCAGTGCATTTGGCTCAGAATGTCTGTAATGCAATATTAGTGCTTATTTTTACATAGCCAAACTGATGCTCAAAAGCGGCATTTTACCCCAGTGGTGAACTATTTGGTATAGATGACGCTATTATTAACGTGAGTTCTGGATAAGAAGTTTTATAATTATCTGAAAATAAGGCAATAAGGTTGGTCTTATAATTAAAACCAGTGCTATTAAGGTTTTAAAGAGAAGAAAAACCTTATTTTTAAAGAGAAACCTTAATAGAAATAGATAAAACACCTAAAAAAACCTTATTATATTTCTGATTACAAGTGAATTACAAAAACAGAAACATTGTTTCTTATCCAGAGCTCAGGTTAGTAATAAGAATTTGTATAATTCTTATGGAAGAGAATACTTCCTTTATTTTAAGAAAGACTCGGATATGATAAGAAAGAATAAATTTACTTTGAAAGATGGAAAATTTTTATTTGAAAAAGATGGAATTTTATTTTATGAAAAAAAATAGAAATCCTGACCTACACAAATCATACTGTAGCATCGGATATGTAGAATAAATGAATAAAGTTTAGCGCTGGTTAGCGGGATTTCTTTTAGTCCCGCCTAAAATACACTATAAGGATTTATAAATCCGGATTACAAATCCTTATAACAGAAAAGAAAGCAATTTTAACCGTAAAACCCGAAAACATTGAATAATTCATAGTCTTAGTTTAAATAAAGAATCGCATAATTTATAAAAAAATGATAGCTAATTTTGGCTATCATTTTCTTTATTAAAACGCTGTATAAAGTTTATTATTGGCAAGGGATTTACCGTCTTTCCCTTATATTTAATACTTAAATGTAAATGTTCCCCGGTACTTCTTCCGGTGCTACCACTAATGCCTATTGTATCCCCCGCTTTAATCATATCCCCCTCGGTTCCTATGGATGTATGCAGATGCCCATAGATGACAACAAAATCCCCATTCTTCATTTCCACATAGTTTCCTAATCCGGTAGCTGAAAATCCTACCTTTTGAATTACCCCCGGCATTATAGATTTAATTTTCTCTGAATTTGCTTTTAAATCAGTCCCATAGTGAAATCTTGTTTTTCCTGTAAATGGGTCTTTTCTATTTCTTTAGTAATTCTAAGAAAATAACACCACGTTTTGTGATTCTGAACTTCTGCTCGGGATGATTTTTTATATCAGGAATTGTATGTTCTATCAGTTTGTCTTCAAGTAGCTTTGTCAAAATCCTATTTAGGCTTCCTGAAATTTGTTTTTCTCTAAATAATTCTGAAATCTCTTTTCTAGAAAGCGAATTAACTCTTAGTTTATCAAGCACTTCTGAATATCTCGTTGGATTTGCCAACTCTTGCCCTAACTCTTGCCCTAACTCTTGCCCTAACTCTTGCCCTAACTCTTGCCCTAACTCTTGATCAGAGATGTAATTCAGTTTCGCAAACTGCAATTGAAAAGATAGTCCTGTTTCTTTCCAACGAAACTCAATCTGCGGATATTCTTTCAGTTCATCAGCCATAAGTTTCAATCCATTTCCCCATTGGTCTATAATACCCATACGCTTGAAAACAGGGGCGATGATTTTATTGCGAGCGTCGCTCTGTCGGCTTTCCATTGCCGAATAATCAATGGAAGGGGGTAAAAGTCCGGGGCTGGTTATTTCTACCATATCATCGTAAACAGCCACTTTTACATCTTTTCCGGCAAGCGAATAATCACGATGGACAATGGCGTTTCTTATCGCTTCACGAATAGCTTTTACAGGATATTCCCAACGCGAAACGGTGTAAACACCCTCCACAACCGCGCCTTTATTGATGTGGCGCAATACAAAATTATAGGCTTATTCCGCTTGGGTAGCTATATTCGACAAAATACTCTTTTGGTCGATAAATTCCTCCGAAGTAGTGCCTTTGAATCTGGCACATTCCACTTTGGCAAACGGAAAAAGGGAATTGCGTAGCGCATCCTCCGAAAACAAAACCAACGCGTTAGTAGGATATTCTGTTCCGCTTACCGTTTTGACAAGCTCCAACTTCCGTTGTGCTTGAATGTCCAATGTTTCGCCCGTCTTATCTTGATATTCTTGTTTAAAAGCATCAATATTCAGTTCATTTACAGGCTTTTCCATCACTAATTCGCTATCGAAAGAGATGTTTCGTTTCCGGCGTTCCAATTCGGAAATAATCTCGTTATCCGCCAAACGATTGGACGAACCTACACGGATATAAGTTCCTTTCAGCTTTCCTTTGTCTTTGACATAGTAGGGCGGTGTGCTTCCACGATAAATGGTTACCCGAATAATGTGTTTGTCGTCTTCCGTAAGGAAAGTAATGTCGGGCAAAATAGCGGGATAGCAACGGTCGAAAATGATATTGCTTATTTGTTCTTCTATTTTTGTAAGTTCATCTTCGGGTAAACCGACAATTTCTCGCGGATTGTTCCGAACGCCGATATATAATTCTCCGCCGGCATCGTTAGCAAAAGCGATAATTGTATTTGCCAATTCCGCGTTTTCGGGCAACACTTCCTTAAATTCCAAGCGTCTGCCTTCGGGTTGTTTTATGATTGTTTTGAGGGGCATAGTGTTAATAAAATTAATTCTATAAACAATGGAATTTACGGTTAGAATTCTTCGTTATAATAAACTTTATAGAATTTACCTTTTTCATCAACTCCTTGCTCAATTAAATTGCTATTTCCGTGTATGTAAATATCAAAGTTCTTATCCAATTTGATTACGTTTTTAAGCGTCCGAGTTCCTTTTTTTACCGCAGTTGCCGATATTTGAAAATTATCTGCAATATCAATTTCTCTTTCTTTTTGATATTGGTTCTTGAATCCGTTGAAACACTCTATTACGTCTTTACTCCCCATAACTTCATTGGCAAAATCATTCAAATTAAAGGAATCTTTTTCTTTAAAAAATTGGACGGACTTATTTATTAAATCAGCTTGGTCGGCTTTGGATATTTCAAACTGTTGAGGAAGTTCATTTTTTACAAACGATTTATAAAGAGACAGGAGATTTTGTGTGTTGTAATATTCATCTTGTCGTTGGCGAACGTGCAGGAAGTCGTCAATCCAATATTGCGCTTCAACGCCTTTGTTGGTATTATCAACAACTGCTACAATATAGCCATTCTCTTTTTCGGTATTAAATATCAAACAACCTTTGTCTAATTTGTTGATATTTATTCCTTTTTCACTTTCAATCTCAAAGCCCTCGCCTTTTGGAAAAACTTTTAGAAAAGTATCTTTATTTTCCGACTTGAATAAGCCGACTGCATCTACCGTTTTACCGTTGACAATACAATCTTTGAAATAAACCGTGTAGAACTCGCCACCTTTGATTTGGGGGTGAGTAGATTTTTCATACAAATGTTTGGCAAGATTTACAGATTGTTGTAACAAGGTTTCGGGATTGGCGAAAATTTCGCTGACACACATAAATACTTCGTTCATCGAAATATCAATATCGTGATAAAAATTGTAGTATTCAGAGGATTTGAAAGGGGTAAGAAAATAATTTGTCAATAAATCTCTCAATTCATCATTGACAGATAAACATTGCTTTGACAAATGAAAATTGTCTTGCTTTGTTTTATTTCCTACATTATGTACTACCATTGATTTTATGGTAATATATTCTTTATACAACATAATATTTTTCTTATTAAACCAAATTCTATGTGACTAACAACAAACAATATAATGGAAATCACAAATAAAATAATCAGCGATACAACCCATAAAATTGTGTAATTTCTTTTGCGTTTTTCTATAAATTTCTTGTTATTTAAAAAATCTTTATCGTTATTCAATATTCTGTTAATATCGCTTTCCTCTAATAAATCTTTATATCTATCTTTCAAATTTTCATAAAAATTTGTATATCGTTCTATTTGTTTATTTATTTCCCATCTTGCAAAAAACATTACAATCAAAGAAATTAATAAAAAACCTATTGAAAGAAAGGTTACTTCTATTGTAAAACCACCTGAAAAATCACTATTTGAAACAACTTTAATTACAATTACCGAAATAAAAAATGAAACCACAGCCAAAAAACTTTTTTTATAGTCACTAACAAAATTTTCTGTAATCCTATCTGCTTTATTTTGTAACTCAATTAATTGGTCTGATATTTTATTTCTAATTTCAATATATTGTTTGATATTTTCTTTTTGATATATTTTGTAACCTGACTTTATAGCCTCAAATGTTGTTTCTGATAATTTTAAATTTTCTTTGTCGAAATTTAACGATAAGATATTTCGTGCTAATCCGATTTTATCTATAATATTTCCCCCTTCATAAACCCAACTATAAATCTGATAATAAGTTTCATAAGAAGTTATATCTATGCTCTTATAATCATCTATCCTCTGGTTGATTGTTTTATAACCATTTAACCGATACTCAATGCTTTTTCCATCAATACTGAATATGTCAAATAAGAAAATTGCAGAATATAACAAAGATATTCGGCTAAATATACTATCAAGTGCTGTATTGTTTTTAGTTATTGGATAAAAATCCTCCGGAATAAATAAATACTTACCAATAATGTTGCAATGACAAAGATTTTTTACTTTGGTCAAACTGCTTACATTTCTAATTTCATCATTTGAACTTTGTGTCCCTTTTGGGATAAATTTGATAGTTGACGTTGAAAATTCCTTGAAGTTTTCATTTTGAATTTCAAAAATAATGTGTATTTGAGAGTTGAAAACCTCTTTTATTTTTAGTAAAAATCCTAAAAACGGCAAATCGTTCAAATATTTTACAAATTTTTCAAAATAATAAATTGAAATAATTTGTTCATTATTCTTTTTCGTTATTGATATAATAATCTCTTTTTTTTCTGTTTGTTTAACTGTAGAACATTTTTGTATATACTGTCTAAAATCGCTATCTCTATCATCTTCTACATAATTCCAAGTAGAACCATTTTGGACAATGGAAATATTTACACTATCTCTAATATTAATATTTGATTTAACACAATTAAAATCACTTTCTGATGGAATTTTCAAATCATTACACAAAGCAGACAACCTCACTTGAGTCAAATTTTCTTCGACAGCATTTGTATCTAACGTTGTAGAAGAAAATAAATGAAATATGTTTAAAATCACATTATTCATTATCTTGTGGTAAATTTTTTACATATTCGTAAGCATCTCTACTTATAATTGTCATCCCTTTTTCACCTGCTTCATTTTCAAAAGGTCTCAAAACATCATTCAGATTTGGAATACTATCTTTCAATAACAAATCAATTTCATTTGTTAAGCGTATGGTGTTTTTTAATTTTTTACCTTTTATACCGCTTAAATCTTTGCTAAATCGTCTATCAAAATCGCCTTTGTTTGGTAAATTATTGCACTTTGTTTGTAAGTCTGATATACTGATACTATCATCATATGGTATGTAACGTCCAATAATATTATCTCTATATTCATCGAGATTAAATTCACCATCAAGTCGGAAATAGCCCAAGGTTAAGTTCCATAAATGTAAATAATCCTGTTTAGACTTTCCTTTTATAGGATTAATTATCTCCTTTTCTATTGTATTAAAAGCATTTGTTGTATTTACATCATTTTTTCTTTCAACTTCAAGCTCTAAGAATTCTTTCCACCAATAATTAGCCACAGTGTTATTGGAGTCATAGGTTGTCATTTTAACTATCCTATTTGAAACTACATTTGCTATAAATGCTTTGTAGAACTTCTTTTTTGTTGCTAATCCTTCTTGAAGAGTGCCTGTCCTCCGTTCTATAATTTCATCGTAGTCTGCTTTGATAATAACGATTTTCTTTTCATCGTGTTCAGACAGTTCCATATCAACATAAGAAACAATCAACATCCCTTTGGGAATTTCTACATTCAAGTGTTCTATTCGGTCTTGTGCTTTAGTCTCTTCGTCCAATAGTCGTTGGGCAATAAGTTTACTTACTCTTTCTGTATCATCTTGCTCAATTATTTGATTTAACCAAGTTTGCATAGTAATAGAGTGCAGTTGAAATTTATATTCTCTATCGCCGGCAGATTCTACAACTTTATTAAGCACATTCATTACGTAATCTTTGAGCGGTTGGCTCTCTTGAAATTCAACGTCAGAAACAGATTGAGTCCCTCTATCTATCACATATAGATATTTTAACATTAGTTCCATAATAATATTTTTTATTGTTTTTCAATTGTTTTTATCACCTTATCCGTCAATTCATATTACTGATAAGCCATTTTAGCAGTTATTAAGTTAGTTTGAGTGGTGAGTTGTTTTAGTAAAATTAAATTCCAAAGATATGAATTTTAGTGTAAAAATTGAAATAAATCCTTTTATATTATTTAATAAAATATATCACACTCCCCAATATCAAACACATTCCCAATAACACCCAAAGAAGATAATATAACGGTCTGTGTATTTTATTTTTCTTGTCAATCTCTCTCAAATAGCTTTCGTTCAATGTCTTCAGGTCTGTAATGAATTTTGTTTGATTGGCTTTTAGTTCATCGAGATTGATTTTTAAAGACAATTTTTGTACTTTCTCTACCTCATGCTCAATACCTCGTTTTAAAATTTCTAACCTTTGGGCTGTTTTTTCCAAATCTATAATTTTATCGGCAACAATGTCCAAAGCATCCTCAATGCGTGCCGTAGTTGTTTTCTTTAATTTTGTCATCACCTTAATTTGTAATTTTGTTTGTCTTGGTTAAACAATTCATTTTCAATAGACACGCTCGTTTCTTTTTGCTGTTTTTGAACAGCAAGTTCTTTAAAAAAGTTTTCGTCTAATTTAATTTTTCGGTCTATTTGAGAGAGTTTTACGCTTTCAATATCATCTTGATTTTTAACTCTAAATCCTTGCAAAACTCCTTGGTTATTGATGGTTGGAATAATTTCAAATCCGTGTGTATTCATTATTTCGGAATATTCCGGCAACGATTTCGGATATTGTCTCTTTACCAACTTGTGAGCTATACAAAATTCCTCTCGAAAGTCTTTCAAAATAGTTTTCGCGTCTTTTTCCTTTTGTTCTTTTATTTCTCGTGCCGATTTCAAATTCATCTCTTTGGCAACTTGGTGTGCTACGTGTTGGGCGCGTTTACCTATAAAATGGTCTTTGATTAGCGAGCCGTCATCATTCACGCGGTTCAGAATAATATGAACGTGCCTGTGTTCTTTTTCGGTGTGGATAAACGAAATATATTGCGCTTCCTTTTCGTTTATTCCCAGTGCCGACAGAAAGCGGGTTGTCAAACTACTCCATTGCACGTTTGTCATTACTTTGCCGTCGCTTTTTTCGGGAGAAAGCACCACGGATATGGTGTTGTTTCTGCAACGTAAATTCTGATTTTGGATTACCCGCATACTCCGGTAAAGTTCTGACGCTTTTTCACCCGAAAGATTGTTGCGTTCAAGTTCATACCCTTTCTTTTTATCGACGACGTAGCCGAACAACGCCGTACCTCCAACACAAGATTTCGCTTTTGCTATCATTATTCAAACTTTTTCAAATGATTGTTTATGAATGTTATTGTGTTTTGAATTTCCAATAAGATTTCATAGCTTGCTTTGTGTTTCATATAATTTGAAATACGCTGAAAGTTGTTTTTCAATTCTGTAAGTTGCTTATATGAAGTAATTTCACTTTCCGTCAGCTTATACGCCAAATCGTAATTCAGAGCCGTTCCACGGATGTATTCCGAGAGCGTAATTCCCGCTTCTTTGGCTTTTTTTTTCAAGATGAGCCATTCCGTATTGGTTACGCGACATTCAATTTTTCGTTTACGTGTTATTTGCATCACGACCTCCTTCTTTTGAATGTTCGCTCTTCTTGTGGCTCATCGGAAATAATTCCGGAAGGAATTATTTCCCTCCTTTTGCGACCATCGGGAGTAAAAGCAAGATTGCCTTTGTCGGGCGAAACGGTAGTTTCTGTCCTGACAAAGGCACATCTTGATGTAAAAGCGTCAGACGGGGCTACATCCACATTCATTAGATAGTCGTTTAAATCCTTATGTGGATGATACAATTTTGAACAGTTTTCCGCATGAGGAAAAGCGTTCATAATTTCTTGACTTGTCGATGCACCCGCATCGTCATTGTCAAGAAATAGCCTTATGTCGGCATAAGGTTTCAAAGCTGTTATGGCTTGTTTGACAAGTGAAACAGAATTGAGAATAAGAAAATTGGATTTATTCATAAACTCCACGGTTTTATTTCCGCTTTGCTTGGCGAGTTGCTTGAACGATAAAAAATCGAAAAATCCTTCAAATACATATATCGGCATAGTTGGGTTTTGTTTAATTGTGCTGATGGCTTTGTTCGTGCAGTTTTTGAAATACTTGTTCCGTATTTCAAATCCACCCAAATCGTTCGGAAAAGCGATACCGAAATAGCGTTTTTCTCCAACCGAATAATATATCTCCTTACAAAATGGGTTTGCCGTTTCAAACTCAATTTTCCTGTCGTTCAAATAGCCTATTAACGCTTTATTTGCGAGAGGCACCACTTTGGTAATTTTTACATTCGATTTTTGTTCGTCATTGAGTGAAACTTCCTTCCGATGAAAAGAAAAAGATTTGTCTTCGGTCATCGCTTCCACTTTTAGAAGAGCTTGATAAAGCGAACAATTTTCTATTCTCATCACTAAATCGACAATAGAACCGCCTTCTCCCGTTCCGTAATCTATCCAAATGTTTTTCCGATAGTCCACTTTCAAACTCGGACTTTCATCCTGCCGGAACGGAGAATGATATAGTCCGTAAAATTCTCTCTCAAAATGTGGGTTTATTCCTCTTTTAGATAAATATTGTTTTATGTTAATATTCTTTTTGTTCATTGTTTTCTAATTTTTAGGTGTTTTACTTACTACATATATTCTCACCTTTTATTATTCTTATTATCAGTGTTTAATCGTGTAGTAAGGTTGAATTTTGTAGTAATTAAATTGTAGTAATGTAGTAATTTCGTAGTAAGAAGAATTTTGACATCTTACTACATTTTATCTTTTTCATTTTCATCATATTAACTTATTTGTAGTAACATAAGTAGGTATAAAGTAGAAAATATAAATTATATGCTTGTGTCACTAAACGGATTTGGTACTATCTTCTTTATCCTGTATCCATAAACAGGATTTGGAGATTGATTTATACGTTTTTGTATCCGCTCAAATCCGGCTTTACGCAAAGCTTCACCCATTCTTTTTTCAGATAATTGTAAATTGCTGTACATTTTCAAGTAATTCAATACTTGCGCGGTTGTCATAAAAGAATTTTCCGCGTCGGAGGGTTTTTCAAAAGCCTGCATCAGCAATTCATATTCAATCGTCTGCACGTGAAATCGTTGACTGATTTGGTGCAATTCCTCAATTTCTTCATCTATGAACCAATACCGGCACCCGTTTTCGTAAAGCCACATTACTTCCGAAAAAACATTATCCATATCGATGCTTAATGCCGTCTCAATATCAATATCCTCAACTTCAAAAGGTAAAAAACGTCGACTTCCTGTTGGGTCTGTTAAAAAATCGTTACCGTTTACCGACGCCATAAAACTTGCCAAATGTGGATACTCCTCAATATAAACGTCATACGGGCGACGGTATTTGACAGCAGGAGTAGTAATCAGATTTTTCAATTCGTTTTCATCCCTTTTGTTCAAAGCTTTCAGTTGGTCGTCGATATTGATAAAAAGATACTCTGCTATCAATGTCAAAACATCTTTGTTTTGTGGGTCAATCTTTCCGGTAAAAAGGTAGCTTTTGAGTGATAGCGGACAGAGATGGTCAAGCCAAGTAGTTTTGAATTTCCCTTGTTCGCCTGTAAGCACCAAGCAAGTGTGATTTTGACAACCGGTAGTGTTCATTGCATTTGCCACAACGCCAATCAGCCATTTCATCAGATATTCGTTCCATTTTTCGGGATTGGTAATGGTAACGGTCCGGCATAGCTCCGCGATGAAGCTTTCAGTTGTTGGCTCAACCTTTGGCAATGAGTTAAAGTACTCCTTTACAGGATGCACTTTGGGAGAAAAATCGCTTTCGAGTATGGTTCGAATATTGTCGGCAGATGTGCTTATTCCAATTGTATCAAGTTCTCTCTTAAACGAATTTAAGTTGAATTTGGAAATTGGAGAGAACGATCCATCGCTTTTTTTCAAACGAAATTCGGGTTTGCATTTTATTGTATTAAAACGAAACTCGTATTTTTCCCGAAAGAAAGTTTCTATTTGCTCATTTTTCGATTGTCTGACCGAATTATCTTCTTTTTCTTTCATCGGAAAAAGTATTATTCAGCCATTTTACATCGATTTACAATAAAATCAAGTATTTCCTTTTTGTCATAGAATACCAATTTTTCGCCGAAACGGTACTCTTTATAATAGCCAAGTCGGGCATATTTTCGGACGGTGGGAGCTGAAGCTTTGAGGATTTTTGTAGCTTCTTTCATTTTAATAAGGTTGGATATCGCTGTATCAACATACGATGTATTTTCAGAAAAACCGTTCTCAACAGTTTCTTCTTTTTCTGGCTTTTGCCAGAATTTTGCAAATGTTTTTTTCATCTTTCGAATATTTTAGTTGGTTTTCGAAAGACAAAAGTATGCAATTTATATAGCTGATAATCAGATAAATGATTTTGCAGACAAAAAAAGACAATAGGAACAAAAAAAGACAATCAAAAATAGATTGAGAAAAAAAATTATTGATTTTTTTCGTAAAAATGTAAGTCATTCAACACAATTTTTTCGATTTCATATAGCTGGATTTGATGGAAAAAGTCGGCAATATACTTTAAATCCTCAATAATTTTATACGGAAAATCACTTCGATTTTTTTCAGGTTTCAAAAATAAGTCAGGATTTGAAGGCTTTACATTTGGAAATGTTTTATTCCATAACTCTATTCGTTCTTTAGGACAGTTAGCAATAAGTGTATTGCTTTTAATGAGATAACCAAAAATTCTGTCACCCCGTTGTTTCTTCTTACTTATTTGATACAACGATTTGATATGTCTGATTGAAAGCATTATTGCTTCATCTTGAGAAATTCTGTTAATTATTGGGATAAAGGTTATGTCAGATAAAAGAAGTTGAATGTCTTCATTTGAAATATCATCCTTTAGAAATAGGTATTCAACCGCTTTTTGTTTTTCTTCTAACACTTTTGCTACTTTTTTTTGTTCTTTTCCAGTTCCGAGCCAAATGTTTATAAATGGAAAGATGCCGTATATTTTCAGTAGTATGCTTATATGTTTTGACGTTTTAACACAGTATTGTAAATATTCAGTAACGTTTTCAATTTTACCACTCAATTGTTGCAACTTAAAACTTGCATAATAAAATTTAACGATAGATAACTCTGATGTCCCTAACAAATTCTCATTGTACATCTTCCTATATTTATTCCTCATAGATAATTATTTTTAATTCAATTACAAAATTAGTATAATTTCTATGATTTTCTTTTAATTTTCTTGGTTTCGCAACACAGATATTGAGGAAATAAAAATTGAATTTGCACGACAGATGCACGACAGTAAAAATAAAACGCCTGATAATCAATTGATTATCAGGCGTTTTTGCGGTATGGACGGTAGCTCAAAATAACCTTATATGACTTCAAATGACCTAATAAAATCGTGTATATTACCAAATTATGTAGAATATATTGTATTCATTAAATCTCAGAAAATCATTTATTAGCAAAAATACCGCCCCTATTATCGCCCCTCGTTTATACGATAATTTTTGAATTACGAAAAATTCAAGTTATTTCTTATGAAATTGGGATTCTAACATACGATTCAATTAAAATTTACAAGCAATATTACTTTTACTAAATATTCAAATTATAAATTTTTATATATCTTGTGGATATTTAGTTTTTTCTTTAACTTTGCCACGTATTCGTTCTTTGAAATAAAAGGGTGGAAGAAGGTTGAATCTTATCCAATTAATACTACTAAATTAAAGTGATTATATCACAACCGCAAGGTTAATGTGGGAAGTACATCTGACAATACAGTATTATATTAAGGCTTTATTGCCTATATTATTATACTATAATCAAATTATTGATTTGTATATCAGCTTATAACTCATAATTGTGTCCAATTATATTTTATTGGACATGCGAAAATAGAGAGCAAAAGAAGGTCAATGTTTATAGTATTAATTGGTAGCTGAATATTGATTGTGGACATGGCAATATTGCCAGTTAACAGTTTAATATTTATAAATATGAAACATCCTTCAAAAAGGGGAACTTCCCCTCATTGCTCTTCGATGATGAGAAGAGTGGAAAAAGTAAAAGAGCTAACTAAACTTTTTTCCTCGTTAGAAAAATGTACAATAAGCCTTCATCGGTTTATTGTTGCAGTATGGAAATTAATCAAATTATTAACTATAATAATTTGGTGGCTATTATTTCTAATTTCTATCTTATCGGCTCTCTAATTTCTTTTTAATTATGATAACCAATATAAAGCACCTTTGTTATATTTTAAAAACAGATATTGATACTATAAACCATATTATTGATAGTATTGATGATTATTACATATCTTGGGACAAGATAAAAACTGACAAAGATACCAACCTGCCAGTTTTAACAAATGGGAAACCCAAAATCCGACAGTTGAATTCTACAAAAAAAGAATTGAAAAGAATACAAAAACGTATATATAAATTTTTATTGGCAAATGTAGAACTCCCCGAATATGCTTTTGGTGGGATTCCTAAAAGAGATAATGTTCGTAATGCAAAACAGCATCAAGGCAATAAATATATTTTTACAACCGACCTAAAATCCTATTTTCCTTCAATAACTCACAGACAGGTTTTCAGTTTATTCTTAGAATTAAACTTTTCACCTACCATATCAAGAATTTTAACACAACTCACTACCTATAAGTATCAATTACCGCAAGGTGTTCCAACATCAACATTATTTGCAAATCTTGTTTTCAAAAGAACAGGTGATAAAATTGCTGATTATGCCAAGTCTAACCAATTAACTTTTACGACATTTGTTGATGATTTAACATTATCTTCTAAAACGGATTTTAAAGATAAAATTCCCGAAATACTAAATATTCTTGTTAGTGCAGGCTTTACTATAAGCCATAAAAAAACATTTTATAAAACAAAGAATCCCATTGTTACAGGAGTTGTTTGCCAAAACAATAAACTAAAACTTGAAAACAATGTCGATAAAAGAATTTCTCGCTTAAAAATCTTGAGCAAAACTAATCCTCACGACATCAAGTTGTCTAAAAAGATTGAAGGGTTGATACGATACAGAAAAAAAGTCAATTCTTTTAATAAATAAACTTCCTCCAGCTATTATCTGTGTTTTGTCAAAATATTTATATAACGAAACACTTTTATACGAACAATAAACCCTTACTAAAATGCTATTTCTTACGGAATAATTCTTTAATCAAAAAAATTAAGGACAAACTAATTATTGCCATTATCTCCAAGGTAATGATGCAATAATCATTTTCCTTTTTGAATTCAATTATTGATTCCAATATGGTATAATTTAGTTGAAGTAGAAGGATTACAGAACGAGTAGTTTTTGATTTTAGCTTTTTTGATTGTCTATTTTTCTTTTTCATAATTTTCCGCATTAAAAAAATAAATTTTCAATGCGCTGTCCCAGCTCAAATGTATTGTCAAAAGTCATGAAATGAAAGGACTAAATTGTATCTTTGTATAATAGTTAATACAAATAACACATATAATGAAGATTATCAAAAATATATACAAGGTTCATCCCGTTTCAATTCGAGTACCTGAAAATCTTAGAGATAATTTATTGCGGCAGTCTAAAAAAAACAAAAGAAGTTTAAGTTCTTTTTGTAGGATAACCATTGAAGATAATTATCTCTTATTCGGAAAAAATCATAGATATGATAAATTACACTATAAAAATGAAAATTTAGTGCCATTATCGTTTACCTTATCAGATAAATCAAAGGAAGACATATTATCTCATATTGCATCATTTAACAGGCATGTGTACAATGATGTCACGTTTTCCTTATTTGTTAGAAAAGTGTTATCAGATTCTCTTAAATTATCAAAATCATGACCGCTTCGGAAAGATATGTATCTCTGTTGTGCGAAAAATCATTTCTTCCTTTTTGGAGTTATTCAAGCCCATTAGGAAAGAAGGGAAAAGAATTATGTGATGTGTTAGTTGTGTGCGGTGATTATATCTTGATAATATCTGTAAAAGATATAACAATTTCTAATCATTCTGACATCTCTGTTCAGTACGAACGTTGGTACAAAAGAGCGATAAGTGCTTCCTTTGACCAATTAAATGGTGCCGAAAGATTTTTAACGACGGTAGAAGAAATTGTACTTTCGGATAGAAAAACTACCATTAAATTACCTCATAAAAATAAGCGTAAAATATATAGATTAGCCATTGCTTTCGGAAGTGACAAAAATTTTCCTATTGAGCAAGGTTGTTCAGAATATGGGTTTATTCACGTTTTTGATGAAGAATCTACTTTTACTGTAATAAATGAATTAGACACTTTTCCAGACTTTATCAATTATTTAATTGCAAAAGAAGAATTTGCAAAGGGTAAAAGAATAAGTGTATATAAAGAAGTTGATTTTTTAGCTCTGTATTTAAAAACTGCGTTTGAGTTTGACTTAGATGGCACTCCAGATTTTATTGTCATAGATAAAGGACTTTGGGGCGAATATGTAAAATCAAATGAATATACTAAATGGAAAAATGACATTAAGGTTAGTTTTATATGGGATGAGATTGTAACAAGATTGTTTGAAATACATATTAATAATCAAATTGAATCGTCTAAAAGAAATGAATTAGATTCAGCGACAAGATTGATTGCGTTAGAATCTCGTAATAATCGAATTACTCTTGGTGAAGCTATGAATGATGCCATTACCAATAGAAAAGTGAGGTCACGGATTATAAAATTAAAGACTGAAACAAATCACGCTTACGTCTATTTGAAAATTGATTCAAAAAATTGGGAGTATAAAGAAAAAGAACTTGAATTAAGATGTTTAATAGCAAGGGAGTTATCCCCAAGTACTCCCGTGATTATTGGGATTGCTATTGGAGTTGACCCTAATAATAATTTGATTTTTGACTATGCTTATTTTGATATTCCAGAGCTAAATAAACAAGCTATTGATAGAATAAAGACTGCAAAAAATGAACTTGGCTTATTTAAAAATTCCCAACCAAATAGTATTTAATCTATATCTTTGAAAAATTCCTCAAGTGATATTTTATGTATATCAAGGACGATGAGGAGAGTTTTAATTGTAATATTAGTTCCTTTTTCTATTCTCCAATATTGAACACGATTAATATCATTATCCCACGCAAAAGATTCATGGCTTGAATAGCCAGCATTTATCCTTAGCTCTTTTAATCTTGTTGCAATTTTAATAATTCGTGGGTCAACTACTTCTTCCTTACGACTTTTACTTTGTTGCTCTTGCATTTTCTTTATATTATGATTTGGTGAAATTACAAGAGGTTTGTGTTTAATATTACCTCATATAATAACACATAATATATGAGTACATATTATATGCGAATTATTTATTAATTTTACGCTCAAAAATGTCTTATGAAGAAAATACAACTATTCCTGATACTCATTTTCTTATCGGTATCAGGAAGCTCTTTGGCTCAAGAGCAAAAGAACCAACCCAATTCTTATATAACTTATTCTATGGCTAACAAAATTAGCTATTATTGCCAATACAATGCACGAGGACAATCTTTGTTTGCTAATGCTAATAATATCAATTTTAGCGATGAAGCCGACAGAATACTCCGTACTCTCGATAAACATTTGGATTATGCCGAGAAATTTTTATTGGAGCTTTATTACATTTACGGTATGAGAATGGGATATTTTGCCTTAAAAGATATGAGTTTTACCATCCAAGAAACGGAAAAAGTAGAAGCAGTATGGAAAGTAGAAGAAACAAAGCAACAAGCAATCGCAGAAAAGAAAAAACAAGAAAAGGATCAGGCATTGTGGAAGCATATTGAATCAGACGATATATTTACAAAAGAGATGCTATCGGTTCAACCTGATATTAAAATTGATATTGACAATATGGCTACTTATACAGTCTTTAATGATAAAAATGAATGTATGAACTATGACTACAACTGTATTTTAAGCAAAGAAGGTAAATTGTCGTTGGAACATCCTACTGATACTTTAAGTTATTCAAGTATTCAAAAATTTATTTACCATTATATCACCGATCATAATATTGATTATGGAAACTATAAACCTGGGAGTATCGAAATAGACGGCAAAAATATTCCAGTCAATAGCTATGTCAGCATTCAATTTAAGGAACAGCGATTTAAACATAGAGGATATTTAGATGTAACAATTGGGAAAAATAAAAAAACTGGTCAGTGGGAAATTTTACCTGAAAGTTTAATTGATTTAATGCGATGGACTTGTGATGAACCAGAACAGCTGAAATCTGACTTAGAAAGCGCTTTCTATAATTGTCCTCAATTACAAGAAAGGAAAGGTAAAGTTCAACTTAAAATTGATGTATATGAAAGAACTTTAAGTTCAAATATTTCTGACAAGGTAGAGTTATCTCATTATTTTGAGATGACGTATCTCAAAAAAGATTTATTGGGTGGCGAATATATTCCGATAGAATATAAAGTTTCTTTTTAGCTGTTACGAAAACGCCATAATTTAATGTAAGACTGTTCATTTTTGTGCAGTCTTTTTTGTTTATATATCAAATAATGACTATATTTGACCGATAAAATATTTGATTTATGAAGCAAATAAATGAGGTCAATGATGTTCATAAACTTCTCCGAAGGCAAAAGGCGTATATGAAAGGTATTCTTGTTATGCAGGAAAAACTATTTGATATTCAAAGTCAAATATCCGAACTGATGCTCAAAGAAGCAAAGAAAGAGAAAAAGAAAGAACGAAAATCCTCTGATTTGCTTTCTTCAAATGACGTTTGCAGTATGTTTGAGTTTTCTCATTCTACTTTGTACCGAATGCGAATGTATGACGGCTTTCCCTATGTAAAGGTTGAGGGCAGACGAAGCGTGATGTTCAAAAAGAAAGACGTTGTAGAGTTTATGGAGAAGCATAAAAAGCAAGGACTATGATTGACAATATAAATATAACGCTCCGAAAATTTAAGGGCAACTTATCAGAGAATCCCAACCTTGAGCTGCAAGGGTGTTCGTTCAAAAGTGAGGTTTACAGGCTGTATAACTACGAAGGAAAAGATAAAGACGTGTATCTTTTGATAAAGCATAATAGGGAAGATGGAGTACTGAAAATTGAGAATAGCATTCGGAAGTGGTATCTTGGCGGATTCTCTCTTTTAGATTTGACGGAAAAAACGGCAAATAAAGCCTTCTCTAAAATAGCAAAGATTCTTGGTATAGATATAAAAGACTTTCGCAAAGCAACTTTTACCCAATGTGAAATAGGCTTGATTATTAGACCTCGTATCCCAGTAGAGCAACTTATTCCTATGATTGTAAAGTATTCTACATTCAAAAGATATAATTATTCTTGCGAAACGGTCGGTTTTCAAGGAGAGGATTTTGATTTGAAGATGTATGATAAGACGCAAGAACTTTTGGATAAGAATAAGAAAAAGAGCAAATATGACCAAGAGGCAAAAAAGAAAGCATTCAAAGCCTTATCCGATAGGAATTATAATTTTTTCAGAATAGAATTTGATATGTTTGATAAGCAGTCTTTTATCAATAAAGATATGGCTCATGTTAGGACTATCGGAGATATTTTGGATAATTTTATTGCACTATATAGTTTTTGGATAAAAGAAATAAGTCGGGTTGTTTTGTTAAATAGGCTTGTAATGAGCAAGGATATGACCCCGAAGGAATATATGTTAGCAAGGGTATTGGAAATAGACGGCTTCGTGTCATTTGAAGCCAATTGCCTCAAAAGAGGGACAGGAAATGCAAGAAGTCGCTTACTTAATGAAGCATTGGCAGTCATAGCCAAGTTTAGCAACCTTCGGAAATATAATGCGAACAAATTCAAAGTTGATATTCTTAAAAATTTGAGGAGAATCGGAAATAAAGAAGAAAATCTCAATATTGATGCTTTAGCAAAAATACTCTTCAAAGGAGAAGATGATATTAATAGAGAATAATTATACTATATATATTATACCTCTGTAATACTAATACCCTATATATTGGGAGCCTGTAATAGCAAACCCTCTTTGCGTATATGCAATAGAAGCACAAAGGAGAATGTACAGAACAACCTCTATATAATTGGGTGCTATTACGAATTGGGCATATCAGCCGTAATACGCAACGGAATAACTAAGAAACGCAGAGAAACGCAAAGATAATATCTTGGATTTTGGATTGAATAACAAAGCTCTACCCAGATAATGTAAAGTGTCTGTGGTAATATAAACGCAAAGACTTATAAATTGAGAGTACAGTATATTGTATGCCCTTCGTTGAGCTTTTATCTCCGTAAACGATAGTAGGAGTACAAAAATGTGAAGCTGGCTTTATAGGGCATCTACTTTATTGGAGGTTGGGCGTATTTCTAAGGCTGAGTGGAACGAAGCCTTAGAAGAAAGTTATACGAAGTATATTTTGGGGCAAATTTTTGCCCGAATTGTTTTCGTGCCGAAATTTCACTTTTTATCATCGTGGCCTTGTTCGGCTTCCCTTTCGATATAAAAATGCCGTAAATCGGAAATAAGAGCAAAAAAATGGATGAATAAAATATGATACTCAAAACGCCAGACTCATATTCTATTTTATTTCTAAAAATTGAGGAATTTTGATTATATATAAAATGAATTGTACTATATTTGAACAAAAAATTATACAATGGGTGCTAATATAAATACGGATATTGAGGGGGTTATTAGAGAGCTAAATCTATCTGAATCAGATGTCTTATTCCCATTTTTTGAGGCAGTCGTAAATTCAATACAATCAATTCACGAAATACAAAAACAGGGAAGTAAAAAACAAGGAGAAGTTTCTATTTTCATAGAAAGAGATAGACAAGAACTTAGTCTTTTTGAAAAAGAAGGAAATTATCCCATTATGAGCATTAAAATTGTTGATAATGGAATAGGCTTTAATGATTCAAATTACTATGACGGTTTTTTAAAATCTCACTCGACCAAAAAACAGAATCTTGGAGGTAAAGGCTTAGGTCGATTTACAATGCTTTCGGTGTTTGACCATATTAAGATTAAGAGTGTTTACAAAGAATCATTAGATGATAAGGATTTATGGCTTAGGTCATTTGAATTATCTCGAAAAGACGGATTAATTGCAAACGACCCAATTTTATCTAATTCGGGAAATTGTACAACTGAAATAATCTTATCCGATGTAAACTATAAATTTAAACAAGCAACTGCAAAATATTGTCAAGAAGACATTGCAGATAGCATATTAGAACATTGTTTGTTATATTATTTAGGTAATGAGGCTCCACTAATAAGAATTGTAGAAAATGATGAGGCTATTAATCTCACAAATCAATTCAATCCTACTGATTTTGTAAAGCATAAGATTGAAGATAAAATATTGAAATATGATTTCACTTGTTATTTTATTAAAAATAACAAGCTAAAAGCCCATGAATACCTATTATGTGCTCATAATAGAAAAGTTAGAGGTAAACGCATAGATAAAATCTTTCCTATTTTCACTTCTAAGATTGTCAATAAAGGAGAAGATTGTTGGTTACAAATATATGTTGTCTCGAATTATTTAGATGAAAAGGTTAACATGTCAAGGAATGAAATTATCTTCCCAAAAATACAAGAAGATTCTGAAAATGAAGATGGCGTGTTGAAATTTGACGATGAACATAGAACAGTTGTTGTAGAAAAAGATATTGATAATTTTGTAATAAAAGGATTGGAAGATAAATATCAAGAAATTATAGAAAAAAGAAGAGATTTTTTACGGCATAAGGTAAGTAATTATATGAATAGCGATGAAGGAATGGAATATAGAACATTGGATATTGATAATGATTTTCTTGCGACGATTCCAGATACGGCTGATGATAAAAAATTAGATGATGTTTTGCATGAACATCATTACAAAAAAAGAAAAGAATTAAAAAAGAAGAGAGAGCGCTTACTGCAAAAAGATTTTAGTCGACGAAAAGATTATCAATCACTACTAAATGATGTTGTTTCTTTGATTACAAAAGAGGGTAATCTAAAGTTGGGACAGTATGTAGCCCATAGAAAAACTATCATTGAATTATTTAGTAAATACTTAGATTGGTGTGAAGAAAATAACAATTATGCGGAAGAAGCAACGTTGCATAATTTGATTTTTGCTATGGGAGGTTCCCATGAAAATACTCCTTATGATTCGCATAATCTATGGCTACTTGATGACAGGTTGTCTTTTCATCGATATATTTATTCGGATAAAGCTGTAGGTAAACACCAACCCAAAAAAGGAAAAACAAAGAGCCGATTAGAAACAGATTTAGCAATATATGATGTCCCATATACTTATGGAGAAAAAACTGAATATGATGAAGTTGCTTCTGCTGTTATCTTTGAATTTAAGCGTCCCGACAGACCTTTAACTTATGATGAGTTTAGTAAGCAAATGGGGTCTCAAATAGAAGCAGTTAATGCTGGGAAAGTTATTGATAAAAACGGGCAGCATGTTACAACCTCCGAAGCTACTCCCGTATTTTATTATTATGTTTGTGATGTTAATGCTTATAATTCACTGAAATCAAGGGCAAAAATTGAAGGGTTCAGAGAAACACCATATAGAAGCCTTATGAGACTTGTTGAAAATATATATATAGAAATAATGACATACCAAACGTTATTGGTAAATTCTCGGAGACGCAATAAAGCATTCTTTAAAAAACTTGGTATAGAATAATTAAAGAACACATTTGTACTCTAAAAGTATTAACAACAATAAGGTCTCGTAAAAAACACATGAAATTAAAAGAAGAATCAATTAGGTGGGCTATAAATCATTTATTGCGAGAAAGTGATACTGACTTATATCCCAAGCCCATAGAAATTGATATAATTGCAGAAATGAAAGAAGATGTTGTATCTGCATGTCTTAAAATAGATATTTCAAACTATAAATGGAACAGTCATAGAAGGTTTTTAATTCCTAAAGATGAAATCTCTTATAGATTAGCGACACAATTAAACCCAATAGATAATATAGTTTTATTGTCTATGGTTTATGAATACGGGCAAAACATAGAAAATAGAAGAATTGATAATGCAATAAGCTACCGATTTTCTCCGAATGCAAATGGTACTTTGTATTCAACGAATAACTCATGGTATGAATTTTGGGATAGATGTAAACATTATTGCCTTATTGATGAAGATGAATTAGACAACAATTTTTCCTTTATTTTATACTGCGATATTTCGGATTTTTACAATCAAATATACCACCATACAATTGAGAATCAACTAATAGAAAGTAGCTTTCCTAACCCAGCAAAAAAGCAAATAATGGCATTGTTGGAGCTTGTGACTGCTAAGATATCACGAGGTATTCCTGTTGGGCCTCATGCCACTCACTTACTTGCAGAAATGTCTTTAATTCCATTCGATAATACGCTCAACGCTAAAGGATACAGATTTATTAGATATGTTGATGATATTGTTGTTTTCTGTGAAAGTGAATCTGTAGCTAAAGCTGTCCTATATGATATTGCAGATATTTTAGACAAGCAACAAAGGCTTGTTTTGCAAAGAGAAAAAACTAAAATTTATGATATTAAAGATTTTTATAATCACACTCAGGATATGCTTTTGGACAACCCTATCAATGAAAAAGAAGAAATTATACTCAATGTAATTCGCACTTATTCAGGAGGTAATGCATATACAAGGATTAAATTATCTGATATAACAGATGAGCATTTGTCTATTTTGTCAGAAGAGAATATTGTTTCCTTACTTGAGGAATACTTAAATACAAAAGAGCCAAATTTTAGTAGAATCCGTTGGTTTTATAGACGGTTAAGTCAGATAGGATTACCGCATGCTGTAGAGTTCTCTATTGGCAATATTGATAGATTAATTCCAGCATTAAATGATGTTTGTTTATATATAAATTCTTGCGCTGAAAATTACATCTCGGATTGGAAAGATATAGGAAAGAACATATTGGATTTATTAGAACATTCCTCGATTTCAAATATTGAATATTTTAAAATTACACTTTTAAATCTCTTTGTCCGAAACCCTAAGTTAAATCATATCAAGAATTTGATAAGTCGATATAAAAAAGCAACGAAAGAAGAACAACGAAAAATTCTGTTAGCAAGTGCTAATACCGTTGAATTATCTGGATGGATATCTACCTTAAAAGAAAGTTATAATACTCTTGATCAGTGGACTCAATATGCATTCTTAATTTCGACAAAGATTCTGCCAAAAGAAGAAAGAAACTATTTTTTGAAAGGTATTAAAGCAGGATTAAATGAGACAAATGATATAATGGAAAATATAATTATTAAATGGTCATTGACCAAATAAAAGAATGAGTTTTCGTACTTATTCTTCTAATCGTTATTTTGATAATTTAGAATTATTACTGAAAATCTGATTACCATTCTTTGCATGGTCATCTATCAGTTTTTTTGTACCATTAAAATATACCATTGTCGTTTTTATATCGGAATGACCCATAAGTTTTGAAACGAGAAGAATTTTATCGGAATTTTCGAGAAGATTCAAAGTCCCGAAAGTATGTCTTGACGAATGGAACGTGATTATTTTGTTGATGTTAGCCATTTCAGCTAATAATTTCAGATTCCGATTAACTGTTGGCTCTGACAAGGTCTTGAAAACTGGCTTATTTGTACCTACATTCTTTTTGCTATTGCTAAATTCCAATAAAATAGCTCTTGCCCAAGGTTCGACAATAACCATAACTGGGTCGCCAGTCTTAACCTGTATCTTGTTTATCCGATTTTTGTCTAAATCAACGTGAGACCATTTCAAGTCTATAATATCAGAAAACCGTAAACCAGTATAACATCCGAAAAGATACATTTGTAGCACGATTCTTTTCGTTGTAGCTGCCTCGAACTTAGGTCTTAAATCCCGTAACGCCATAAGCTCCTCAAATTCAAGATATGTCTCTCTAATCTTTGCCTTCGGTATTTTAAATTTAGACTTGGAATAGGGATTTTTTATTGGTATGTCGTGGCTAATCATATCCAATATCACTGCTCTGATATTTTTATGCTTATTTTCCCTTCCTCCATCTTCATTTCCTCTTTTATCCCGAAGATAAATATCGAAATCTTGTATAAAACGAAGGGTTATATCCGATATTTTAAGTTTGGGTGCAAACTCTTTCAGTATTTTATATGTACCGTTGTAGATTCTGATAGTATCGTGAGCCTTACCTTCATTTTTCTTATCTTCTACGAATTTCAGGTAATAGTCATAAAAAGATTCGTGTTCAGGCTTAATTTTCTTCTTGCCGACAAAGAAGTCTTTTACAAGGTTGATAGATATTTCTCCGCCTGTACTCTGCTCTGTAAGCAGGTAAGTTTCCAAACTATCTATTTCCTTTTTGAGTACATTTTGGAGAGGGTTTTTCTTAGGGAGTTGAAGTTTGGAATCCCAAAGACTTTTTTCGACTTCGTAACCAGTCGGGATTTTGGTTTCATTTCCTGATACCCGAACTCGTAAATAAATAGGGTATTTGCCGTTTTTTAATACTGGCTTGTCAGTTCTGATGCACGCTCTTACTGAAAATGGCTTCATAATTCGTTTGCTTTATTGCTAATCATGGGCTAAATTAGTAAAGTTTCTGTGAATAAAAAAATATTTCCAAAACTTTATTGCAAAGAAAAATAATCCAAATATCAATAAATCAAATAGTTGGTATAAAATCAAAAACCGCCCCTTATTTCGCCCCTTGCCAAAAACAAAAAGCTCTAAGTAGTTTATATTTATCTACTTAGAGCTTTATTTTGCGGTATGGACGGGACTCGAACCCGCGACCCCCTGCGTGACAGGCAGGTATTCTAACCAGCTGAACTACCACACCATTTTTATGGGGCATTGTTCTCAAATGCGGTGCAAAGATAAGGGGAAATTTTGAATTAGCAAAACTTTTAGAATAAAAAAATCATTATTTTTATAAAATATTTTTCTTTATATTTGCAGTCAATAAGTTATAAATGTACGGCGTTTCCTTAAAAACACGCGCAACGTTTCATTAATAACAATTTATAAAAATAAAACGATGGACATTACACGCATTTTTGATATTTTAGACCATTATTTGGAAAAATATCCGCATCAAAACGCCGCCTTAGTTTCAAAAAAAGAGGGAAAGTGGATAAAAATAAGTATTCATGAGTATATTGAAACCACCAATATTATAAGTTATGGTTTATTAGCCTTGGGTGTAAAACCAGGTGATAAAGTAGGTATTGTAAGTGGAAACCGCCCCGAATGGAATATGATAGATTTTGCGGCTATGCAAATTGGAGCGGTTTCAGTGCCTATTTATCCTACGATAAGCCAAGATGACTATCGGCACATCTTAAATCATGCCGAAATGAAAGTAATTTTCATCGAAGGCAAGAATCTGCGGACAAGATTGGAACCTATTTTGCCTACACTCACTTCTCTGAAAGAAATATTCACTTTTGCAGACGAAGGTTCCAAATACAGAAAAATAGAAGAGTTAATAGAATTAGGTAAAAATAACGCGCAACCTGAAAAACTTCAACAATTAAAATCACAGGTAGCGCCGCAAGATGTAGCCACCCTAATTTATACCTCAGGTACCACCGGCGCTCAAAAAGGGGTTATGCTTTCACACAGCAACCTTGTTAATCAAATACTTAACTTGTGTATGACGCCCGCCGCGTGGAGTAAGACAGCGCTCAGTTTTCTTCCGCTCTGTCACTCATATGAACGGATGATGGTATATTTGTACCAATACCTTGGTATGTCTGTCTATTATGCGGAAAGCTTAGGCACCATCGCTGAAAATATCAAAGAAATAAATCCCACCATGATGACTTGTGTGCCTCGCATGCTCGAAAAAATATACGCTAAACTTTATCTTTCCGGCAAAAAATTGCCGCTCATAAAGAAAAGCCTGTATTATTGGGCTTTCCACTTAGCGGAAGAGTATGAATTAGAAGGAATGAGTGCCTTTAAGAAAGCGCAGTTCAGATTAGCAGATAAACTTATTTATTCCAAATGGCGGGAGGCCATCGGTGGTAATTTTGACATCGTGGTTTCCGGCGGCTCAGCCATTCCCAAGCAGATAGCGTCCTTCTTTTCCGCTATCGGTATGCCTGTGTTTGAAGGCTACGGACTTACGGAAACTTCTCCTGTTATAGCCGTGAGCCAGCGTGTGAAAAACGGACGAAAATTCGGAACGGTAGGGCTGCCGTTACCCGGCGTAGAGATAAAACTGGGCGAAAGAGATGAAATCCTCTGCCGCGGACATAACGTGATGATAGGTTATTACAAAGATCCTACCCTTACTGCGGAGGTGATAGACAAAGAAGGATGGTTCCACACGGGTGACACCGGTAAGTTTACACCCGAAGGGCAACTGATGATTACGGGAAGGCTGAAAAGTCTTTTCAAAACATCATTCGGAAAATATGTAAACCCGGAAGCTGTTGAAGCGAAATTTTCAGAGTCACCTTTTGTGGAAAATATGATTGTGGTGGGCGAAAATAAAAAATTTGCCGGCGCGCTGATAGCCCCCAACTTTACCTACTTACGCTCTTGGGCAAAAAAACATCGTCTTAATGAAACCTACATTCCGGATGATGAACTGATAAAAATCCCGGAAATTCAAAAACGTTTTCAGCAAGAAGTAAAAAAGTACAACGATTTTTTCGGAGATTATGAGCAGATAAAAAAATGGGTGCTTGTATCAGAAGCCTGGACGCCGGAAAGTGGTTTTCTCTCGCCCACGCTGAAAGTGAAGCGTAAAATACTGATGAATTTTTATGCCGATAAAGTAAATGAATTGTTTGAGTAAAAAACTTTAGCTATTTATCAGAAGATTGTAAGTTTGAAGGGTTATTAAGAAAGCTTCCGGCTATTTTGTGCAAAACCGCACATATCTATTTCTAAAACCGCCTTAAAATTTTTGGACTTGAACCGTATTTTGTCATGCGATGAGTTCACTATTGTTAAAATTAAAAGCCAACCTTCGAAAAAGAAAGTTGGCTTTTAATTTTGTGCGCAGAATGAGACTCGAACTCACACACCGTAACCGGCACTACCCCCTCAAAGTAGCGTGTCTACCAATTTCACCATCTGCGCCTTTTTCTGAAAGTTAGAAGTCAGAAATTAAAAATTAGAAGAGTATTATCTGATTTCTAACTTTTAATTTTTAACTTTAACGGGTGGTGCCCAAAACAGGAATCGAACCTGCACAGCGTTGCCGCCACTAGTCCCTGAAACTAGCGTGTCTACCAATTCCACCATTTGGGCTTTTTTTTTGAGAGAAAAAAAGCGAAACACGTCCGTTTCGCTGGTTTTTGTAAATTTAGAGCGAAAAACGGGACTTCCCGATGACTTTGTATCTGGATAAACTTCTTCGTCCCGTTTACAAACTTAATTTCGCTATTTGTAAAGTGAGCGAAAAACGGGACTCGAACCCGCGACCCCGACCTTGGCAAGGTCGTGCTCTACCAACTGAGCTATTTTCGCGTTTGCGAGTGCAAAGATAGAACTTTTTTTATGTATTACAAATAGTTTTGGTAAAATTGTTTTCATTTTTTTATTTTTCAAATCTCTTCGTCATACATAAATATCAAAATATTTTTTTGAATGAAAAATTTATCTCATTAGCCTATTCTCTTATTTCCTATTATATAATTATTTCGTTTTTATATTTTCTTCCCTGCCACGTGTTTCTTTCCTCCAATCGTTTATCTAATTTATGCACAAACTCAAAGTTTTTTAGTCCCCAGTCCGGCGCTATAAGTAGTTCTTTGGGCGATTGTGATACGAAACGCTCCACAGCTATTCGAGGGTTCAAATGTTCTAAGAAATCTATTACCAAATCAATATACTCATCGGCAGTGTAAAGATGAAACCATTCAGGATTTTCGGCATATTGTTTCGCCATTTTAGTGCCGCGCACTAACTGTAATTGATGCAGTTTTATGGCAGTTAAAGGCAACTTGGATATTTTTTCGGCATGCGTTAAAATCGTTTCATTGTTTTCAAACGGTAATCCTAAAATCAAGTGCGCCGCGGTACGTATCTCTCTTTCGGCGGTTTTAGTTACAGCTTCCACAGCTGAAGCGTAATCGTGTCCGCGATTAATAAAAGCCAACGTTTTATCATCGGTACTTTCAATGCCGTATTCTATCATCACATAGTAGCTTTTATTTAAATAGGCAAAATAATCCAGCAGTTCATTGCTGACACAATCGGGGCGCGTGCCTACTACAATGCCTTTTACCTGAGGGTGGGAGAGTGCTTCCTCGTAAATGTGAATCAGGTTCTCAAGTTTTTCGTACGTGTTGGTATAACTTTGAAAATAAGCGAAATAAAATTGTGAATGATATTTGTGCCGAAAAAAGTCAATGCCTTCTTCTATTTGTTGGGAAATAGATTTAGTAGGTTGGCAGTATTCCGGACTAAATGTTTGGTTATTGCAATACGTACAACCGCCCGTACCTTGCTTTCCATCTCTATTAGGGCAGGTAAAGCCGGCGTTTATCGAAATTTTCTGAATACGTTCTGAAAATTCTGATTTAAGGACGGTATTGTAATTGAGATAACGGGACATTGGTTGAGTAGTTAATTGGATGATTAGTAGTATTAACAAACTTTGCCAAAGTTCTAAAACTTTGGCAAAGTTAATTTCAAACCAAATCAATTAATCTTTATTGCTTTTTTAATACGCTTTTTGGAGCATTAAATCCCGGCACGCCATTTATTTCGGAAAGAAGTTTCCATTCATAACCGGTTGGAATAGATGAAACACTATTATATGATACATTCACTTTAAGATTCTGAATATTTTCGCCCTGAATTACTGCGCTCGCGGTTGATTGTGAATTAATTATATTCCAACCTTTAACCAAATTTAGGTCATAAGTAGAAACAGTCACAAGGTCCGTTTTAGTTTCTGTTTTGGTGCCTGTAATTTTAACAGGTGCATCCAGATATAGGTACATGATTGCATTAATGTTGGCTGTAAACGAACTTCCGGTAAGATTAAAGGAAGTTTTTCCGCAGATTAACATATCTACCATTTGTCCCCCTTTTATACCTTGAAACTCAATCATTGAACCTTTAACATTCTTATTACTAATATTTAATCCCTCAAAATTTTCTGATTTGGTTATAAGGGATAGAGTATTATTATCAGGCGCTTTTAAATTGAGATTAAAAGTTTTATTTGATAATTTGCTTTTACCTATTATTTCAGTATTATCTCCCTCAGCTACAGCGTATATGCTGTCAATGTTCAGCGTGGGGTTTTTACTTACAATAGTGCCACTAATGACATGCGTATCCTTGAGGGAAGGTTCGTCTTTTTTGCAGGAACTCAACAAAAAAGTATTCATTAAAATGCTTACGCAAAGGATAGATAAAAATGTTTTTTTCATAATTTCTTATTTTAAGTAAATATTTATCAAACTTTGCCAAAGTTCTAAAACGTTGGCAAAGCTAATTCAATTTTCGAAATCTGAAATCAAAAATCAAACCCCCATATCTGCTCTTACCGCGTTGATTTTTGCATCTGCGGCAGCATCTGCGGCATCATAATCGGCGCGGGTGTTCATATTGCCGCGTACTTCGATGTAAAATTTGATTTTAGGTTCGGTACCGGATGGACGAACAGAAATTTTTGTGCCGTCTTCGGTAAAAAACTGCAATACATTGGATGTGGCAGGCATCAATAAGTCGGTTACGTTTCCGGAAAGTGTATCTGTCATTTTCAGCGTTTTGTAATCTTTTATGGCTTTCACGCGCGATCCGGCAATTTCTTTCGGTGGATTGGCGCGGTAGTTGGCCATCATTTGGATTATTTCTTCCGCGCCTGATTTCCCTTTACGCACCACGGAAATTCCTTTTTCTTTCCCGTAACCGTATTCTATATAAATATCTTGTAATAGTTGGTAGAGCGATTTGCCGTTGTCTTTTGCCCAAGCAGTAATTTCTGCCATCAGTACGCATGCTGCCACGGCGTCTTTATCACGTACAAAGTCGCCGGGAAGGTATCCATAGCTTTCTTCACCACCGCCAATGTAGTTTTTTTTGCCTTCGTTTTCGCGTATCACGGCGGCAATCCATTTGAAACCGGTGTAGCAGTCAAACATTTCCACATTTTCTTTAGCAGCGATGTCTTTGATAACTTCTGTGGTTACAATGGTTTTTACTACGTATTCATTCCCGGTGAGTAAACCCAGTTCTTTCCGGCGTTTAATAAGGTAATACGTGAATAACAGGCAGGTTTGATTACCGTTTACTAATATCCATTCGCCTTTGTCGTTTTTTACTGCGATGCCTAATCGGTCAGCGTCAGGGTCTGAAGCCATTACCAGGTCGGCATCAGTTTCTTTGGCTTTGCTTACTGCCATTTCCAATGCGGCGGGTTCTTCGGGATTAGGCGAAATAACGGTGGGGAAATTTCCACTGATTACGTTTTGCTCAGGCACATCAATGATATTAGTAAAACCATATTCTTTGAGCGCGCGGGGAATAAGGGTTACACCCGTACCGTGAATAGGGGTATAAACGATTTTTAAATCACTGTGGCGCTGAATGGCATCGGGCGAAAGAGAGAGTGTTTTCACTTTTTCCAGGTAGGCTTCATCCACATTTTCTCCGATTATTTCAATTAAATCGGGATTACCTTTGAATTTGATATCCGCCACGTCCTTAATTTTTTCTACTTCTTTAATCACGTTTTCATCGTGTGGCGCTATGAGTTGCGCGCCATCGTTCCAATAAGCCTTGTAGCCGTTATATTCTTTAGGATTGTGCGAAGCGGTAAGAATAATGCCGCTCTGACAACCGAAATGACGTATGGCAAACGATGTTTCAGGCGTGGGACGTAAGTCTTCAAAAAGATATACTTTAATGCCATTAGCAGAAAAGATGTTTGCGCTGATTTCTGCGAAAAGACGGCTGTTGTTACGGCAGTCATGCCCTATAGCTACGCTTATTTGCGGTACATCCGGAAATTGCATTTTTAGATAGTTGCTAAGACCTTGTGTGGCAGCTCCTACCGTGTAAATATTCATACGGTTGGTTCCCACGCCCATAATGCCGCGTAATCCACCTGTGCCAAATTCGAGATCTTTATAAAATGCTTCAATTAATTCGGTTTTATCTTCCGAGTGCAGCATGCGGCTTACTTCGGCTTTGGTTTCATCATCATAAATGCCTTCAAGCCATACTTGGGCTTTGGCGGTAACTTCGTTTAATAATTGGTTATTTTCCATATTGTTTTGAGTTTGCGATTTGTAGTTTAAAGTGATTTTAAATCATTACTGACCGACTAAATTCAGTCAAATCTCTTGAAATCTTTATCAGCAAATCGTTTGATGATATTTATTTTGCTGATAGTTATCTTTTTAACTTCGTAGAAGTTTCCTGTGAATAATCCGCCAAAAGTCGGACAAGCTCCCCAATTTCAATTGGGGGAAATGAGTGCACACCTTACTTAAAACTCTGTAAGAGTTTTCCAATTCTTTTCAGGGAAACGCTTACAGCGTTTTTAAAGCTCGGCTTATTCGCTTTTCCCCAATTGAAATTGGAGGTTATTTACCCTGTTGGATATGAAGTTATCCTACAGGGTGAATGGGGTTTGTCCTACGGACAATTTTTTTGTCGGTCAGTAGTGATTTTAAATATAGACTAAATTTATTCCGCTTTTTGAATATTGGGTAATTCCAATCCAAGACCTTTCTTTTTGTCTACAATTTTCAAAATGAAACCTAAAATAAACGCTATAACACCAAGTAATGCTAACATTATCAGTGGATTAGTGTAATCGTACAATACAGGTTTCAGTTTTTCGTCAATAGTAGGGTCGTTTATCAATGCTTGATTGGAAGATTGTAATATCTTTCCTATCAGCATAGGGAAAAGCCACAAGCCGATATTTTGAATCCAGAAAATCAAAGCATAAGCTGAACCTATTACTTTACCGTCCACTAATTTTGGAACGCTGGGCCATAATGAAGCCGGTACCAGAGAAAAGGACGAGCCTAATACCAAGATGGTAATAAACGCTACTATTACTCCGCCTATTTGATTTCCTTTAAATTGAGGTAGTATAAAAGCGAATGCTAAGTGGCATGCTATCAGTAAGATAGAGCCAAGCATGAGCATGGAAGCTGCTTTACCTTTGTTATCCACATATTTCCCTAAAATAGGGGTGATACCTACTGCAAGGAGAGGAAATACGGCAAAGATAGACTCTGCGGACTGACGCTGATAAGACATGTAACAGAAAACAAGTAAAGATACTACTGAAGTAACTAGCAAAACGTACTTCATGGTGGTTTTGCTGAAATTACTTATAAACGCGGTAGCAGCTACCACCAGCATCACTAAATACTGGATTACAGCTACGGTATTTGATGCCCAAAAAGAATCGGGTGGAAGTTCACGGAAAGTAAGGTTGCATTGCAACATATTTACGGCATATTTCTGGAAAGGGAAAATAGCGGAATAATACAGTACACAAAGCAGCGCTACCAACCAAAAACCACCGCTGGATAATATTTTGCCTAAATCACTTACTCTAAACGGATCTTCTTTTTCTTCAGCTTCTTTGGTCTGAGCGTCTAATTTTTTATCCATAAAGAAATAAACTACAAACATAATTAATGCAATCATCAAAAGAATTACGCCAAAAGCTACCGAGCGTGAAACGTCTACTTTGCCAAACATTTTGGCAAATACAGGCGAGAAAATCATACAAGTAGCCACGCCAAGACGTGCTAAAGCCATCTCTGAGCCCATAGCCAACGCCATTTCCTTGCCTTTGAACCATTTAACAATACCCCGAGAAACGGTAATACCTGCCATTTCTACACCGCAGCCGAAAACCATAAATCCGATGGCGGCAAATTTAGCTGACGCCGGCATTCCGCGGTAAAAAGGGGAAACACCCAATTCGTCAAATCCTGGAATGTAGTTTAAGTTTTGATTAAACCAATTTTCTAATCCAGAACCCATAAACATTTCTGTTACGGCATACCAGTTAATAATAGCCCCTATAAGCATTACTACACCGGATAAAATGGCGGTAAACCGAACTCCCATTTTATCCAGGATAATTCCGGCAAAAATTAGAAAGAAAATAAAGACATTTAAAAAGGTTTCAGACCCGGCATAGGTACCAAAAGCGGTAGAATCCCAACCACGGGTAGATTCCAATAAGTCTTTGAGCGGTGAAAGTATGTCCATAAAAATATATGAACAAAACATAGCGAAAGCTAATAATACTAATGCTGTCCAACGTGCTTGTTTGGATTCACGAAGCGAGGTTATTATTTCAGTCATAATAAAAAAATAGATTTTTGTTAGTTGTATAAAGAGATTTAAGCAACAAAACTAATGAAAATTATTGAATTTTTGGGAAATGTAGATAAAAAAACTTTTTCATAGAGCTCAATAATCATTAAAATTGTTTTTATTCCGAAATAAAATGTTAATTTCGAAAATATCATAGTTTTAATGTAAGCCTATTGTTTTATCTTTGCATGATATTGAATGAAATAAAATAGATGATTGATACTATTATACACGGTATTATTATTGGACTGAGTATTTCTGTGCCTTTGGGACCCATTGGTATGCTGTGCATTCAGCGTACACTCAATCGAGGGCAGAAATATGGGCTTATTACCGGCTTTGGCGCCACCACTTCCGATTTAATTTATACCATTATCACGCTTTTTTTCCTCAGTTTTGTGGTTGATTTTATAGATGCCCACCGCGTGATTATTCAGATTGTAGGTTCTATTATCGTTATGTTCTTCGGTGTGTGGATATATCGCAGTAATCCGGTATCGCAGCCTCGTGCGCAAGATGCTAAAATAAAGCATTCACTTTTTGAAGATTATATTACTTCTCTGTTGCTTACACTCTCTAATCCGCTTATTTTATTTGTACTGATAGCTTTGGGCGCGCATTTTAATTTTGTAACAAAAGAAACAAAATTATTTGAGATTATTATTGGTTTATCTTCTATCGTGATAGGCGCGGGTGCCTGGTGGTTTATGCTTACTTACTCGGCAAGCCACTTCCGTGAAAGATTTAACGTGCGCGGACTGAAATTGATAAACCGTATTACCGGCGCCCTTATTATTTTGCTGGGCGTGGTAGGTGTGATAAGAAGCCTTTAAAATTTTAGATTTTAGATTTTAGATTTTAGATATGGGAATTGGGAATTGGGATATGGGAATTGAGAATTTTGAGTTTGTATCTAACTCCTAACTGCAAACTTCCAACTTCCAACTGCTGACTGCTAATTGCTAACTGCAAACTTCCAACTGCAAACTTTAAAAACATGAAACGAGCTATTTTTCCCGGAACATTTGACCCCTTTACCATTGGGCATTACAGCATAGTGAAGCGTGGATTGGGTATTTTTGACGAAATTGTGGTGGCGGTAGGTGTTAATCAGTTGAAAAAGACCCTTTTTGACGAAGAAAAACGGTTGCAAATCATTCGTGAAGCATTCCGGGATGAACCTCGTGTGAAAGCCGCCTCTTATGATAGTTTAACGGTCGATTTTGCGCGTTCGGTAGATGCGGCATATATTTTGAGAGGAATACGCACAGTGGCGGATTTTGAATATGAACACACCATAGCCAATACCAATCGTGCTTTAACAGGTGTGGAAACGGTAATACTTTTTACGGAATCCGATTATTCTTTTATTTCTTCTACTATCATTAGGGATTTGATTGCTTATGGAAAAGACGTAAGTATGTTTTTGCCGCCGAATTGTCCCCTAACCCCCTAATGGGGAAATAGTAATTTGTGGGTTTACATATACTAAATAAAGTATTTACCATACACAAAGTCACAACTTTTCCCTCTATTAATAAGGAAAAGGACAATTATGATTCTTTTTCAGTTTTAGAAATTCTATTTTTAATACCCTTCATTCTCTTTTTAAGGGATTAGAGGGAAGATTTTAACAAATGAAAAAACAACTTTTTTTACTATCCTTTCTTACCGTTTCGATTTTTGCTTTCGCGCAAAATCAGCCAAACGAAGATAAAACTTTCAGTATAAATAAGAATTTGACTTTGTTCAATTCTGTGCTTCGTGAGTTAAATATGTTTTACGTGGACAAGTTGGATTACGATGACCTGGTGCAAACAGGCATTGCCGCCATGCTTGAAAAGTTAGACCCCTACACAGAGTATTTTTCCGAAGAAATGGGCGATGAAATTAAAATGATGACTACGGGCGAATACGCCGGTATTGGCGCGGTTATTATGCAGGTAAACAAAGAAATCGTTATTCGCGAACCGTATGAAGGTTTTCCCGCACAGAAAAATGACCTTCGTGCGGGGGATGTTATTTTAGAGGTGGACGGAAAAAGTACCGCAGGTAAAACTACCGCCGAGGTGAGCGCCATGCTGAAAGGCAAAAACGGTACGCCCATTGTAGTGAAAATTCGCCGACCGAATGTGGAAAAACCCATTGAGAAGAAATTTCAGCGGGAAAACTTGCAGTTTAATTCCGTTACCTATTCCACGGTAATGCCCAATAACATTGGTTTTATAGCTATCAAAGATTTTACCGATAAAACCGCGGCGGAAGTGAAAGTGGCAATAAATGAGATGGTCAAAACGCATCAAATCAAATCGTTGATTATAGATTTGCGTGATAACGGCGGCGGTATTATTGATGAAGCGGTAAAAATTGTAGGTTATTTTACCCAAAAAGGTACCGAAGTGGTAACCACCAAAGGCAAAAATAAATTGGCGGAACGCGTGTACAAGACACCCACAGACCCGCTTTTCCCGGATATGAAACTGGCTGTGTTGGTAAATAGAGGCTCAGCATCCGCTTCCGAAATACTTTGTGGTTCATTGCAAGATTTGGACAGAGCAATCATTATTGGCGAACGTACTTTTGGCAAAGGATTGGTGCAAAACATCCGTCCGGTAGGTTATGATGGAAACCTGAAAATAACCATCGCTAAGTATTACATTCCCAGCGGACGTTGCATTCAGGCATTGGATTACAGCCACCGCAATGCTGATGGCAGCGTAGGACACGTACCGGACAGTTTGATGTCTAATTTCAAAACCAAAAACGGACGGCTGGTGCGTGATGGCGGTGGCATTTTGCCCGATACGGTAACTACGGACAGCCGAAAAATCAACATAGCTTACTACATTTACGCGCAAAATCTCTATTTTGATTATGCCACGCTTTACGCGCAAAAACATCCTAAAATAGCCTCACCCACTGAGTTTAAACTCACAGACGAAGAATTTAATGATTTTACCAATTACGTGTTGAACGAAAAAAAGTTCAAATACACCACGCAAACCGAAAAATACTACACGCAATTATATGAAATGGCTAAGTACGAAGGGCTGGATAAAACCGCCGCTGCCGAACTTGATAATTTGAAAGCTAAAATAACGCCTAATGTAGCAAAAGAAATGAAAGAAAACAGGAAAGACATAGAAGATATGCTTTCATTGGAAATACTAAAACGGTATTATTTTCAAAAAGGACAAATCCAATACGCATTACGCGACGATAAAGAATTGGAAACAGCCACTCGTTTGCTAAAAGATGACGCAAAGTATAATGGGTTGTTGATTAAGTAGTTAATTGGTGAATTGGTTGATTGGTCAATTAGTGAATTGGTCAATTAGTAGGTTAGTAGGTTAGTAGATTGAAAATTGGATGATTACTGTCAATGCCTGAAATACGTTGACCGCAAAAAGCAATTTTTGCTTTATTAAA